>Ga0114971_10000592_pt1 | contig 23834 bp, 25 predicted proteins | sample M_140625_MF_Meta_FD_87320 | JGI IMG/M metagenome (GOLD analysis project Ga0114971, IMG submission 87320) | Freshwater microbial communities from Lake Montjoie, Canada to study carbon cycling - M_140625_MF_MetaG | ecosystem: Environmental > Aquatic > Freshwater > Lake | place: Lake Montjoie...
ATTGTGAGGCGCGGTAGCCGGTGATCTTTGTGCCAGCCTCTTGTGTCCAGTTGTATTCAGGATAGACAGAGATGTTTGCTGAGCGGATATCTTTAGTTGCAATGCCTGCATCCTTAAGCGCTGCGCGCACAGCTGCTGCTGACTTGCTGGCAGATGAGAGTGCAGCAGCATTTGTTGAGGCAAGTGCTGAGACTGTTGCGTTAAAGCGAACAGCATCTGGTACAACAGAGATCGTGCCAACACCTGTGACGGTGATGAAGCGATTATCTGTGGTGCCTGCGCCATTGGCTGGGATTGCGAGGGCGACGACGCCTGCGACTGCAGATATGGTCATGATGGATGCGAAGGTGCGAAGTTTTGTTAGTTTCATGCCTTAAGTATCCACTGTTAACTGTGAATTAACTAAGAATGGCACTTAAAGAGATTGTGAATAAAGCCTTTGATAATGCTCAACCATCGAGTGAGAAGAGAAAAATTCCCTAGCCCTTTGCTCGCCAGCTTTTCCAAAAGTGTACCGAAGCTTTGGTTCCTCTAAAAGTCTTGTAATCCCTTGAATTAAACCCTCGGAAGAAACGTCAGTTAAGAAGCCGGAAACGCCGTCAATTACGATGTCGCTAACCGAGCCAACATCGGTGCTTACTATTGGTAAACCTGCCTGGGAGGCTTGAATCAAAGTTAGAGGTATACCTTCATTATCACTGCATAAGATTGCAATATCGGCGGCACCTAGGATTAAATCTATGTCGTTTCGCCATCCCAAAAAAGTTATCGGAAGACCTTTAGATGCTGACACACCTTCGATTGTTTCTAGAAGTTCGCCTGCTCCAGCGATAAGTATTTGACAATTAGGCTGATTCACTTTCAGGTATCTTGCTATCTCTAGCAATCGATCTGGACGTTTAATCTGTGTGAGTCGACCAACAAAGACCAAATAGGTTTTGCCCGATTCCAGGCCTAAAGACCTCCTGGCTTCTTCCCTGGCATAAGTTTTCAGAGGCTGTAGACCTGGAAAGATAACTTCATACTTGGAATCTGTTCCGATTTTGGCATTGACTAAGTCTTTTTTTACGCTGTTACCGATAGCGATTAGTCGAAATGTAATTATAGCGAGAAGCTTCTCCATTAAGACCACAAGTTGAGTTTTATTCTTACTAAAATAGCCGTGAAGCAAGTGTCCGTGAAAAGTATGCACACGCTTGGCGGTTGGAGCAGCTAGTAGTCCCGCAACTCTTCCAAGCACTCCAGCTTTGGCAGTATGGGTGTGGATGACGTCAGGCTTGAATTTTCTAATTTCTTTCATGAGAAGGAAAAAGGCACTTAAGTCCCTAAGTGGTGAAACAGATCGGCCCAATCCAGGTACTCGGACCGCCTTCACATCTTTGGCAACTTCATCAAGGTAGTCAGATTCATTCTCATCGCAGTATCCAGTGACTAGAAGCGCATCAACCATGTTGGGATCAAAGTTTCTCATCAAGTCAGCGACCAATACTGCTGGGCCTCCCACATTCATGCGGGCGATTACCTGCATAACTCTTATCGGGCGCACTAACTTCATGGCTGTATCTTCCACCAAAACAATGGATAATTGGGCAAGTTATGAGCAACTCACCATTTATTTCAAATTGCACTGCAGATGCCATTCGTGATGCTGCCCTCGCGCTAAAGGCTGGGCATCTGGTGGCATTCCCAACCGAAACCGTTTATGGGTTAGGTGCAGATGCAAGAAATCCTGAAGCAGTTAAAAGAATTTATGAAGTCAAAGGCCGCCCCTCGGACCACCCACTAATTGTTCATATTTCGTCCTTAAATCAATTGGATAAGTGGGCAATAGATATTCCTGAGTACGCCATCAAGTTAGCAAGAAAATTTTGGCCGGGACCGATGACATTGATACTAAAAAGAAGTGAAATTGCTGGAGACTTTATAACGGGTAGTCAAGATACTGTAGGTTTGCGTGTCCCAAGCGACCCAATTGCACAAGCACTGGTTACTGAATTCGAGAACATTTCAAACTCTGCTATTGCCGCACCTAGTGCAAATCGCTTTGGTCAGGTTTCATCTACTTCCGGTTCAGATGTATTCGAGGAGTTAGGCCAGTATTTAAATGAAGAAGATCAGATACTTGATGGGGGCAACTCAACAATAGGCATTGAATCAACAATCATTGACTGCACTGGAAAACGACCGATAATTCTAAGAAATGGTGCCGTAACAAAGGAAGATATTGAAATTGAATTAGGAGTAGGTGGTCTCGAAAATAATGAGAATTCCACCATCAAATTTAGTGGATCATTTGATAAGCACTACGCTCCTAGGTGCAAAGTTATAATTGGTTATAAAGAGATTGTAGGGGCAGGATTTCTAGCCCTTAGAGATGTCGAGACCCCGATTGGCATGGTGCGATTAGCGTCACCAAAGACAGCTGAAGACTTTGCTCGAATTCTTTATTCAACATTCAGAGCAGCGGATCAAACTGGACTTGTTTCAATGGTGGTATCTGAACCGAAAGGGGAGGGTCTTTCTGTAGCAATCCGAGAAAGACTTGGAAAAGCCGCTCAAGGTAGATGAGGGGCTGTAAATTAGTCGAAAGTTATAAGTTAAGATTAAACAGTTGTAAAGTGGGGCCTATAGCTCAGTCGGTAGAGCAACGGACTTTTAATCCGTGGGTCGACGGTTCGAGCCCGTCTGGGCCCACTGAGATCTTTGGAATTAATCATGTAACTCATAGTCATTTGTTGGTGCAATGCAAAACTCGGGAGTACAATTTTTGAGACTGAAGATATCAATGGCCCGGCAGCCTAAATCAAGTCCATGATGATATCGATCGTTATTTAAGACTTTAGCCTTGACAGTCCAGTAAAAATTTCTTTGTCGGGCTTAAGATGACTCAGAATTATTATAAACGTTTATAGACATCCAACAATCAAATCTAAATCGATACAGGAAAATCAAATTCTGGAGAGTCGTACTAAAAGATATTTGGCTTTGCAAATAAAATCCTGCATCAAGTTCATTTCTGAGCAGAGATCACCCAAAGTAAATGTGTCTTTGATTTGGGAGATAACAATTTGGTTACCCGCTTTATGAATTTTAGTAGATGGACTATTTCCTCACGACCAAAGAATCCAGGTACCAGACGGTTTTCAATTTCTTCAAATGGACCACCACCACGGAGCCAGGATTGATGGAGTTTTTCAAATTTCCCTACGAACCCATATCCAATTGATTTGGCAGGAGGATTTTCTCCTGTGAAGTAGTCAAGTGTGCTCGTGGAGATGAAATTTATGTGCGTCGGGTCTTGGAAAGCCGTGATAGATGGATATGCGGGAGTTACTGCAACAAAAAAGCCACCTGGCTTCAAAATACGATGAATTTCACTCATGAGATTTATAAAGGGAAACTCAATTCTTCCATCGATCGAACGTTCCCAGCGAGGAATATGTTCAAGTAAGTCAAAAGCCGATACGCTGTCAAAAGTGCCATTGTTAAACGGTAATCGTTTTGTTAAATCAGCAACTACTAGAGTTATATTCTCACCTTCAGGCATCAAGATCTCTGAAAGATCTGTGCCAAAAAGATGTCTGGCCCCAAATGGATTCCTAACCAAAAAGCCTGACCCCAGGTCCAGGTGTGCGCTATTCAACGAATCGGGCAGTTTGGGAAAGTTAACCTGAAATTTTAGATAACTTGTAAATCTATCTACAAACATTTATGACCGTGTTTCGCTAGATACTAAGAGGCTTGACTTCACACTTCCTAACTGTATAACACCAAAGTCTATTGAAGCAGTCCACATACCACAGATCGTCGACATTATGTCCACGGATAAAGCTTCTGCGAATCCTTGATTTCATGAGGATGCAAACCAACGTGAATCTTTTGAGAATAGATTTTTTTAAAGAAACTATCCGCCAAATCCTAGGGAAACCCTACTCCATGTAACATGTACTTATGTTGATTTCGGTTAAGGAGCTAGCTCGAAATTGGAGCATAAGGCCAAGTGGAGTGCTGCATGTGGGTGCGCATTTGGGGGAAGAGGCACTCGCTTATCAAGAATTTGGCTGGTTACCAGTTATTTGGATTGAGGCGCAGCCGGAGCTAGTACAGAAGTTACGAGAGCGCCTAGATAGACCAGCGCATAGAATAATTCAGGCGGCCGTCTGGAACGTAAATGATTTAGTTCTTAATCTCCATGTTGCCTCAAATTCTCAATCTTCTAGTTTGTTGGAATTTGGTTCGCATTCCACTGACTATCCAGAAATTAAGTTCACCAACGAAATTCCAGTTGAAAGTAAGAGGCTGGATGCATTGATACCTCCATCGGAAATGCCCAACTTTATTAATCTTGACATCCAAGGTGTTGAAATGCAGGCGATCGAGGGACTTGGCAACCTTACCGAAAACTTAGATTATATTTTTGTTGAAGTTAATCGTCGGGAAGTTTATGTAGATTGCACGAAAGTGTGGGAACTTGACGAGTATCTCATGAATCTAGGTTTCAAGAGAGTAACTACTCGCTGGTATTTAAAGCAAGGTTGGGGTGATGCGCTGTACATTCGAAACACGAAAAGGAGAAGGCGTAACGCCTTACAATATTCTCGTTCGATCTTTAGCCAACTAATGTTCTACCTATTTCAGTTTGGTGGGATCTTGAAGCGAAGCCTTGGATAAGATTTGTTTTGATTGCGAATGAAAGAACCAGCTTATTCAGTTCATTAATAGAAGCAAAAGAGGTTAATTACTGAAATGGAGAATTGAATGAAAGGCTCAATTGGAATAGCCACATTTTCTAGGGCTGAAGAATTAGACGAATGCCTCGAATCAGTCGTTCATGCTAGAAATAATAGAGATTTACCTTTGATTGTCTTGCACCAAGTGGGTCACGAATCCGTTGATAAAGTTGTAACAAAATGGCGGTCTGAAATTCAAATTCTTTTGAAAGTGAAAGCTTTAGGAAGAACTCCACTCGAAAACATTAATTTAAATGGAATAATTCTTCGTGACTTAGCATTTCGTCATCTTAATTCTGATTGGTTTCTCGGGGTCGAGGAAGACGTAGTCATTGGTGGCGACTCAATCAATTTCATAGAAAGTATGATGCAACAATACTGGCGATATCCGGGGTTTCGTGGCGTCAATTTAGGTTCGGCAATTTCCCGAAACAATGCATCTGAGTCGACCTATTCACGTATTCGCTATGGACTTCAAGGCCAGGCAGGTGCGATTCCTAAGAAAGTTTGGGAACGATTCGACACTTCTCAATTAGTCAGACAATCTAGTCAAGTAGGACTTGATGCGATGCTCGAGAGATACCTAAAGACGGGATTCATGTGTTGGCCAAATCTGAGTCGTTATATTGACCGGGGTTGGAATGGGACACACACCCCAAGTGATTCAAGCGATGCCTACTATGAAAATTTAAGGAAAAGTTTTGTCAATATTTCTTTAGACCAAGAATTAAAGTATGTCGAAGATTCTATTGCAAATCCGTGGCGAGAGGACTGCTTCATATATAAACCTCTTTCCACTCCTTTCCATAGCATTAGAAATATACTTTTTCACTTATTTCATTCAAACGTGAGGCGGATTCGAAAGATTTTGCCCAAGAGTTAACTTACATTTCGAAGTGCTTCATCTATCACCTCAAAATCTTGCTCCCTTAGAAAGTAGTGAAATGGCAAGCCAATTGTTCTCGAGGCCACTTTCTTAGTTTCTTCGAGAGAGTTTCTTTTAAAGTCAGAAAATGCTGGCATTTCATGACAACCGGATTCCCACCAATTCCGTGTGGGAATTGATCGTTTTGTCATTTCATTTACAACTTGCATTTTTTGTTCACTATCTTTGCAATCCAGAATCCAGTAAGGAGTCGCAAAACCATGCTTCATGGAGCTATTGACAGAGAAACCCCTATCTTCCGAAACATTGATTGCAATCTTTGAGTTGTCTAGAATCCTTCCCCTAACTTCTTCCCATTGATCCAAAGACGCTAGAGCGATTGCCGCGGTGAATTCACTAATCTTTGCATTTGTTCCAAGATTTTTCGATATTCGAGATCCTTCAAACCCATAATTTGTCCAAGATTTAAACCTATCGGCCCATAAAGGATTCTTAGAAATAACGATCCCTCCTTCCCCTCCAGCGATCAATTTAGTGGCGTGCATGCTGATCACCAGGAAAGAGTTTCTATCTAGTAGTTTTCCAACTCCTTTAAGTGCATCGAATGAGGCAGCCCCGTCAATAATTTTTAAAGACTTTTCTAGGGGAGGAGTCGATTCGCGAAGTGACTCACCAAAAGGCAACACATCAATCAATCTGTCCGAATCAGCACTTGGTACAACGCGCCAATTAATGTCGATATCACAAAATGAGCCAATGGCTCGGGCTTGCTTAAGGGCAATTGCACTGGCGGAAAATGTCCATGACGGAATGTCCCAAATTGCATCTGATCCCTCAGACAGTATTTCCACGGTTCCGATGAGGCCTTGTGTTGCATTGGAAACAGTGTGTATCTCAGATTCATCAACTTCAAAGTACGCAGCAAGCCGTGATATCAAGAGCTCATTTAGAGGACCAAAATTAGAATACATTTTGGTGGAGTCAATTTTTCTAAAATAAGGAGCTAGTTCTTCATACGTCGGCAATTTAGGCTGCATAAGCGAGATGCTCATTGGAACTCCCATGAAAACGACGGATGTTGAACGAAGAATTAAACACAGGTTCAACCTTATCCGTCAATTGTATCAAGCAAATTGGTACGATATCCAGATGATTCGCCTACAAAACACAGGTGGGCTTGGGAATCAACTCTTTGTTTGGGCAGCAGCTCATAATCTAGCCCACAAATTTGATGAAAAAGTTGTGATTTTTACAGTTAAAGATCGCAACTCTCGAAAAGACCGCCCTAGCGAACTTCACAGTTTAAAAATACATTGCAAACATGATGTTTACCTTCGTGAATCACTCGTCCTGGGATACATCTTAAGAGTTGTTGATAAGTTGAAATTGGAGAGACACTCCCTTAGCCGCAGTATTCTTCAAATGTCTGGATTTTATAGTGTCCACTGCGCTACAGATGAGTATAGCTTCGGTAAAAGGGCACCTAAGATTGTTAGGAGTTACTTTCAAAGAAATGAATATGTGGATTCGTCCTGGGATTTTATTTCTGGGGAGATTAAGTCTCGGTTGGAAGAAATCAAAATTTCACAGAGCATAAATGAAAGCACTTCCCAAGTAATTCACTTCCGAAGAGGCGATTTTGTTGAGATCAAGGCAACTCATGGTCTCTTGTCAGTTGAATTCTTCGCAAAAAATATAAATTCAAACTTAAATAATGTGTTTTGTACCGATGACTCTCTTTACGTCGATCAAATAAATAGTAGAATTCCCATGGCGATAATCATGACACCAAGAGAACTTGATGTTTGGCAGACACTAAAAGTATTTGTAGGGGCTAAGGAGTTCTTAGGTTCGAACTCAACTCTTTCATGGTGGGCCGCCAAAATAAGGTCAAAAACATTCGTTACTAACTCATCACTACCGCAGCCCTGGACAAGAGCTGATTCTGAAGATGAAATAGCTCTTGAGATACCGGGAGTTGATTTCAAGAGAGCGATTTTTGAGGACTAGATGAAAGGGCTTTCTAGTGGAACATGAGAAGATGAAAATAGTTTTCGTTCACTTGGGCAGTGCTCCAGCCGAGCATCTATGGGCCAACATTGGGACACTAGTAAAAAAGTTTGCAAATATAGAGATAGTTCTTGTGAGTGATCTAGAACGAAGCGAGTTGATTTTGCATCCAAGAATTGAGTTCTTTGAGTACATTAGGCCTGACGCATACAGAAAGCAGCTTTCTAAATTGAACTTTGAATTTAAATTTAGATCAGGCTTCTGGCAATATACTTTGGAGCGGATACTGGCTTTAGACCAATACCATCGCTCGTTTCCTCAGAAGAAATTGATGCACTTAGAGTCTGATGTGCTATTACTAGATGAATTCCCCTTTCAGATTTTCGAGCAGCAGACAAAAATGTCTTGGCTATCGGTGGATGAGAACCGAGATGTCGCTACTTTTATTTATCTTCCGAATGCTCAAGCGACAAAGAAATTATCTGAAGCGCTTCTTGAACAATTGTGTGTAGATCCGACTCTCACAGATATGAAATTCCTGAGAGAGTTTCGCTTGAAGAATCCAACTGAGGTCTTATTGGCACCCTCATTATCGCTAGAAATAGCAACCAATCTTATTTCCAATGGCAAAATGGATTCCAAAGTAGGTTCTGAGCTGAGCAGCGCGTCAAAGATTTTTGATGGGATTTTTGATCCTGCTGCAATTGGAATGTGGTTAACCGGCAGCGATCCCCGTAATTATTATGGATCACGTAAAGTCTTCGACACTAGAGAAATCCTTAATGGTGGAACATTTATAAATCCTGAAATCTTTAAATACAGACTTAGTAATTCTGATGGGTTGTTTGTTTCAATTAACAACATAGAATCGCGTGTCTGGTGTCTTCATATTCACTCCAAAGACATGAGGCTTTTTGGAAATTCTTCAATGACGCGCTTGAAGGAGTTAGTTGCACTTTCAAAGAGAGGTAAAGTTCATTCGGAATTCGACCTTAAGTGCCTTCTGGGCTTGCTTAGAGAAAACTTCATTAATAAGACCATGATTAGCTTTATCCTCCATCACCCAAGACTTAGGTGGCTCAGGAGTTCTTTAGTTCTTATTAGGGGTACAATTCGTAGAGTGATTTGAAGTACAAGACACAAGAGCCGTTTGGGCCCAAAAGCGTGGAAAGCGAGATTTTGAATTGCGAATACTCGTCACTGGAGCGGCAGGTTTCGTGGGATCTCACCTCTCGGAGAGATTGCTAGAGTTAAATCACGAAGTACTTGGAGTTGACAATTTTTACACAGGAAGTCGTAGCAATGTCCAGAAATTGCTCTCGAATCCAAATTTTGAGCTAATTAGACACGACGTTACAATGCCGTTATTTGTTGAAGTTGACGCAATTATGAATTTAGCTTGCCCGGCATCACCTATCCACTATCAAAAACACCCTGTTCAAACTATCAAAACAAGCATTATGGGGTCTATAAATATGCTGGGGCTTGCAAAACGTCTAGGAATTCCAATTTTGCAGGCATCTACCAGCGAAGTTTATGGCGATCCCAAGGTATCGCCTCAAACGGAAGACTATTGGGGGAACGTGAATCCAATTGGTATCCGGTCATGCTACGACGAAGGCAAGCGCGCTGCTGAAACTCTATTCTTTGATTATCACCGTCAGTACAAAACTAATATTCAAGTCGTCCGAATATTCAATACTTATGGGCCAAGGATGAACTTACAAGACGGCAGAGTTGTCAGTAATTTTATTGTACAAGCACTCAGAAATGAGCCAATAACAGTTTATGGTGACGGACAGCAGACTAGGTCATTTTGTTTTGTAATTGACTTGGTTGACGCACTCACACGTTTTGTTGGACTAAGCGATGAAATCACAGGTCCAATAAATCTCGGAAATCCTGAAGAATGCACCATGATTTCACTGGCTGAAAGAATCATCGAGCTGACTAATTCAAAATCAAGAATTGAATACCGAGATCTACCAATCGATGATCCAAAGCAGAGAAAGCCAGACATAACAAAAGCACGAGAATCACTAAATTGGGCACCTGTCACATCGTTGAATGACGGGCTAGAGAAAACAATTGTGGACTTTATACCTAGATTAAACCTACAAGCCTAGTTCGAAGTTAAAGTTTGCACTATGTCAGAAGGAGTATTGAGAAACTTTGGTGTGGTAATTCCCGTTGGGAACCTTCAAAATGATCGCAGTAATATCGAGTTAATTGTCAGCCGAAATGAAGAGTATTTTATCGAAACAATTTTAGTTTTGGATGACCAAGAATTGGCAGAAATTGAACGTTTACAACAGTATATAAATACAAATCAGTTCAGATATACAAAGATAGTGCATGGTGTATGGAACAACCCAGGTGGTGCACGTAATTTCGGCCTTTCATTCTGCACCCGAACTTTGGTTTCATTTTGGGATAGTGATGACACACAGTTGGTCATTAATGTTGAAAAAGCAGTTAATGAAATATTAAAAGGTGATTTTGATGCAGGTGTTTGTATTTTTGAGATTTCCGGGGAAAATTTCAGTAAATTGGAAAAACTTCCCCGAATGAAAAGTGATCAAGAATCTCTACTTATTAGATTTCTATCTAATCCTGGACTATGGAGAATTATATTTCGTCGTTCGGCCGTCACTGACATTATATTTCCAGAATTTTCATCCGCAGAGGACCAAATTTTTTTGCTCAGGTTTTTACAAACTAACCCGCGAGTATGCCAAATTAACCTACTCACGTATGGCTATGTTCAAGGAGGCAGCAGCCAACTAACTAAATCAGTTTCAAAAAATTCTTATACTTTACAAGCAATCGACCTGGGAATTGAAGAATTAGGATTTTTAAATAGTATTTGGAAAAAATTAGGCAAATCATTATTATTAAGACTTATTCTATCAGTAATTCTTAAGGGTAGCTTTAATGAAAAAGTTCTCGCCATCAAACAGTCCAAGAAAATAATTTCAAAGATTGGTTGGCTGGATTTCATTCGCACTTTAGGAACCGTGCTACATTTATTTTTAGTACATCGGAGTTAGTGCATGCGATCAAACCGTAAAGTGAATATTACCCTGATGGGCGGGCTCGGCAATCAACTTTTTCAGTATGCATTCGCACAATACGTTGAGTCAGTTTCCGGAGCACTTGTGGAATTTAACGACCTAAATAGAAGTATGCGAAAAAGGCATGACAACAAGCCAGAGATTGCGGGTTTCAATGTTAGTGGAGATTTTGATTTATCTGACCAAGGATACCTAGCTAAGTTTTTAGGAAAGTGGCTTGGCCTACTTACTCGGGTCACGTTAAGCAGTAATCAATCTTTTCCAAAAAGAATTGTTCGTACATTGGCACTTTGGAATTGCACGCTACTCGCAAGTCTGAATTATAAGCAGTTAACTCTTGTATTCGTAAGTCCGGAAGTTGGATTCACTCGCTGGAATCCTAGGGTTCTAAACCAACTCTGCTTGGGTTACTTTCAAACCTATAGATTTGCCCAACACCCTGATGTTAAGCCGAAGTTATTAAACATGAGACCTATAGATTTTGAAGGGGAAATTCTGAAGTATGAAGCACTCTCTAGAATTGAGCTCCCGCTTTTGGTACATATCCGATTAGGAGACTACAAGAATGAACCCCAGTTTGGTTTGATTTCTCCAAGTTACTATTTTGCTGCAATAAGAGAACAAATGCGAGATGGGAAGTATAAGAAGATTTGGGTTTTCTCTGACGAAATTTCAGAGTTTAAAAGATATATTCCACCCGAATTTCTAAGTTTTGTTAGGCTCATTCCCAATGTCGGAGCAAACACATCTTCGCTTTTGGAGGTTATGCGGATGTGTGAGGGTTATGTAATTGCAAACTCGACCCTTAGCTGGTGGGCTGCATTTCTATCCTATAATCAGGAATCCATAGTCTATTACCCGAAACCTTGGTTTGCGGTACTCCCTGAGCCATTGGATCTCTTTCCAATAAAGTGGATATCTCGACCAAGACAGTAAAAACTTTTTAGGCTGAAAACAAGATCCTCAATCTCAAGATAGGAACATGAATGCAAGCAGATCATGATTGGTTCATTGTTGGGGCAGGTGGTCAGCTAGGACAGGCAATAGGAAAGGAACTCTCTAAACGTGGAGTGAACTTTAGAGCTTTATCATCAGTTCAATTAGATGTGCGTGATTATGAGAGTGTACGTAAGTTGATTTTGCATTTCAAGCCGAAAGTAATTGTCAATTGTGCAGGTTGGACCGATGTACCGGGCGCGGAAGAGAATGAAGAACTTGCCACGATCCTGAACGCTTATGCGGTAGAAAATATTGCCAAAGCAGGGAGCGCCATAGGCTCAATTGTAGTTCAAATATCTAGCGATTATGTTTTTTCGGGAGATAAGAAACAGCCTTATGTAGAAGCTGACCCATTGACTCCAATAAATGCCTATGGAAGAAGCAAGGCTCTTGGAGAACAATTGATTTCCAAGCTTGATTATTCACGGATATATGTTTTTAGAACGGCATGGTTGTACAGTGAGTTTGGTAAGAATTTTGTTAAAACAATCCTAAGAAAGTTCTTAACTCAGGATTACCCGCTAAGGGTTGTGAATGATCAATTTGGGAACCCTACGAGTGCAATAGAATTAGCATTTCAAATTGTCGAATCTGTATCGAGTAGAATTCCTTTTGGGACTTATCACGCTGTTAATACAAACTGCGCCAGCTGGTATGACCTTTCTCGGTCTTCCTTTGAAAACCTCGCTCTTGATACAAGTAACTTAATCGGAATACCTAGTAGTGACTTTGAATCAAAGGTGAAAAGACCAATAAACTCAAGTTTGGATACTGCTAAATGGTTGCTGACCCAGGTACCTGAGATGCGCGATTGGAAAACTGCACTTCAAGATACAATTGAGAACGTTTATCGAGCGGTGGAAAGAGAGGTCCAAGATGAATTTCGAAAAAATGGGAATTGAAGGCGCATGGATCACTTACTCTCAACCACATGATGACGAAAGGGGATCGTTTAAAGAGTGGTTTCGAAGTGATAAAAGTCTAAGAGAAACTAACTTTGAATTTGATGTGAAACAATCTAATGCCTCAACATCCAAGAGAGGTGTTATTCGAGGAATCCATTACAGCCTGCATCCGTCAGGTCAATGGAAGTGGATTACCTGCGTTTCCGGTTCTGTATTTGATGTAGTAGTAGATATACGGCCTGATTCCTCAACATTCAAGTCAGTAAAAGAAGTAAAGTTAACTGAACAAAATGGACTTGGAGTCCTAATTCAAGGATCTCTCGGACATGCGTTTCAAGCACAAAGCGAAAATGCGATGGTGGTCTATAACTTAAATTCGGTTTATGCCCCAGAATTCGAATATGAAATTAACCCACTTGATGCTGAATTGGGAATCGACTGGCCGATTTCAGACTCGATTATTTCCCCTAAGGACTTCTCGGCACCAAGCTTGGCGCAACGTGGATCAGAATCAAAACTTCCGAAATCTATGATATGAAATTTAGATGATGATGAGAATAAGTCTTAGAATAAGAAATCAACTTTCAAGATCGGCTTTGCGAATTGATGGTTGCAAATGGATTTCACCCTACGCTCTTGTTGGTGAAATGACATATGGAGCTCAAAACATAGAAATTCTTCATCCTGGTTTAAATCAATACCTTACGGTAGGTAGTTACTGCAGTATTGCAGATGGAGTGAAGGTATTCTTGGGAGGAAATCATCGCTTGGATTGGGTTTCAACTTTTCCCTTTGGTCATCTTTCAGATTCAAACGATATTTTCACAACCAAGGTCAAACATGCATCACCCAAAGGTAAGAATGTCACCATTGGAAATGATGTATGGATTGGCTCAAATGTGACAATTATGAGTGGGCTTCGCATTGGGGATGGTGCAGTTATTGCCGCAAATTCTCATGTTGTTTCCCATGTAGCGCCTTACGCTATCCTTGGGGGTAATCCGGCAAGATTAGTTCGGATGAGATTTGACGAAGACATAGTTGCCCTGCTCCTTGAATTAGAGTGGTGGAAATACCCTGCAAAATCTGTTGCAAAGATCGTGCCTTTACTCACATCCCCGCCGACAAAGGAATCTATTCTAAAGATGAGAAATTTACTTCAACACAATTCTTAGCCATTTAAATCAAGAGGCAAATTTTTGAGAATTAGTAAATCTAGAGATGGGAGTAGAAGCTGACCCAAATCGATAGCACCCCAAAATTCCTTGTTGGGATAATGCACGTTACAAAAGATCCATGGTTATCTATAGCGCGTGATGGTCAAAGACCCAGCTGGGAAAAATCTCGATTTAAAAATTTTGATGTTGTCTACTTCTTTGGAAAATCTAACCGAATTACCATCGGCATTGATCGATTAATTGAGTCCTTAAGGTGGAACCGTGGTCGTCACGCATCATATGCGATTTCATATTTTTTAATGGCGCTTCTACAACCTTTTAAGGCGTGGGTGCCTAAGGCAAAAATAGTTTCTGAAGTTGAAAGTAAAATCTCGGCTCAATCGCTTCAGGTTGCGGTGCCTGAGCTTACTTCAACAATGAGATGGAAGAAGATTGCCTTCATAGATTATTTCTTAAGGGCAACCGAAGCAGAGTATTTAATCATTTCAACTTCTTCTTCACTTCTAAACTTTGATGCGATTATAGATTTTATCAAAAAGCAAAGAGAGATAAATACTTTGATGTATGCAGGACCTATTTACAACGGATATGACTGTGACTTCACTTCTGGAGCCTTTACATTAATTGATCGTAAGGCTGCCTCCTTATTGTATGAAAATCGGAGGTTGATTCCAGTTCATGTTATGGATGACATTGGATTCGGAAGCGCCTTTAAGGCACTTAATGTGCTTCCAATCGAAATGAAATCAATTAACATTGACTCGATCGAAAAGTTGAAGTCTTACTCAAATAGAGAGCTCTCGGAGGTACCACACTTTCGATTGAAATCTGGCAAGACGAATTCGCGAAATGACGTGGAAATAATGTTAGCTCTTGCCGCGATGTTGGGGACTAAGCCCCAAAGTTAGTTAGTATGATGGTGGCGTGAAAAATGCATTCAAGACTTCGAATAAGAAGCAGCTAGATTTGAAAACCGGTCCATTAGGCCAGGCACTTTCAATGTTAGACCTACCAGAAAAGAAAAAGCTCGGATTGGTTTGCATCACCCAGACGCTATTGGGGTTTCTAGACTTAATAGGAGTTGCAATTATCGGCCTGGTTGGATCCTTGGCGGTAAAGGGAATTCAATCCCAAACGCCAACAGGAAATATTGCAAAGCTTTTGGAAACACTTCAATTATCTAGCTTTTCTTTCCAAACGCAGATAGCTCTACTCGGTCTTGTTGCAGCAACGATACTTATTCTGCGAAGTCTATTCTCTATGTTTCTATCAAAGAAGATTCTCTTTTTCTTGAGCTATAAAGCAGCCTTAATGTCATCTCGATTGGTTAAAGAGCTGCTTGCAAGAAATATGGCTGAGATACAGCGCAAGACAAGTCAAGAAACTCTTTACGCGGTGACTACTGGAGTTGGCGTGCTAATGTTAAATGTCGTAGCCGCCGCCTCTGCAGTCTTTGCTGACACTTTTCTCCTTTTTATTTTCTCCATCGGTTTGTTTGTTTTTGATCCACTCATGGCTTCATCTACTTTGATACTTTTTGGTCTCGTATCTATCATTCTGTATTTTATAACCCAGAAAAAGGCTAGCCAGTTAGGAGAGTACTCATCCCAGGTGACAATTAGTAGTAACAAGAAAATTTTGGAGGTGATTAATTCATTTCGAGAAATTTATGTGCACGATTTGCAACACAATTATGCAGATCACATTACGCAAACTAGGAATGAATTAGCGGAAGCATCTGCTGAGTTAACCTTTATTCCAAACATCTCTAAGTATGTTATTGAAATTACGCTGGTTGCAGGTGGAGTGGCAATTTCGGCAATTCAATTCCTAATACACGATGCAATACAAGCTGTTTCAACTCTTGCCGTATTCTTGGCGGCAGCAAGCAGAATTGCACCTGCAATCCTTAGATTGCAATCTGGAAGCCTTGCAATCAAGAGCAGTGTTGGAATTGCAAAGTCTACTTTGGAGTTAATACAGGCATTGTCTCCACTAGCAGATCGGCTTTCGATCACCCGAAAGCTCGAAGTGAATCACAGGGGTTTTGAGCCGTCCATTACACTAAAGGATGTTGGTTTTTCCTACCCCAACTCAACAGTGCCAACTTTAAGCAACGTATTCCTGGAGGTATCCCCAGGTAGCCAAGTTGCGATCGTAGGCTCTTCAGGCGCGGGCAAGTCTACGCTTGTGGATTTAATATTGGGTTTGCGAGGAAATGATACTGGCCAAATTTTCATTGGTGGATTGATTCCGGGAGAAGCAATTAAGAAATGGCCTGGTGCTATTTCATATGTTCCCCAAAACGTCTATGTTTCTGATTCTACAATTCTTTCTAACGTTGCATTTGGGTATGAAGAGATTTACATGGATCTTGTTTGGGAGGCGCTTGAAATTGCGCAGCTTAGTGAGTTCGTACAGTCACTACCTTTAGGTATCAATACTCCGGTTGGAGAAAGTGGAAACATGATCAGTGGTGGTGAGCGACAAAGACTCGGTATTGCAAGAGCTCTCTACACGAAGCCGAAACTGCTTATTCTTGATGAGGCAACAAGTTCATTGGATGCCCAGACCGAAGTTGCGATTTCGAAGGCTATTAGCAAGTTACGTGGTGATGTAACAATTATTATGATTGCTCACAGACTGTCCTCGGTAAAAAACGCAGACCAAGTTGTGTACCTTCAAAATGGAAACATAGTTGCCAAGGGTAGTTTTAGTGATGTTAAATCTGCAGTTCCAGATTTCGAAGAGCAAGCAAGCTTGATGGGCTTATAACTAAACTAAACGTTCTATCAGAGGCACCTTTTTCAAAATTAGTTGATTGCGCTTACTGAAAGGTGAATAGAGGGGTGAGAAAAAGTGCCGCTTTTTCACCTTGAACACGATTTTCTCAAGTTGCTTATTGTAGGAATCTACAAACTCAGGCGAACTTAGTGAGTAGAAGTCTACATTTGACAGTAATTTGCTGATGGGTAGATTCATACCAAAGGTATCTCCCTTGGTATGAAAAGCTTGTAGATCGTCCCCAGAATTGGTCACCAAGTTTGATGGTGGAATAATACATAACCATTTTTGTCTATAGAATTCTGCGGCAAGTGGAGTATCCCAAGTATCAACTTTCCCATCGAGCACTCTGTTCGCGCCGACTGTCCAGAAGTTAATCACATCCGAATCCTTTCGGAAATAGACAAATGATTTTTTCTGGAGTAAGCCATCCCTCATCTCTTTCCACTTATTACTCCATGAACTCCAACCCCATATCATTGGATAATTAGACCAATGTGCATCTTTGCCGGCGGGTACCGTCGGAATTAGTTGGGATCCAGAAATCATTTTGACTAATTCATAGTCTGCAAACTCCAACAATGCAAGTCGGCTAAATGCAAAAAAATTGCTATCGACTTGTAAATCATCTTCCAAGATATGACCAGAATCTTCATGTGAGAAAAACCAATCAAGCCCTGAAATTACCCCAACCCCAACTCCCAAGTTTTGCTCATGTCTTTGTACGAAAATCTGGGTCGGTGTTACTGACTGAAACTCTCGAATAATTTCTAACATTTCTTGTTGTATAGATCTGTCAGAATCTGAACGAGGACCATCGATCGAGATGTAAATTCTTGAGACATCATTTTCTAAACAAGATTCGATTAGTCGCTTCACCCCATAATGACGTAAGAATGCCAGTATCAATACTGGAGGCTGCGTTCCCATTGTCAATTAAAATCCTTCCAGATACGCTGACTGATTATCCTGTGCTTTGCAGAAGTTGCCAATCTAGCCGCGAAGTCTACGACAGATCCCCACTGAAATTCGATATAAGTTAGCTCTTTACCCATCACGACAAAGTATTTGAGAACCTTGATCATTTTTCGCTTTTCAATAAAATAGTTGTGCACATCTCTCATTCTTTGTGATGCCAGATACGAATTTTTCGAGGTCTTCAAACGAATGTGGTAGGTCGGGAAGAATAAGTGATTCTGGCTAAAATTATTTCTTTTCAGTGGAGTCACATCAAGGTTGTGTACTTTCGCAAATTGTGAAATGGCAACATCATCTGGTATTCCAATGTAATTTTCTACAGGTATTTTACTTAGGATATCAGCCACAGAATTTGTCATAACTAGGGCGGTACCGGTTACGAAGGGAATCGGAATTTGGCTTAAGGCAAGCGGATCCTTACATCGTTCTATGTAGCCTCCAAAAAACTCCTCTTTGATATCTATTTTATCAATTATTTTATCTAAGTGATCAATTGCAAAATATGTTGATACATTAGTTCGGATTAGAAGATCAAAATCTCTATTCTTAATGGCCCAGTGGATTCCTAGGGATGTTTTCAACAGAATATTCTCATACAGTTCTTGCGCTGGAACATAGAGTGTATTTGATGAATAGTTGAATCTATCTAACTCAGAACCTCTGAGGATCAAGAATTGGTAATTAGAGGGTAATTCTCCCAACCAAGTTGATAACTGTGCTTGTAAATCCCTTTCATTTTCAGGATTATTGCTGGCAATAACCAGGAAGAGAACTTTAGGTTTCACTAGATATCAAATTCATGAATTATTAACAACATTATTCTTGATTGACCGTGGGGGCCCACCACTCATGATTGTTTTTATACCAATCTATCGTTTGCCTGAGACCATCATTGAAATTATTTCTCGGTTTGTATCCAGTCTCATCGGCTAATTTGGTCCAATTCACAGAGTAGCGAAAGTCATGGCCCCTTCTATCTTCGACAAATTCTATAGTTGATTGGCCTTTACCCATAATTTCAGAAATTTTGGTGGCAATCTCTAAATTGGTACATTCGAAACCGCCACCAACATTGTATATATGCCCTGCTTGTCCCTTTTCAAGGATCAACTCTATAGCTCGGCAGTGGTCCTCTACATGGAGCCAGTCACGACGATTTAACCCATCCCCATAGATCGGAATTTTCTTGGCATTAATCAAATTTGTAATGGCCAGCGGAATCAATTTCTCAGGATGCTGGTTTGGACCATAGTTGTTGGAACACCGAGAGATGCGTACATCCATACCGAAAGAGTGCGCATATGCAAGAGTAATCAAATCTGCTGAAGCCTTAGAAGCAGCATATGGAGAATTTGGCTTAAGTGGAAATTTTTCATCCCAACTTCCCGACAAGATTGAGCCATAAACTTCGTCTGTAGATACCTGATGAAAAATCTTTACTCCATTTTTCAGAGAATTACTCAATAGATTTGTAGTTCCAGCAACATTGGTTTGAATAAAATTCGCGCTATTTAGAAGAGAACGGTCAACATGCGACTCTGCTGCAAAGTTTACGACGATATCAACTTGATTTGTTAGCTCATCAACTAAAGTGGGGTTACAGATATCACCCTTAACAAAACGTAACCGCTTGTTTGTTTTCAGATCGGGCAAGTTACTTAGATTGCCTGCGTAAGTCAATGAATCTAATACAGTAATCATGTCCCAATGAGGGGAATCAAGTTGCCTCTTTACGAAATGTGACCCGATGAATCCGGCCCCACCCGTTATAAGGAGTTTCATTCTGCAATTCTAGACCGCAATATTCATTTCTGTCGCTATTATTCTGGCATGAAGGGGATTATTTTAGCTGGAGGAACTGGAACTAGACTTTGGCCTGTCACGAGAATAGTAAGCAAACAATTACTCCCCATATACAACAAACCATTGATTTATTACCCGCTTACTACATTAATGATGGCCGGCATTAAGGAAATTCTAGTAATTACTACCCCCGAAGATTCCTCGATTTTCCAAGATTTGTTGGGAAATGGCGATTCCTTTGGAGTGGAGATTTCATACCTAACCCAAGATAAACCAAGAGGTATTGCCGAAGCATTCTTGATCGGAAGCGATTTTATTGGTGCGGATTCGGTAGCCTTAATCTTGGGAGATAATCTGTTTTATGGTTCAGGACTTAAGGATCTATTCTCGGATGCTCGATTTTCAATTGGAGCAAATATTTTTGTGACCTCTGTTTCAAATCCTGGAGACTACGGCGTTATCAATTTTGATGATCAAGGTTCACCAATCACAATCGAGGAAAAACCTAAAATCCCTAAATCAAATTTTGCAATTACTGGGTTATATTTTTTTGACCCCGAAGTCACGAAAATTGCAAGAGAGGTAAAACCCAGCTCTCGAGGTGAGCTTGAAATAACGGATATTTTAGAAAAGTATTTGGAGAAAAGTGCCTTAGGAGTCTCTTTTCTATCACGTGGTATGGCTTGGCTAGATACAGGCACACCAAATTCATTACACGACGCATCATCTTTTGTCCGAATTATCGAAGAGCGCACTGGAACTAAAATTGGTTGTCCTGAAGAGGTTTCATGGCGAAATGGTTGGATCTCAGATGAGAAACTACTGACTGAAGCAAATAACTATGGAAAGAATGAATATGGTGAATATTTGCGAAGATTAGTGTCAAGAAGCTAAATGAGAAGTACTAAACGCAGGATAATCACTTTATGACTTGGCTAGTTACGGGTGGAGCAGGCTACATTGGTAGCCACACAATGTACGCATTAAGGAATGCAGGTTTCTCGACCATTGCCCTAGATAATCTGTCTAATTCAAATGGGAATCGATTGAAAGATGGTTTCTCTCTGGTAGTTGGTGATATTAGAGACTTAGAACTTGTGGAAAGAATCATTAGAGATTACGACATCAAAGGTGTGATTCATTTGGCGGCCTTAAAATCCCCTGGAGAATCCTTGTCGCTTCCGGAGTTGTATATGGAAGTTAACCAAGTGGGAACACAAAATCTATTGGAGCTAGCAATCAAGAATCAGATACAATATTTCATTCAGTCCTCTACCGCTGCCGTATACGATGACTCATTAGGAATTCGGGTGAAAGAAGAATCTGTTTTGAATCCCAAGACCCCTTATGGTTCTACCAAAGTGGAAGCTGAGAATGCTTTGAATAATGCTATACAGAATAACTTGATTTCTGGAATGTCTCTCAGGTACTTCAACGTTGTTGGTTCCTCTTCTGCCCACTTGCGAGATACATCAAGGAATAATCTCTTTCCAAATGTAATTAATTCAATCCGGAATTTAAAATCGCCCGTTATTTTTGGCAGTGATTATCCAACTCCAGATGGCACCTGCATACGTGATTACATCCACGTCGAAGATATTGCAAGTGGACATTTGGCTGCCATAAACGCGTTGTATGGAAATCCTAGAGAGAACGTTTTTAACCTAGGAACAGGAGTTGGCTATTCCGTAAAGGAAATAACTTTCGGTTTGATTGAGGCTCTGAGTTCAAATATTGAGCCGATACTTGGTCCCAGGAGAGATGGTGACCCCGTTTCAGTAATTGCAGACGTATCTCTAGCACGCGAAAAATTGGGATTTAGTGCTACGAAGTCACTTCAGGAAATGATTCAGTCATCAATATGAATTCTCTAGTACACATAGATTTAATCTGGAATAATTGTGCTTAGAGTAGGTTTTGATCGAGAGATTTTTCTCCATCAAGAATATGGTGGAGTATCAAGAGGTTTCGCAAGTTTAATTTCTCATATTTCAAAAAATCCTGAGCTTGGAATTCTGCCCGTTCCTAACTTTACGAGGTCTAATAACTATTATTTGAGAGAAAGCGGGCTAATCTCAAATTTGTTGCCCGCTAGGCACTTTTTGAAGTCTAATAGTGGTTATTCCACGCTTGCAACTTACGGACTAATTAGGGAGATTTCATCTGCATGGGCTGGAGGAAGGTACCCAAAGAAAGAATTCGAAATACTTCATGCCACATACTATCGGCCAACTTTTAGAGATACTCATTTAGCAAAAAAAATAGTTGTGACACTTCATGATTTTATTCCTGAAAGATTAGGTTGGACCGGCTTGAGAAATCCACATATAGGTAAGAAAAAGCTGTGTGAGAAAGCAGATCTTGTTATTTGCGTTTCTAGCGCAACTCGAGAAGAGGCGATACAACAGTATGGTCTCTCGGAGGATCGCACAATTGTGATTCATCATGGTGTTGAACTTGCAGATGCTGCGACTCCAAAGTTTTCAGTACATGATGAACCGTATTTACTTTATGTTGGCCACAGGGGTGGATACAAAAACTTTCAAATTCTCCTGGACGCCTTACAAATCCTAAACACTAGAGAGAACAAGTTTAGGTTAATTGTTGTGGGACCAGCTTTAACAATTACCGAGGCTGAGGAATTAGACAGAAAAGTTGGACAGGGTTACTGGAGAGCATTGCCTCAGCAAAAAGATGAGGCTCTGAAGAATCTGTATAGGAACGCATATGCACATGTGGTTACCTCAACAATGGAGGGTTTTGGAATGACTATTTTGGAATCTTTTGTCCAGGGAACTCCCGTGATTCTAAGCGACATTCCTATATTTCAGGAAGTTGGAGGAGCGGCAGGGAATTATTTCACTCCTAGTGAGGCAGATTCTTTAGTGGCACGAATTAATGATTTAACCTCAGATGCAGAATACAAAACAAAAAGCCAAGAATCACTTCAAAGAGCTAATGAATTCTCTTGGGAAAAATCTTCAAAGCTCCATGCCATGGCATATAAAAGCCTAGTTTGATCAAGTCTTCAAAGATTTTTATTCGATTTCTCATTATAAATCAGTCAAGTTAGTTAAGCCAATTTCAGGAAAATAGACTAGAACTACATCTGCTTGGTTATTCCGGTACAACTTAATCTTTGCCTTAATTTCAGAAGCAAAATTCCAAGCAGGGATAATCGTTAAACATGGCTCACTAATTGTTTTAAGAATTTCTGGGGAAGATACAAAACATCCTCCCGCTGGAGCCATTTTTCCAATTTTATGGTTTGTATCATCAACAATGTAATCAAAATCTAGGTTTGCAAAATTAATAAATGTATTACCTTTTGCCGCAGCTCCATAACTCACAATCTTAAAGTTTTGTTTCTTATACTCTGAAATAATTTTAGCTACATTTTCTGCGCATTGAGAAGCATTTAACGAGAAATTAAAGTAGAGATTGTCGGCGTAAAAACCATTCTTATTCTCAAACTCTTCACGTTGAATTTTGAGATTCTCTATTTTTTGCCTAGTAATTTTCCAAAGATAGGAGTCTCCATGAATTGGAACTATCGAAACATCAGTGAGATTCAAGTTAGTACGAGCTAAGAGTGCTTGCATTGACCGAACATTAAAGAAACTGATGTGCTCGTGATAGACAGTATCAAATTGTCCTAGCGTAAACATATCTGCCTGTGAAGTTTGAATGTAAACAGTTCCGTTTTCTCCGAGACACTTTTCTATGGCGAGTAGAATTTCAATTGGTTGAGCAGTATGGGCAAAAACATTCATAGCAATTACAACATCAAAATCAAAGGCCAAGAGCTCTGCTGTTTTTTGATCGAAGAATGTTGGCAAAGTTTTCACTCCACGGGCGTGGGCTTCCGGTATTAGATTGATAGCAGGATCAACCCCAATTCCATTCCAACCGGTACCCGAAAATTTCTCTAGAAATGATCCATCATTTGACCCGATATCAAGTATTTTTCCTTTTGGCCCGTGATTTTGGATTATGTAGTCCGAAAACCTATCGAAATAGTTGGAAAGAGTTCTCGAAGTGTTGCTGACATAGGAATAGTTTCTGAACAATCTCTCGGGGTTCACAGCAATGCCAAGCTGTGAATGGGAGCAGTTTGAGCACTTCCACAGACTCAGCGGGAAAATCTCAATTTCTGTGCCATTTTCTAAATATTCATTGGCAAGGGTTTGGGTCCCTAAATCCAGAATGAGTGCTAAATGTGCCTGATTGCAAGCGACACATTTTTCTAGAACCTCAAAGTCAGTTCCAATGGTTTTTCTCCGCATGATTTAGCAAATGGTAGTCAGGAATCCTCCTTAAGATGCAATGTCGGCCCGGCCTGAAGCTATTAAGAAGGGTCTCCCAATGAAAACCAGTAAGACACGCTCAAAACCCTCAATCCCGCCTTTACCCTTGCCCATCCCATAGACTAAGAGCCTGATTCCGGCAGGGTTGTTTCACGCTGCCATTCGGCGAAAGCCCTGCTC
>Ga0114971_10000593_pt1 | contig 23811 bp, 31 predicted proteins | sample M_140625_MF_Meta_FD_87320 | JGI IMG/M metagenome (GOLD analysis project Ga0114971, IMG submission 87320) | Freshwater microbial communities from Lake Montjoie, Canada to study carbon cycling - M_140625_MF_MetaG | ecosystem: Environmental > Aquatic > Freshwater > Lake | place: Lake Montjoie...
AGCCAGCCCCTGGTTGTGACCTTCAGATTATTAGTCTGAAGGCCTAGCTTCAGGAAAAATGGGTTCAACAAGGATTCAACGCTTTTGTAAGCCATTGATTTGCAAGGGCAATGTTTAGGCTCATAACCTGAAGGTCGTTGGTTCAAATCCAGCCCCCGCAACCATACCGAAAGCCGCATAAACACAATGTTTATGCGGCTTTTCTCTTGAACGGATGACTCCAAACGCTTCGGGATGGAAATGCACGAAAAAGGCTGTATACACCTCGGAGAGTTCAACAAGAGTTCAACAGATTATTGACAGGTTTGGGGTATGTGGCACGGTTTGCTTATGAAGTTCACACGATTCACAAAAATCACTTCTCACGAATCCAACGTGAGAGGGGATATTCTTTGGTATGTCTGCACCCCAAAGGATCTCCTGGTGGATGGCGAATCGCGCCGGCGGTTCTTTAAAAGTAAAAAGGAGGCGGACGCCCATGCGAGAAAATTAACAGCCAAACGCCAGTCTCCATCGGAATCGGACTGGCAGAGCCGCACGCCATCTGAACGGGCTTACGTTTTGCTCGCAATTAAGGAGTACGGGTTCGATTGGCTGGAGGAAGCCATCCGCCTGCATCGAGGCAAGGAGGTGGAGTCCAAAAAGACGGCTAAGGATCTGGCAGTTGAGTGCGTGGAGTCCAAGAGGCAGGCGGGCATACGTCCTAACAGCGTCGCCAGCCTGCGCTGCTCGCTGGACTCGTTTGCCAACGCAATGAAGTTCAAGCCGGCGTCGGCTATCACCGCAAAGGATGTGGAGACGTGGATGCTGTCCTACGATTGGAAGCCCAAGACGAAACTGGGCCGGCTGAAGGATGTGTCTTCCATGTTCGCCTGGGCGCAGCGCCGGGGGGATCTTACGAATAACCCGTGCTTGGGTGTGACGCCGCCGAGGGTGCCGTTCAAGGATGTGGCGGTGCTTTCCGTGGATGACGTTCAGAAGCTGCTGGCGGCCTGTCTGAAGATTGATGCTCCGCTGCTGGGCTATGTGTGCCCGATTCTGTTTGGCGGTCTGCGCGAGGCCGAGAGCCGCCGGGCGAAGCCGGAGGATTTCAACGATGGCATGATCACATTGAGCGGGGATCAGCTCAAGCTGAACGAGCGTCGGGTGGTTCCCATAAATGAAACGCTGGCGGCGTGGATGAAGGCGGGCGCCATTCTGGGTGGAACCAATATCACGAAACGGCTTGCGGCTGTCCGGACGCTGTCCGGTGTGCCGTGGCCATCTAACTGCCTACGCCATTCGTTCTGCTCATATGCTTTGGGCGGTGGGATGTCTTTTGAGGATGTGGCCCGAGCTGCCAATAACTCGCCGGCCATGTTGAATAAGCACTACCTGGGCGTGGTTACGCGCGCGGAGGCGGAACGGTTCTGGGCGCTCCGGCCTTAGTAAATGAATAACTGCATTTGGTCACGAAACAGATTTCGTTACCAAATTCGGGTAGCTGCACCCCGAATTTCGGGGAGCTGCATGTTCATGCGATGCTTCCTGTTCACGTATTCGTGAACGCGTGAACGCTTGGCGCTACGGCCTTAGTCCTCGTCGCGGGGCGGTATGGCGCAGCGTTTCTCGGCCATCTGCTCAATCTCCAGTTCGCTGATCTTGTTCCCCAGCATCCACTGGCGCTCGATGATGGCCTGCGCGTGGATTGGACTGGAATTGCTGAAGATGGTGGGGACGCCTTCCAGCACCAGGGCGTATGGGATGCCCAGCTCGTCCAGGGGGTGGAGGGTGCGGCCGAGGAGGTCGGCGGTGACCTTGGTCTTGTTGGGTTTTGTCATGGTTTTGTTTTACTGAATTGAGCTTGTTTCACTGCCCAGTAAGAACGGCAACAATGGGTAAATCACAGAGGCGGTCCAGATGGCTGATGAATCTCATCCAGATAACGCTTGTGCCCTCACAATCGCTAGCAACATAGAGCCGAATCACAGCCATATTGCCAACGCGCAATGCCCCTCTTGGAGACATTGGTTGCCAAAAGTAAACCTAGCTGCACCGCTGACGCTGTTCTGCTTTGCGGTACACAAGACACCAAGAAACAGCAAAATTGATGTCGACTAGGTAAATTGTCACCGGTTGCCAGCCTTTCGGTAAGCCGGGATGGGGCGTCCTGCGCCGCGCTTCCACACGCGCTCGACTTGCCCGGCTGCGATGAGCTTTAGGATTTTTGCGGCGGCGGTGCTGCGAGCGATGCCGGCGGCTGCGGCGATCTCTTGCATGGTCTGGGCTTTGTCGTCAAATACCAGGGCGGGGATGAGCTGGCTGGTAAGCAGGGCGGCAATGGCGTTGGTCTTTTTCACAGGGGCAGCCTCCATTCCTTTTGACCCTGCGGCTGGACGTGCAGCCAGCATACGGTCTCGTCATTGGTATATTCGCCCCAGACGAAACCGGCGGCCCAGCTCAGGGTGGAGCGGCGCGCTCCGGCGTAACTCATCTTGGAAACGTCGCAGAGGCTTCCGACGCAGTAGGCGGTGGAGGCTTGGCCAGTACGGCCGGTGTACATACCGGCGCGATGGGCGTGGGCTACGATAGCATTGCCATGGCTCTCGGCGGTATCGCGCAGAAAGCTGTCGCTGTAAAGGTATCCGTGGCCGAGGGAATAGTTTCCGAGCTTGCGCCATGACCGGATGCCCCAGTCCTCGACGTATTCGGCTCGGAGTGATTTGGCATTGGCGCGGAGGGTTTCCACAATCGACGATGCGCACTTGGAGACGATGGCATTGTGGTGTGACATCAGATTCCACAATCTGGCCTCGTGGTTGCCGTTGAAGATAAGCGTGGGCCGCAGGGCTTTCAGAAACTCAATCCCAGCTTCGATGTCGGGCGCGATAGGTTCGGACTCATCGTTGCTTCCTTTTGCTCCGGATCTAAACGCAGCGGTGTCAATCGCGTCGCCCAGGTGAATGGTAGTGGCGGGCTTCCATTGGTCGCGGAAGCGGAGGACGGCGTGGGCGGCGACGGGGTCGATGAGGTTCCCGTGAGAGCAGCCGACGGCGAGGAACTTTTTCCACTTGCGGGTGATGTTCATTTTTTCGAAGCGTCAGCGGCCATGCCGGTGGTCACCGCCGCCAGATCTCGGGCCAGATGGGCGATGCTGTTCCGGTCCAGCTTCGGCTTTTCAAACTCTTTCTGAAGCTGGGCCAGTTTCTTTTTTGCTCGTGTTTCCAAGTTCATGTTGTTTTTGATCGGTTTCCGCAAATTGAAGATAGGCCCGGGCGTCCAGGTAATTGTCGGCGTGGAATACCCTGGCGCTGCGGTTGAGCTTTAACGTGACCATCATCAGCTCCACAAGCCAGTCTGGCAGTGGATGTGAAAGGGTCATCCCGTAATGCTGCTGGATTAGGGCGGTCCAGCTCAGTCCGATGTTCTCGTGGCTAAGGCGGGGGTCGCCGTAGACCTTGCCGCGCTCGGCAATGATGTCTGCTATTTGCTGCGTCATATGTATTGGCGGGCGGCCGGAAACATGACAAAACCGGCCGCCCGCTTGCGGAGTCGCGGAAACGTTTTACCGCGACTAAATTGTTTTGGCATCCGGCGCTAGCTTTTCAAAGCTGTCGTCCAGGATCTGCATCTTCAGGTCGTACCAGTCGGCGGCGGTGGGGTCGGGCTTGCTGAAGATGGCGCTGAGTTCCTCTTGTAGGATGGGGCGCAGTTTGATGGCCTGTTCGACGAGGCCGATGATGAGGGCGATGGTGGCGGGTGTCATATTTTGACTCCAAAGGAACGCAGCAGGGCGAGGAGATCCTCGACGGTGCCGGACATATTCAGGGTGGCGGTCTGAAAGGCGGCGCTGGCGATGTGGTTGGTGCCGCCGGTGGAGGCGTACACGGCGCCGGCATCACAGGCGAGGGCGGCGGCGAACTGGTACTTCTCGTAGGCGTGCTTGACGGCGAGGTTCTGTGCCACCGTGGTGTGGCCGGTCTTGGCGAACTGGTTGTAGGCTACCAGGGCGGTCTCCACGCTGACCTTGACGGTGCTGGTGGCGACGTAGGCGGTGCGCTGGGGGGTGTAATGGCAGCCCGTGGAGAAGGTGAGGCAGGCGCCCAGGGCGAGCAGCAATGTGGCGAGTGGGAATCTCATTTAGGTTGGTTGGTGCCGAACCAGATGCCGGCGAGCGTGCCCTTGATTCCGCGTCCGTTGTACAGGGCGTAGAGTCCCCGGGTGATGAAGGGGGAAAGGGAGATGAGGATGAGGACCATGGGTTTGAATTTGTCCGGCACGATGTTGATGAGTGATTCCATAGAGTTCAGCGGTTCCATTTTTTGAGGACGGAGGCGATAGTACAGACGGCGGCGCAGAAACCGGCGAGTCCGCAGGCGAGGCTGATCCACTCGTTGGAAGCGTGCAGGGTGACGGACCCAAAAAATCCCACGCCCGAGGCTGCGGTGCCGGCGGTATGTTTGACGATGTCGTCCATACCTATTTCAATTTGATGGCCACGATGAACTTGCCGTCCTGCTCATAGAGGTAGACGGAGGACAGGTTAGTGGTGGTGATGGGGACGCTGGCCGAGATGCCGCCGGCCTGCACCGCGGCAATGATGCCTGCCATTTGCTCGGGCGAGAGCGTAATGGGATCCACCGTGGTGACGGTCTGGGTGGTCACGGTAATGGACGGAAGCGGCTGCGGTTCGGCTGGCTCCGTTAATGCTGATTTAACAACAGGCGTGGATGGCTTTGGCAAAACTGGCTCAATTATAGGTTGAATTAATTCAACAACAATATTTGTAGACGTGTTTTGTGCGTAAAGGTTTAAAGCTGCAAAGAAAAAAAGAATAGTAACAAATTTCATAATATTTATCTATAAACGTAAACTTCAATAAACCGATTGTTAAATTGGCCGTCAGTAAATCCGCCAACATTAATATAAGCACCGCCAGTTCCGTAACCGCCAGTTGCGCTGTTGCTTACCGCTATAGCATCTCCAGCGTTTAGATTGTAATTTGCGCCAACTTGAATATTAACAATAGTTTTTCCAATCGGAAAATTAGTAAAATAATTATTAGTGCAAAAAGCTCTGTAATTTCCAGCAGCTTGTCTTATCCAGGTTACGTTTGTCATTGATTGATACAATACGTTTGGCGCAGGGGCGGCAGTTCCTGTTTGAGCAACAGTAGCACGATAAATATATACAGCCGGATTAGTTGGAATAAATCCCACATTATTAACTACGCTAGGCGCAAAATCATTAGTGGAAATTAGATTTGTTATTGCGCCAGTTATTACACCGTTAGTCAGGCCCACTCCGCCAACCTTGCCATTGCCATTCACGTCCAGCGCGGTCTGTGCGCCGACGGCAAGGCCGGTAAAGGTTCCCGTTCCGCTGACATCCAGCGCAGTGGCGGGATTGGTTTTTCCGATACCAAAGTTTCCACCAGAGCGTTGAACAAACGAATTGCCAATAAACCCATCAAAATAGAATGAGTTGTTGTTTGTGCTGAAAATTCCTTTTGCAACGGTAATATCTCCAGCAGCACCATTTCCGATTGTCCCATTTACGTCCAATGTCCAAACAGGCAGCAAAACATTTACTCCCAATGTTTTTGCATAAACTCTTCCGGGAGGGGTTGGGTTAAATCCCGCATTCACTTCAAATAAAGTTCCGGCAAAATTGGTGACAATAAGTCCACCAAGGGTAGGACTGGCTCCGTTGGTGACGGCTGCGGCGATGGTGACAAGCTGGCCTGCGGTAAGGTTGGTGACGCCGGACGATGCGAATGCCGAGGCGTTGCTGTAGGCGGCAGATCCGAGTCCATTGGTTATGGAGGCAGTGACGTAAGCCGAAGGGTTGGATGCCAGGTAAAAGGCCGACGCATTGCTGTAAGCGGCAGATCCGAGTCCATTGGTTATGGATGCAGTAACGTAGGCTGACGGGTTGGATGCTAGGTAAAAGGCTGAGGCGTTGCTGTAGGCGGCCGTGCCGAGGCCGGTCACGTTGGTGGCGTAGATGGTGGAGGAGCCGGCGGCATTGATGGCATTGGAAGCGCCATTGGTGACGAAGGTGATGTTGGTGCCGGGGGTCAGCGCCTTTGAGAACCGGGCATCGCTGGCGGCCATGCTGTAGGCTAAGGATCCATTTAGGAGATTGGTGCTGATAACCGTGTAGGCGCTGGCATTGACATTCCCGGTGACGTTGGTTCCGAACCAGTTGGTGAGCTGCCCGATGCTGCCGCCATTGGCGTCTTGCAGGATGACGCGGTAGCTGAACCCATTGTACAGGTTGGATACCGTCAGGACGCCGGCCGTGCTGGTCTGGCGGGTAATCGTGGTGGGGAATACGATGTTGGTCCCCACCAATCCGATCGGCTGGATGGGGGTAATCTGGACGCGCTTAACGGCTTGAGGCGATCCGGTGAAGTCTGAGAAGGTGTAGGTGGCGTTGACTGTTTGGCTGGAGCAGTGGAACCGGCCCGCCAGCAGAAGCACCGCGATGAGGAAACTCAGCTTTTTCATGTTCTATAATGGGCGAGGAGTCAAGTTTACCAGGTGTTGGTGGGGAGCGAGACGCGGCGCCAGAGATTTGTCTGGACAGCGATGTACAGGTAATTGGTGTCGTAGTTCATTGCCCCGGGGCTGGCCGGCCATGAGTTGGACGGGACGCTGAAGAGGCTTATGGATCTGGCCACCGATGGCGCCAGCATCACAAACCCATTGGTGACGGTGAAGTCGGCCGGAGACATGGTTGGCGTGGCCACAATTCCATCCGCCTTCAAGATGTTTGGGGCGGTGACTGTCAGGGTGACAGCAGGGTAATTGGTGGCGATGGTGAACACGTCCCCGGCAAGGGACGCTAATGCGATGAAAAGGAATGAAAAGGTGAGAGTTTTCATGGGTTAATACATTTTGGTGGGGGTTGTAAAAGGTGTGGTTGAGCAAGCGTCTGAAGGGATGGTTGTAGACCATGCGCTGTCGGTCCAAGGAATTGTCATGGCGGTGGATCCAACCAGAACAAAAGTTGCAGTGCCTGCGGAATCAATGGAAAGGTAGCTTGTTTTTAAGCCAGTGTCTTGATTGAGCTTGTGCGCCGAATCCCACATTGATGTTCCTCGGTCAAGGCATTTGACAACGGACCCCACCTTAAAGATGACGTAGACATTGCACCCTGAAACGGCAGGAGGAGTATTTGTGCTTGGAGAGTTGGTGGAGCCAGATGAAACTGAGAAGTTGTAATTGGTAGCAAGATCACTGATTCCGCTAAATGGACCTCCAGCAACAGAACCTATGATTGGAAATGTATTGGTAGTCCATGTCGCGTAATTGGTGATACTTGAAACGTATGCGACTCCCCCTGGCGGGACACTTGGCACGTTTGTTACAAAAAACATTTCAGATAAATTTCCTGTAACCGTGTATGTCAGTGCAGTAAATGAAACATTGGTTGCTGAATAAAACCTCCACGCATTAGTTGCGTATTGAGCCCAGTTCATTTTTGGCGAAAACACTTGAAGATTGCGACAGTAGCCATACGGGCCTGTGGATATATATGCATAATTTGTAATGCTAAAATTCCACCTGAAATAAGATCCAGTAAAGTTTTGAAATGTACCGATGTAATTTGTAAATGTGTTTACATTCACTGTTTTAAAAAGTGTTTTGCTAAATAAATTAGTCCATGTCGTTCCGTTTGATGATCCTTGAAAAACAAAATCAATAGGGAAATTTTCAGAAGAAAAAGAATGTTCTCCATAAAGAGAAGACACCGTAACCTGACTTGAAAATTGGTATTGAATCCAAGCGGTTTTAGTTGTGTGTGATGGCGTATATAAATCCAGAAATGTGCCTCCGCCGCTATAAGCTGTGTTGGAATACGCCAAATAAGCAGTGTTAGCGTAATAGTTATTACTTGCTGTTGCAAGTCCACTTGGGGCATTTGATGATGTCAATGTTGGAATAAGGCCGGACGAAAGATCTACTGCGTTTGTAAACAAAATATAATTTGTTCCAACCATGTTATATATTCCAGTTCCAATTCCATTGCTGACTGAAATCCCTTGCGCGACTGCCGACTGCTTGATTCCAGTGGTTCCTATAATCATTACAAACCCATCCGAGTTGGTAAGCGTCCCGGCACCCAGCGCGGGGGCAGGGTAGTATGTCCCGTTCAGATTACTGGTGGCGCCGCCCGATGTGTCCGGAGGAAGGTTGGTGATGGTATAAGACGCTATGCTGTAATACGGAGTGGTGGACGTAAGCCTGAAGGTGTTGGTCACGGTCAGGTTGGTGGCGCCTCCGTTGAAGATGGGAACGGCATTGGTGGCGCTACCTCCTCCGGCTGGCAGGTTGGAGAAGTTAAAATTCACTTTTGCAAAGGCGGCGGACAGCGTGTCGCCAATGATGACGTTATTGCTTTTCACGGTGGTGAATGCGGCATTGGTGACCAGCCCGGGGATAGTTATGACGGATCCGGTGCTGGTGGCTGTGTTGGTGACGCGGGTGGTTAGGTCGATGACTTGCAACGCCTGAGCGCCCAGGGCGATGGCAGACAGCATCAAGGTGGTCAGTGTTTTTTTCATAATAGGTTTAAGCATTTTTCAAGGTCGTTGTAAATTTCGATGGACATGGGGAACTGCACTTTTGAGGTTACAAAGTCTCCACCACTGGGATATCCAGCTAGGTTGTTTTGGAATTGATTGACAAAAGACAGTGCGTTTTTGAAGTGAGTCGGTGCCGGAGGAGTTGTCAGGGTGTCCGCGGCAGTGCTTAGTCCCATCCCCATTGCGGCATTGAAAAGCGCGGGCTGCCAGTTCGCCCAGGCTTCCACGATAACTGGCTCGCTGCACTTGTAGACAAGCTCGGTCCCTGACAGCACTGGCCAGAACACGGCGACGTCCCCAGAGTCGCGCGCGTCGGCTGGGATGCGGATGCTATAAGGCGTGGGGTCTACTCCGCCGGCGCCCATGCCATCCTCACCGCTGCCTATTCCTGAATCACCAGCGCCGGTCTCGGCGTTGAGGATGTAGATTGGAACAAAGGTTAGCGTGTTGTCTGCGTTGATGCGGTTCTGGCCAATCTGGATGGACAGCTCTATGCCGCTAGACGGGGTAATGTAGACGCCAGAGATATTTGGCAGCGGGATGCGCGTGGCTCGCAACTTGAAGATGCTGTATCCGTTCTGAGGGACGCGCTTGTTGTCTCCCCATACCGTTCCGTAGGATGAAATCTGATTGGCTGGGACATCTGCAATATTGAGGCTGAATGATTCCCTGACGATGTCGTATCCAGACCCATTAAAGTATCGGGACGGAAAATACTGGCGGGCTGGCGGGCGGTCGGTGTAGGGACTTGACGCTAAGTCTATTTCCGTTATCAGGTCAAATGGAACGTCCACGCCGGACGGAGCTTGTATTGCGTACTGAATTGAGACTCCTAAAATTCCAGACAAGTAAGAGCCCCCACCGTCGGGGTTGATTGTTACTTGGCTGTTTGTTTTTTTGATGTCGTATACGGTCGGTGTCGGATAGCCAGATGCCCTGACATAAATGGTGACAGGGGATGAAAGCGGTTCACCGTACTGAAACATGCCGCCCTTCCAGCCAAGCCTTGCGGTGCCAGATTGAACCGCGCGAATCTTTATGTTCGTGGCTCCAGCGGGGATTGATAAATCGTAGTACTGAAGCGTTCCATCCGCAGTTGCGATTTGTTGGGAAGAGGTTACCAAGCTCACCTCGGGCGAATATCCAAGGTCATAGGGCACAAAGTCTGTATCTCTCAGAACTTGGTACGGAGCCGGACGGGCTGCCATGCTGGATGAGACGGCCGTAAAAATGGGGTCGGGAATGTACTGGTCTGTGAAGCCGGGGATGTATGCCGGATTGGGAATGTACGCGGTAGCCTTCTGGCGCATGGTGCTGACGTGCGGCCCGCTGATCCACGCATTGGTCATTGCAATAATCCACCCGGGTGGGGTTGGGGATTGAGTGGCTAGAACCGATACATACGGTGGAAAGTCCTGATCCAGGTAAACGTTGAGGCCCGGCGCCGGCAAGGTCTTTGCCGTCCAGACTCCCTTGACCAAAGGACTGGAAAGAACCCACTGGGCGATTCCATACCACTGGCTGGCACCGGCTTGAATGGAGAGGTTTTCGTATCCATTGACGGTGCATTGCATTTTACGTGTAGCCGACCATGGATTGATTCCAGCGGCATCCACTGATCCGGCGACAAAGTCAAAGTCCTTGGACGCCCAAACGCTGGCACCCGAGTTGAGGCCATGATAGACCGAGCTGCCGGCAAGGTATGCGGCGGGAACGTCAAACGACATCCAGACGGAGTTTGCTCCTGATGCGGCTGAAAAACTCCAGTCTCCCGTGAAGCTGTAGATAGCATTGCAAACAAAAAATCCGGCACCGTCGTTGGCGTGGGTGAAGCTCTTGAGGGTGGTGGTTCCCGTGCAGCCGGTGGATTTCTGAATGTTTAGGGCGGCGATGGTGGGGGCTGTTACGGGATCAGATGTCAGGGTGGATGTGATTCTGAAATCAAACTCCATGTGAACCTTGACGGTTCCCGCTGCGGCGGCATTAAGGGTGACAGTAAACTTTCGAGTGGGTGACGTGAAAGATGAGACCGGTGTGGCAGCGATGGGAAGAATCGAGGATCCGATGGCGGTCTGGCCGGTGATGGTCAAGTCATCCAGCGGGACGTCGTTCTGTGCAAACCAGAAGGCGATATCTCTGAAGTAGCACGGTGAATAGGAGGCATAGCCTGTGCCGCCATCTCCGCTTCCGATAAAGACTCCATTGAGAGACTGGGCGGTAGGCAGATAGGCGTTTACCAGCGTCCTGGGGAATGTGTCTGGATCGTTTACATCCACCACCCATGGACCGCTGACGACGGCATTTTGGCTGCGATAAACTGCGGAGCCTCCTGAAATAACATTGTCGAGCAGGTTGTAAAAATCGCGACGGATGCGGTTCAGCTCCGACATCCAGTTGGTGGCGGCAATGTCAAAGCTGTACGCCGGCTGGGGATTGGTGAGAGCGCCGGAGGTGAGGTCGGAATACTCGTGCTGAGGCCATGTTCCGGCGGACACGGATGCGTTGACGATGGGCAGCAGCTTGCTGTTTGCCAGCGCGGCCAGCGCGGTGAAGTCTGCCAGTGCGATGGATTTGTTGAGAGTGACTGGCATGGGCTACATCCACGCCCCAAGGAGTCCCCCCGGAAGCTGCATCCAATAGCCGCCGCCGGTGTAGGGGGCCACATTGTAAGCCGTAGGGGCAATGCAAACGAAGGTGCCTTGATTGATGCCGGAAGAAATGACTGTCACATCGTAGAGCTTGTAGGTCACGGAAGGGGAATACTCTCCCCGGATGGCGAAGCTGCCGGCGGCGCCAGGCGGAGCGCCTCCGATTCCAAGGACTGTGCCTGCCAGAGATTGACTATTGATGCGGTAACCGACGCCAGGATTGATTTGGCAGCTCTTGGCGGATTCCAAGAGCTGATTCAGCCATGGCACCAAGGAGTGGCCGCCTGTCAGTTTTGCTGGCCACTTCATCAAATAAAGGTGTAGAGATCGTAGGACCAGAGGCCCCACTCAAATTCCTGCTGCAAATTCCATTTGCCTCCGCCGACCTGTGAAATGGTGGGGTACTTCTTCATCCATCCGTATTTCATCGTCAGCCCGTCATTGCGCGTGGGGTGAGAACTGGTTGGAAGATTGAACAAAAGGGTGCCGGGAGTTCCCTCCAGATTCTTCAGGCTGTCAGCGTAGATGATGCTGCCGACATTGGTAAGAGACTGGGCAACTGTAAAGTCGCGTCGCACCACCCGGGTGTGGCGCAATACAGGCGCAAAAATGCGGACGCTTTTGACGCCCGCCTGGCTTAGTTTGAGCAGCGTTGTGGCCGCATTGATTTGATCGGTGGTTCCTGTAAAAGCGGGCGGAGTATTAGGGCTATCAATGTAGGATAAAAGCAGCTTTTTGTTTCCGTCGGTGAGAAGGTTGACGGTGGCGTTGTCAGAATCAAGGATGTCTTTTTCGACTTGGTTGGGCTGTAGTTCCCAGACATCTGAAAGCGGGGTGTTGGGGTCGGACTGGCCGCCCGTCTGGGAATAATCATTGGTGGCTTCTAGCCGGTAGCATCCGCCGGAAAGAGGGGTGACGGACCATTCGTATCCCTTTAGAACAAGGGAGTCTCCCCGCGCCTGGGCGCTGGCCTCGTCGGTAAAGTCCTCGACGTATTTTTCGCCATACCCGGTGGCTTTTTTCCAGAAAGAGCTTTTGGGCTGAACGACGCTGAGTTGTCCTGTTTTAATGGCCATAAATTAATTTCCGGGAATGCCAAACCCGTCTCCGCCGGAGGTTATTTTTTCAAGCAAAGTGTTGGTTTTCTCGGCGGCGCTAAGTTGTTTTTTTGCTATCTGTTCAATGGCCGATGCTCCTGAATTGGCTCCAAGAAAGTTTCCCACACTGGTCAGCGAATCCATGGAGCGGAGCTGCGCCTTGGGGGCAGCAGCGGTTGGAATGGCTCCAATGGTTTCTGGTTTTTTTCTGTCTGCTATCTTTTTGGCAAGCGCATCTGCGGAGGCTTTTTTTGCTGCGTCTTGTTGGTTGGCAGTTTCTTGGACGGCCTGACCGACGCCATCCATAATTCCTCCCGAGTTTAAAGTGGATTTTTTTGCTACAGAATTAAATTTTGTATTGGCCTCGTCTTTGGTCATTTTACCTGCGTCAACTTTTTCTTTTAATTGATCGTGGTATTTCTGAAGGCGTTGATTCTGACGTGCCATTTCTTCTTTTCCAGCGACGCCCATTACATTTCCAATAAATTCAGCAAGAGCTGACTGAGACTGTCCTATGTGGTCTGCGAGATACTGCAAGGATTCAGCAAACACTAAGATTGATGGAGCAATACCAGCCATCAGCCGGACTCCAAGCTGGTCAAACTGGTCTCCAATGGCATCCAGTTGCCCGATGGTTTCCTCGGACATGACCGAACCGGAGGCGGTGGCAGCGGCTCGGCCCTCTTCAATTCCGTCGATAAAAGCGGGGACAAGGATTCCAGCTCCCCTTCCGCCTACCTGTTTGAAAGCGGATTTGATTTCATCATTGTTTCCCAGCTTTTTGAATTGGCCGGCGATGTTGTCCAGGATCTCGCTGGTGCCCTTGGTCTTCAGGTCGGACATTCCGACGCCCAGTTTTTGGAAAGCGCCCTGGGCGGCAGCGTTTCCACCCAAGGCTGCTAAGCGCGCGGCTCCAAGTTTTTCAAAAACTAAAGTCAGGTCATCCACACTGCCGCCGTTCTGCTTAAGGACGTACTGCATCTGCTGCAAGTAATCAGTCCCCACATGGAGCCGGTCTGCCAGATCGGTGATGTGCCCGGCGTAATCAATCGTCTTTTTGGTTAGCGCCACGATGGCGCCCACCGAGAAGGCGCCGGCAATGGCTGACTTGATGCCGCCCAGCCCAGAGCTGGCAAACTTACCAGCTTCCGATTGGGCCTTATTCAGACCGCGGGAAAACCCACTGCCATCCAGGGAGATTTCACCCACCAGTTTAAGCGCCACTTGAGACCTCCTGTTTTTCGATGATGGCTATTTCTTCCGGAGTCATCAACTTGATGGCGCCTTCGTTTTCGGCGTACTTGAAATAATCGGCAAAGGCCTTGGAAAGCGGCTGGGTATCTAGGTCGTGCTGGGTCCAGCCGAGCTTGGAGCGGAGGATCACCTCCACGCACTGGGCCCAGTGGGCTCCGGAGCTTCCGCCGGACCGCTCTTCCCAGAACTTGGGGACAATGGACTGCGCCTCGATATACTCTTTGAAAAGGACTGCCTTCTCGTTCAAGTCAAAGACTCCAATCTTGGCGCCCCATTCGTGGATGGATTCATCCCGGCCATCGGATTCAATGAAGTCTGCAAACTCGGCGGGGTTCATGGAGCAGCACAGCACTCCCAAGATGAGATCGTCCCGGGTGGGGGTGCATTCCAGCTCAGAAACAAAAGCGCACTCAAACCGCCGGAGCAGTTTGTAGTGCGACAATGAAAAAGGCCGGAGCCGCAGGCCCAGAATCTGCCACGGCTCCGGCATTGTCGCCGTGAAATAATCAGCGGCGGGTTTCATGTTGTCAGATCAGGCAGGCGTGACGGTGATGCCGGCGTGCTGTTCAAGCGTGAGGGTGACCTTGGAGGCGTCCGCATTGCTCTTGGCCGTTTTCACTCCTACCACCAGCCATTTGCTTTCTATCAGTTCCGGCATGGAAGCGCAGGCGGTGACGGAGATGATGGTCCGCATCAGACCCAGCAGGGTGGTCTGAGCGCCGACGGCAAGCGCGGCGGTGGTGCTTGAGGGGATGACTTCCAGCGTGGCCTTCTTGTGCAGGTTGTAGAACACGCGGGTGGACAAGTCGCCGGCAGCGTTCTTGATCTGAGCCTCTTCGTGGCCGGGTTCGTAGTCCGCGGACTGGAGGAGGTTGCCGGAGCCGATGCCTGTGATTCCGTCCGTTCCGGTAAAGCCGAAATTGACAAAAGCGCCTGATTGGGTTGCTGCCATAAGTTAGTGTGGGATGGGGTTAGGGTTCAGTTGCGGTGACGTTGACGACGCACGAAGCGGTGTTGGCGCGCCAGTAAAGCGTTGCGGCGGAATCCGGAGGGAAGAAGCAGCCGCGGCCCGCTGTCAGCTTGCAAAAGATGTGAGTGCCGTCATTGGCTGTGGCGAGCTGGATGTAGTTGGTGCCATCCGTGTTCTTCACCATGAGCAGGTTGAAGCTGGACAGGGCGTCCAATGGAATGGCCGTCCAGGCTGTGGTCACAACCCAGCTCTTGGCGTAGTAGTCCGTTCCTGCAAGGTCCTCAGACAGCGACAGCGTGTCGGACACGCGGAGGTTGTTTTTTGTGACTGCAAAAGTGATGTTTGTCTGCTTCTCGCCGGCCATTCTATTAAGTGGTTGAAGTCAAGTTTCTCGGGCTCAAGCAGGCCTTGAATAAATCCGGAACTTGAAGCCGGAGCCGTGGAAGAACTCGGTATGCTCGCGCATGGGCGAACGGCCGGAGACCTTGTAGATGTAGATGCCGGAGGCGATTGAGGAGATGTCCTGCTCGATGGAGGCGGACATCATGGCCAGATTGAGGACCGCGGCCGCGGCCCTGTGATCCTCCAGCGAGGAGGTGATGGAATCACCATCCACCTGGCTCCGGATGGGGGTGCGTATTTCGACGATGCAGTTTCCCCAGAAGTTGCCAGTGTAAAGGGGCTCCTCCTCAAGATCGCCGGCAACGTAAACCAAGAGGGTTTGGCCGTCCTTGATGCCTTCACTTTCTCCAGCGAAAATGCGGTAGGTGCCGTCGTCGGCCTTCAAGGAATCCGGAAACGGCTGGGTGATGAGGTAAGCCGCCAGCGCGGTCTCTAAGGTTTCGGGATGCTCTGCCATCTATAAGACGGCCAGAGTCAAGTTTTACGCGGTCCGGATTCCCCTTGCTCTGGCAGACTCTTTCATTTTTCGCTCCATGTACTGCTTCATGGATGCGGTCTCCATGTCGATAGCCCTTTGAAGCGCCGGCTGCGCGATGGCTCCCATGGGGTCGGGCGTGGTAGACAGTTTGGAGAATGACGAGTTGATAATCTTGGCGATGCTGCGTCCGCCGGTGGCCAGGCTGTAGGATCCGAGCGGCTTTTTGATGGCGCTGGCTTCTCGGTCGGAGGGGGCCGCCTTGCTTTTGTTTTCCGCCACCGGTGCAAAGGCTTTGATGGCTGGTATCCAACCGGACGCCATGAAAGCCCTGGCGTCTTGGCGGCGCTTGATGAACCCCTTGACGGCCTCTTTCATGGCGGACCCGAAGAGACCCGGCTTGCCAGTTTTGCCGCGTCTCCAGTTTATGAGCAGGGCGGCAATGGGAACGCCTTCCGAGTTTTTAGCTAGGGACTTGCGGTTTTTACCTTTGGCCGTGGTGCGCGTGGTGTGGATGAGAGCCGATAGATCGTCTTTGATTTTGGACTTTTCAGGGCGGAACGTCTCGCGGCAGGCGGCGCGGGCTATAAAATAGGCCTTGGTATTGACGATGACATCAAAGTCCTTGCGACTTTGAGCGGCGTATTGCCTGATGGTGCGGTCAAATTCCCGCGTATTAATCTGGAAAGTGGCTGCCATCAGAGGCCTTGGGCGGCAGCATTGGCGGTAATCCGCACTTGGGCGCCACCCGGGGCGACGAAGACATCATTGATCCGATAGGATTTGCCGGTCTGGCCGGGGTACTTAAAGACCTGATTGCTGGTGGGCAGCACTGTGAAATCGGAAGCCAAGCAAATAAGAGACAGGTCTGAATCCATGGAGAGACCGCCGATGGAGTTATTCAGGCCTATACGGGCGCTGGCGGGCAGGGCGCGCACAAGCCGTCCGCCATACCATACGGACGGACAATCGCTTCCAAGCTCGTCCTGAAGCGATTGCAGGCCGTCCGCATGGTCGGCGTAGGCGTTCATTATCTGCGCTTGCGAGCCGGCAGGGCCGACTCCTTAGTTTCTGTAAGAATGGGCGGAACGGATTCGGGGGACGGAAGGGTTGCGCCTGCCGCAGCGATTTTGGCGCGCCCGGTGCCGATGGCCGAATAGCCGTCCGCTTCTTTGACATCCAGCACTTCGCCCGCGGCGCGTGAGACGCCAGCGATGAAGCATGGATAAGTGATTTCGATGAGCATTGTAAAAAAGGGCCGGAGCAGGTTGCCCCACTCCGGCCCGTTGACGTTTCCGAATTACGCTGCGCCGGAGTCCGTGGAGGCGGCAAAAGATCCCGCGTTACGCACGCCGATGTCGGCAAGCATATTGACGGTGATCTTGATCTGGTTCTTGTCGGCCAGCGAGTACGGGTCAACCGTGACATCCATCCCGATCCAGTCGGCGATGATGAGGTCGTTGAAGTTGCCGAAGATCACGCGGTTGGTCGGAACCTGGAGCGTGGCCATGGCTTGATACCCGTTGACCTGGTTGTTTTCCCAGATGAAGGACGGGAACGTGCTGCCGATTTTCGCGGCCGCTTTGAGCTTGGCGCGCGTGTTGGGCGTGGTGACGTAGGCGGGGTTTCCGCGCAACGCATTCGCATTGGCGACCTGAGTTTCCAAATCCACAATCTTGGCGTAGGTCGCCGCGGTTGTGAACGTGGTGGTGCCGATGCCCGAGGTGCTGAGGATGCCGACCGGGGATGAGCCGCTGCCGTCGCCGGCCAGCGCCGCACGATCCAGCTCGATGGCGAGGATGCGGGCAAAGTCCTCACGGACCAGCGATTCCACGTCCACGCTCGACTGGGCGAGCAACTGCTTGCTGATGGCGGAGACCGCCGAGAGGCGGTGGGGGCTCAGGGCCACCTGACCGAACGTCAGGTTGGAAGCCGTGGTCTGTCCGTTTTCAGCGACCCAGTACGCCGTCGCGCCGCCGCTCTGGCTGGGGATGGCGATGTTGCCTTGGAGACCGGACAGGGTGCGGGCACCCAGCTCCTTGGTCACCGTCATGTTGCGGAGCAGCTCGATGAGGGAGCCGCCCAGCACGTTGGTCTGCACGCTGTATTTGCCCGTGCTGTTGGTGGTCGCCGTCAGGTCGCGCTTGCTGGAGACCTCGGACGGGATGAAGAAACCGCTGGTGTCGCGGCCCGTCAGTTTGGCCATGGCTTCCGAAGCGGCGCGCTCAAGGCCGGCGTCTTTCCAGTTGCCAGTGACGTGAGCGCGGATTGCCTTGATGAGGCTGTAGTCCCGCACCTCAGCAACGCTCATCCCGATTTCCGAGCTGGTGTTGATGGGCTTGGCGGCCAACTGGGTTTCGGTGATGTGGCGATAGAAGTCCTCGGTGGACTTGCCTTCGCGGATGAAAGCCTGCGCGGCTTCAACGGCGTTGAACTTGCGGCCGACTTCCAAGATTTCGTTGACGCGCTTGAGCTGGCTGTTGCCGGCTTCCGCACGGATTTTGGCCTCGTCGATGACGGGCATAGAGGGTGTTTCCATATAGGTTTTTGTTGTTAAAGAGAGTTCTGCGGTTGGTTGTTTTTCGGTCTCGGGAGCATTGCGCCCGACGCCGACGGTTTCATCTGCGGGAATTGGAACGGTAGAGGCCTCAAAAGCCTTGAAAGCGAACCGGCGAGTTTCCACCCCGTCGATCGTTTCAGACTTGAGCAGCTTGGTGGTCTGGTATCCGAAACTTACCAAGCTCCGGATTCCATCCTTCATATCGCCCAAAATTTCAGTTCCACGCTCAGAGCGGGACAGCTTGACCACGCCGCGGCCAATGCAATCAGGACCGACCGATACGCTTCCGCGCTTGAAGGCTCCCGCCTGGTCGTCGGGATTGTGATTCACCAGAAAGGCTCCGCCGGCGTTGAGGCGTGAAAGGTCGGCATTGCCGTTGCCATGGTCGAGGACTTCCATGTAGGTCTTGCCGGTAGTGTAATCGGTGCGAGCCACGGGCATTTCGGACGAGAAGGCGATGGCAATCTCGCGCTCCTCGAGCGTCATGGCCGAGGCGTCCACTTCCATTTCCCGGTATAGCATCTTGGGGGCGCTCATTCTATCAAGGCTTGGGAGTCAAGTTTTCGGGCTTCTTTTTGTCTGGAATGACGGTCTGTCCGGGCATAGCCACCGGCTCCAGACCGTACTGTTTCATCATGGCCTGCTCTTCTTTGAGCGATTCAAACACGTCCTCGATGTCGCGGCCGGTCTCGGAGATGTTTTCCGTGCGCGTTTCGAGCAGGTTATTGACTGCAAGGATGGTGGCCTCGATGTCGGATTTGGGGTCTACCCATCCCCAGCGGCGGGGGCACCAGGTGTCAGCGGCAAACTTCGACAGCTTGGAGAATGGCAGGTTGATCTGTCCGGACACGATGGCCAGCGGAAGCCATTCACGGAAGACGGGGCGGAAAAAGGAATCAATCATCCAGTTCTGGATTTGCTTGAACTCTTCCCGATCTTCCAGCACGCCGGCGCGGATGGAGGAGTAGTTGACGCCTTCAAGGTCGTTCGCCAGGGAATTGTAAGAAACGCCCAGTCCGGAGGCCACGCCGCGGAGGGCGGTCTTGATGTACTCGCTGTAAGAGGTGCCAGGATAAGTGGGGTTGTTCTGGATGGGTTCCACGCCCATGGGGAGATCGGTCCACATTCCCGGTTCTGCCTCGCGCTCCTGTGAGCCGTCTTGCTGCATCTCTCCATTGAATCCCTCGGGGGTGGCCTTCTTGAACCAGCCACCTTGGCAGGCGGCGGCGCGGTAGGCTACCAGTGCGGCCTCTTCCATCCCGGACAACATCTTCAGCCGGAGCATGGAGGGGGCAAGCCAGGGGATGCCGACGCTCTGCAAGCTGCGGTCGGGCCGGTAGATGTGGATGATCTCATCGGCAGAATAGCGCACACGGTTGAAACCGTTGGCGCTGTAAAGGTCGCCGGGGTGCCGAGTCCATAGCCAATAGGCCACCGGCTTCTTCCACTCATCCAGCTCCACGCCCATCCGGATTTCGTTCCCGTTGGCGGTGGCTGGGATGTTGTGGTAAACGTCGAGGTAATCTATTTCAATCAGTTGAAGCGAAAACTTGAACGGGTTATTGGCTCCCTTGACTTTGCGGACAAGGATGCCGCCATCCCGAGCGGTGGAACGCAGGATGATGCGGGCCATTTCATGCAGTGAAAGCTGCCCTGTGACGCCGCAGTTCTCGCGCTGACTCCAAATATCCCATGCTTCTTCCACACGGGAGTTGGCGCCCTTGTCCAGGACGCCGCCGGGGTCGCGGACTTTCATCTGCAATTTGACGCCGGTGGATCCGAGGACGTTGTTCTCAATGATTTTGAGGTAGCGCTGGGAATAGGGGTCATCCCGTTCCAACTGGCGGCAGCGGGACCGGAGCTTGACGACATCGTTTCTAGCCTCGGTGTCGGCGCTGGTGTTGGTTGTCAGCCAGTCGTTGGTGATGCGGTTCAGCGCTGCCCCAGCATAATTGCGCTGGGCCATGGGAGAAGATCCCTTGAACGCCTTGATGGCATTCCCTATCCGGGTGGATAATTTCATCGTGGAAAGGTGAACCGCGTGAAGATGTTGTTGGTTGAAGACCGGCCTTGTGCCGCCATTTCGGCAGCTTCTTCTTTCAGGACAATCGTCTTGTAACGGTCGCGGAGCTTGAGCAGTTGCTCGGGCATGAGCCGGTTCAGGGTGGTGCCATCCACAATAGAGTTCAGGATGGAAGACGAAGCCCGGCCCTCGATGACCAATTCCACAGCATCCAGCGTCCGGCGCGCCTGGGTGCGAGTGTCCGCACCCGGGTCCAGCGTCTGGAGGTTCACCGTTACGATGATTTTGCCACGCCATACCTGAATACGCTTGGCAGTGACGATGGCATAACCAGCCACCGAATACTCTCCGGGTATCAGGTTGGCGCTGTCGGTGGTCGAAATGGACAGCAGATGGCTGGAACCCGAGGCGCTGGAGACGACATCCAGAGAGGAGAGGCCGTTCCCGCGGAAGCAGTAGGTCATCGAATACCCATCCGCTGGCCTGTAATCATCCAGGTATCTAGTCCATGAAAGCGAGTCGCCGGCGGCAAAGGTTAGAGGCTCGGTTGTGGGTATTGGTTGCGCCATTAAAATAAGCGTGTCCGCTTACATAAAGGGGCAAGTCAAGTTTCCTACTTCCATCCAGAGATGAAGCCGCCGCGCCTGGGCGGACGATTAAAGACGGGGGCGGGTTTGGGTGTGGCCTGAACTATGGGGCTTTCGGGCTTGTTCTGGTTCAGGATGTAATCCACCTGCTGGCTTCTGTTGGCCATGTTTTTCTGTAACTTCTCCCAGTTGACGTTGAGGACGTGGAGGGCGGCATGGTTATAGACGCGAATATCCAGCGCCTCGTTGCGCTTGTTGGGGCGTATGTTCTCCCATGTTTGGGTTTGAACTCCACGGGCCCACTTGCTCACCACCTTCTCGGCCGTCAACTGGGCAAAGAACTCATCATCGTAATGCTTTGGAAAATGAAGGTATCGGGGACCGGCTTCGGTAATCTTTAGGCGGGAATAGATTGTGGTCTTGAACTCGGACGTGTCCACCAGCAGAGCGGAGGATCTGGAGCCGCGGCGGGGGACCTCTACTGGGTGGCGGAGTCTTGTTTTCGCGCCTTTGATGGCGTAAACCTGAGCGGGTCGCTGGGATTTGACAAAGGCATAGGCCGCGGCGGTGGCGTACCCGGAGTCAACGCAGCCGATTTGGGGTCGGATTTTCCCATAGATGGGGTGAATAAACTCGGTGGCTGCAAATTCGGAAAGGTTTCTCCAGATATCCTTGGAGCTGTTAGGGTCGCCAATAAGGTAGGCGCGGCGGATTCCCCAGCATTCCTCGCCCATTCCCCAGCCCACAATCTCCGCCTCAATGCGCTCTCCCTGAATATCGGCTGCCCAGGTAAGAACCAGCACGCCTTCCGGCAGCTCGGTGACATAGTCTTCACGCCGGTTTCCAATGTCAGCAGGATCTATCTTTTCGCCAACTCCTTCCCAAGTCTCAGCCAGAAAGGTATTCACCCAGGTCTTCAAGGTTTCCTCTCCGCCATGCTTTGCCTCAAGAAACTGAGATGCCATTTGATGAAGCCTGGAACGATAGCCGCGCTTATGCTTGAACGGGGAATAGATGCCGTTGAGGTGGTAGCCGCGCTTGCCATTAAACTCGGCAGTGGCGCGCCACTCTCCGGACTTAATCATACCGACGCGCTGACCATCATCCAGTAGCTCCAAACATTTCTCGCACCGTAGCATAGCTTCCTCGGGCTTTCCATCTGGCCAGACCATGTTGCCCCATTTGAGGGTTTGATATTCTCCGCACTTGGGACATGGACAGAACCAGTAGCGCTGGTCTGTCTGCAAAAATTCGGACTCAATTCGGGACAGCCCCTTGAGCGTGGGAGTGCTGGTGAGGATGATGACGGAATTGTAAAAGCTCTCGGTGCGTCGGATGGCGAGCGCGCACGGGTCGCCTTCCGTTCCGGCAGAGGCTGGGAATCGGTCCACCTCATCCAGAAGCACGACGCGCCGCGGCCGGCCTGCCAGACCGGAAGGGGCGTTGGCTCCGACAATGGCGATGTTACCGCCCGTGAAACTTTTGTGGAGGATCGTGTTCCCAGAATCCCGGCTGCGGTTGTCCCGCACCTTGCCATCAAAACAGGAGCAGTCCCGCAACATGGGAACCAGACGCTCTTTGCTCCAGCTCTCGGCGAACTCAATGGTGGGCTGGACCACCAGAATGGGCGCCGGGTCGCAGTCGATGAAGTAGCCGACCACGTTATTGATGATTTCAGTCTTGCCAGTCTGGGATGCGAACATGGCGCACACGGTCTGGACGGCATCATCATTCACGGCGTCCATCACCTCCGTCTGATAGGGTGCGGTGGCGGTGCGGTACTTGTTAGCCTGGGCGCTGGATTCTTTTGACAGATACCGGTGAGCGTTGGCCCATTGCGAACAGGTAAGGTCAGGAGGCGGGGTTAGGATCCGCGTCGTCTTCCTCAGCGATTGCATCACGATGCTCATTTTTTATGTGGATGGGTTCAATCAGGCGGCGAAGGTTGTTTATCAGGTCAGCCTTCTCTTCTTTGGATTGGCCACTGGCGAGGATTCCAGACTTTAAGGCGACCAACACAGTGGCGAAATGGGCTCGTACATCTTCCGCCGGCAGCAGCTCGCGGCGAAGCGCGGCGTTTTTGATGGCCTGCGAGTCTGCCTGCTCGCGCACCAGGCGGAGTTTCTCAGACTCGATGTCTCCGAAAACAGCCCGGCAAATATCTGTCGTCGCGTATTTGTTGTCAGCACCAGCCAGGACGCCAGTCCCGGCGATGCGAGAAGCCAGTAAAGTGCGGCTGCATCCGAACTCTCGGGATGCCGCCTCCACTGTCCACCGAATTGGCTTGTGAGCTGACATGTCTAGTATTTTTCGTTACTTTATCGCTAAAGGCATTCGGGACTCGGTCACCCGAACCCTGAAAAAATGGGGTAAGAACCTAATCCCCCCCGGGGTTTCCAAGCCCTTTTGCTGCCCCGTGGCGGCGTTTGTTTTTTGTTTTACCCATTGAACTGCGGTGACTTCGACTGAACCGCATATGAAATTCATTCTCAAAATCTTTTGCCAAGAGAGACAGGTTGGCCTTGGTACAGCCGATACGGTTGCCTAGTTCGTGGTAGCTGTAGTCTCCCAAGAGTTCCGGCTTGATGAGCGCGCACGCCACCACGAACCGGCTGAAGGCTATCCTCGGCTGGCGTATAGACTCACCATCCTTCTGCCATACCCAGAACAGAATAGAGTTGAACAGTTCGATGGCAGCATGGACATGATCCACCGAACCGGCTCCAGTCAGCTCTGCCTCCAGCGGGTTGCCACGGTCCGCGGCCTCATAGTCAAACTGCGTGTGCCTTGTTTCCATGTGATGGTGAACCGGCTTGTGCTGTATGCTGTATTGGTCCATGGCTCCTATTAAGTCGGCAGCGGTAAGTTTGTTTCAAGGGGTTATAGAGACGAATACCATTCTGGCGTTTACCCGTCTTAGGTTCAGCCCGCTGAAGTTCATCAGCCGATACCTTTGATAGATAGTCTGCCATGCCAGCCCGGCTTCTCTGGCCTTGGACATGATGAACTTTCCAAGTGTGACTTCTCCGTCCCTGGCTGACTTGCTGTGCTTGTCGTGTTCCGTCTTCTTCCGGTTCCGATCAAAATGATGGTATGCGGTACCTGTCAGGCTGACTCCACGGTAAGCCGTCAGAGTAAACCCCTCATCTGCGATGGGCTGGCGGACGACGGCATAGAAAGCATCGTCCTCCGCCTTCTTCATCATCTCCAGCACGGGATCCAC
>Ga0114971_10000594_pt1 | contig 23805 bp, 26 predicted proteins | sample M_140625_MF_Meta_FD_87320 | JGI IMG/M metagenome (GOLD analysis project Ga0114971, IMG submission 87320) | Freshwater microbial communities from Lake Montjoie, Canada to study carbon cycling - M_140625_MF_MetaG | ecosystem: Environmental > Aquatic > Freshwater > Lake | place: Lake Montjoie...
AAAAAGAAGAAATGAGCGAACAAATAAAAGAGTTGATGCAGACAAAAAATATTATACCGAATAAGGATTTAGAAAAAGAAGAAATGAGCGAACAAATAAAAGAGTTGATGCAGACAAAAAATACTAATTATGAAGATAAAATCAAACAGCTATCTCAATCATCAGATATATGTGTGATGGCTAAAATTAGAAATCCTCAATTGCAAGATTTATACCGAAAAGCAGTTGTTGAAAGATTCAAAAGCTGTATAGTATCTGGATTGGATGCAGAGGTGTGTGAGGCAGCACATATTATACCATTCTCTCAATCAAATGATTTTAATCCAAATAATGGATTGCTATTAAATTGTATACTGCATCGATTGTTTGATAAATATTATTGGAGTATAAATCCACTCACATTATGTGTTGTTGTATCTGATAAATCAAATATGTATGAATATTTGAAACAGTATATGGGTAAGCATATTAAAATTTTATCACAATATAATCATATAATAAAATATTTAGAACATCATTATAATGCATATCTGAAAGAAAATTTATAAAAAATTGATTATAATTAGATATATATGTATGATTATAATCAAATTATAAAAAACTATGCAAACCAATAATTTTAATCATATTATTAGTATATTGGAGACAGCTACCACAGATGATATGGTTATATTTGATATCAATAATGTAATTATGACTCCGTGTGATAAAATTTTAAGATATTGTGGTCATAAGTATGTATCTGATTGTTTTTCAGACACACATACTATATTAGGACGATTAAAATATTCAGAACTAATCAATCAATATAGAGTTAAGTTAGTTGATTTACAGATACCCCAAACTATAAGAAATTTGCAACAAAAGGGTATTAGAGTGTGTGGTATCACTCGTATAGGCGGTAGATATGGTGTGATACGTAGTATGGATAGTTTGGTAAGACAACAATTATCGGAGTTAGATATTGAATTTTCTGATAATAATTCTGATAATAATTCTGATAATAATTCTGATATAATATATTTAGATAAAAAAGAATTATTGTATTCGGATGGTATAATATATTATGGAACATATAAGAAGGGTGATATTATCAAATATCTGATACAGAATCATTTAGAATTTAATAAAATAAAAAAAATATATCTAATAGATGATTATATGTATAATATAAATGATGTATCAGATGCATGTGAACAAATAGGAATTGATTTTGTTGGAATTCATTATATAGAAAAATCAATATTTGCAGAAACTCTATCACCTTCAGATATCCGATGGGGTGAATTTCAAATAAAATGGTTTGATGATACTCGTATATGGTTACATCATAGTATTCAAAACATAGTTAATTTTTAATCTAAATATACTTCAACGGTTCTTGGAAACATAAACAAACTATTAATCGCTAAAACCATCATAATTCCTAAGAATACTGATAGTATGATATTATATATATATTCAGTTTTACTGTCAATCATATTATAATGATATAAAATTATATTTTTATTTCTTTTCTTTCATACCTATATGTGATATTATTATCATCCACATATAATGCAGATACTGGTTCAGATGGATTGGGCATTTTTATTATTATTTTTGGTTCCGGATTCAGACAGTATAAAAGTATAAATGTTACAATAATTGATACAATCAGATATTCTGGCAGAATTTTCATATTATAATCTGATAAAAAAAATTATTCACCTCCTGCTATAACTCTTGCTAATTCATCAAATGATAGTTTTGCGGTTTTTTTCTCATATGTTTCTTTTAACATTTGGTCACTCATATATCCAGTTTGTTTATCTTTGTTATATTCTTTTTCAAGCAATCCTATACTATCAGCTGTTATGCTACTATTAGTATCAGGTTCACTAATATCTGGTAATTCTGATACAAGTTCTAAAGGTTGTTGAACAATATTAGAGTTTGTATTTTTTTTTATTTTTTTTATTATTTTTTTAGTTTTTTTCTTTTTATTTTTTTTAATCATGTATCTGAGTGTTAGAAATACAGATATAATGACAAATACTAATAATGGAAATAAATTTGGTTTAATATAATTATTATAAAAAAACCATAAACTATTTGAACCAATATTATATGTAGTATTCGTATTTGTAAGTTTATCTATATGTTTGAATGTTTTTGATGATATTAAATTAGGTTTGGTTTTTACCATTATAATTTATTATAAGAATAAATTATAAATAAATCATTCCCACAAATATTTTAATTCTATCTGATTTGCATGAATATTAAATAAATTTTTTAAATATTCATAATCAGGTTCGGATTTAAATGACAATTCTTTACAATAATTTATATATTTTTCAAAACATGTTGGCAAACCCTCGCATAATTTTTTAACACTTGTTGACATTTTAGAATCTCGGATTAGTTCCCATTGGTCTGCTTTGCTATTGGTCTTTTTTTTTAATCCCTGCCATGGTAATTTCTTCTTTAAAAAATATACCAACATATATCCAACTGATTCTAAATCATCTCTTCTGGATGGTTCTAATCCCATATGAACATTTATACTTGCATATCTGGCAGTTCCGATTGGCGACCTTTCAACCTTTAAACTTATATGCGAATTATTTTTTTTATATTGTTTGGATAATCCAAAATCCATTATATAAATATTTGATTTATCTCCTTCACATCCAATCAAAAAATTATTAGGTTTTATATCACGATGAACAAATCCAGCACGATGAATATTCTCAAGCAATCCAGTTATATTGATACCTAACTTTAAAACTGTATTAGTATCAAAATTCTGATTGTTATCAGAAAATAAATTATCAAGTGAATCTCCATGTAGTTGCATAACCATTACATGATATGTGGGAGTTTGTAAAAAATTAAAAATTTTTGGAATTCCAGTAGTTATACCAAATTCTTCTAATTTTTTATATATCTGATATTCATCTTTTAATCTAGAGTGAGATGATTTTTCTTCAAATTTAATAGCATATTGCTTTTTATTTTTATCTTCAGCTAAATATACTTCTCCAAAAGAACCTGAACCGATTTTATTTATAAATTTATATTTATCCGATAACATTATTTATAATATATGATTTATAATAATATGATTGAATTATACATAGTATGAGTTTAGATTTCTATAAACTAATAAAAAAATTATATTAAAAGTTCTCTAATATTTGAAAATCCCATGTAGCAGTGTTGGATTCATTATGACTCTTTTGATAAGCATCTGGTCTGGTTTCAAAAAAGTTATCCTTTGAAAGTAATCCAATTGAATCCATAAAATCAAATGGATTAGTTGTGTTGTATATCTTACTATATCCCATAAATACTAACAATCTATCCGCAACTACCTGAATATATTGATTCATAAGATTTGTATCCATACCGATTAATTTAATCTTAATAGCATCTTCATTAAACTTTCTACTTATCTGAATTGCTTCTTCAAACATATCAACCACCTCATTCTCAGGCACACGATTCTCAACAAATGTATATAGTGCACAAGCAAACATCGTGTGAATTGTTTCATCTCTGGAAATAAATCTGTTTGATTTATTTAATCCTTCCATAAATAATGTTCCTTTGCTTCTATTTTTTTTCAACCAGAAAATAGCAGCAAATGCTCCACTGAAGAAAATTCCTTCTACGATTGCAAATGCAATAATGCGATGACCAATAGATTTATCACTCGATATCCACTTTAATGCCCAATCAGCCATCGCTTTGATTGCCGGCACAGTCTTAATAGCATCAAAACAATATTGTCTTTTTTGTGGGTCTTTGACAATATTTGTCAACATATCTGAATAATTTTCAGAATGAACATTTTCCATCATCATCTGAAATGTATAAGCCGTTCTAGCTTCAACAATCATAATTTCTTTCAAAAATCTTTGGCTAAGATTAAAATTAACAATACCATCAGATGCTGCAAAAAATGCCAAAACCATTTCGATAAAGTGTTGTTCATCTTTAGTAAGTTGTTTAAAATCATCATAGTCTTTAGAGAAATTTATTTCTTGAGCTGTCCAATAATTTTCTTGTTGTTTTCTATATAGTTTCCATAATATTTCATACTTGGTATCAATTGGAGTCATAGTAAATCTAAATGTATCTTCACAGAGCAGAGGTTCAGGTTTGGTAATTTGAGATGACATTTTTTATTTATACTGTTATAGAATTATATTATTTATTTATTTAGAATTTCAATTTTATATAAAAATAACACATATATTGATAAATTATATGAGCCAACCTGTAATCAAATATATAGAGCAATTGTCATCTACAATGATTGATTCGGAAATTGATCCAATTGATATGTTGTGTGAAATGATGAGTCGGATGTGTATAAGTGATAATGCATATCATACATCAGATACATATGATAGTTATGATAGTATGGTATCATATTATTATCCAGTTGAGTCGGAAAAAATATTTTGTCAACCGTAAAATAAAATTGAAATATTAATAATTTATTATATAATCCATATAATAAATATACAAAGAATGGATTTTTCAAACAATAATTTAATAGATGTCACCGAAGAGCTTATTACTGCTACTTTGAGTAAGCATGCATCAGATTTGAACAAAAAATATATTGATATTCCATCATTAGTATCTTTAATAAAAAATAATCTAACTGAACAGATAGACCCAAATGAGTTTTATAATTATATTGCTGATTATTGTGTATGTCGGTCAAGTTATCATCCAGATTATAATAGATTAGCATCACGAATTATAGTTGATAGATTACATTCTAATACCAATTATCGGATAGCTGATGTTGCGAGAGAACTTTATTTGAATACTGATTGCAATGGATTGAGACAATCATTAATTTCTGATAGTGTGCGTGATATGATGCTTACTCATAGTGAAGAGATTGATAGTGTGATTGATTGGAAACGTGATTATCAGATAGATTATTTTGGTATAAAAACATTAGAGAGGTCATATTTATTAAAAAAGTATGTGGATGGTAAGAAAAAAATTATTGAAAGACCGCAACATATGTTTATGAGAGTTGCATTGGGTATCCATGGAACAAGATTGATGGATGCAATTGAGACATATAACTTATTATCAGAAAGATATTTTACTCATGCATCGCCTACATTATTTAATGCTGGAACCAATCGTCCTCAACTCAGCTCATGCTTTTTGTTTGGAGTAGGAGATAATATTGATTCAATTTTAGACCAAATAAAAACTGCTGGTATTATAAGCAAGTGGTCGGGAGGTATTGGAATTCATCTTTCATCAGTTCGTGCTAAAAAAAGTATTATTCGTGGAACAAACGGACAATCTGATGGAATCATACCACTTTGTATAGTTTTGAATAAAGAAGCTAGATATATCAATCAAGGAGGTAATAGAAATGGATCAATTGCTTGCTATCTGGAACCATGGCATCCAGATATATTTGATTTTTGCGATTTAAGAAAAGCTGGTAGTGGTAGTGATGATAATAGAGCCAGAGATTTATTTTTAGCATTATGGGTTCCAGACTTATTTATGCGTAGAGTTGAAGCTGATGAGATGTGGTCTTTATTTTGTCCAGATGAATGTGTAGGATTGGAAAAAACGTATGGAGTTGAATTTGAAGCATTGTATGAAAAATATGAAAAGGAGAAAAAATATAAAAAACAAGTTAAAGCACGAAAGTTGTGGATGCATATATTGGATTGTCAGATAGAGTCTGGTTTTCCGTATGTTTGTTATAAAGATAGTGCAAATGCTAAATCTAATCAAAAAAATCTTGGAACTATTCGAAGTTCTAACTTGTGTGCAGAAATAATTGAGTATTCGGATGAGCAAGAAGTTGCTTGTTGCAATTTAGCATCAATTTGTTTGCCTCGATTTATTACCAAAGATTCAAATGGAAACATAATATATGATTATCATAAGTTAGGAAATGTAGCAAGAGTATGTGTAAGAAACTTAAATAAAATTATTGATATTAATTATTATCCATCTTATCAGATAAGACATGCTGACCAAATTAGAGAAAATCTTATACAAATCATGGGTATATCCAAAAATGTATTGGATAATAAGAAATTTAATGATAATTTTGAAATAGGTAAATCATCAAATCTTTCAAATAGACCTATTGGTATAGGTATTCAAGGATTAGCAGATGTATTTAATCTTTTGGGATTACCATATGAAAGTAAAGAAGCATTGGATGTTAATACAAAAATTATGGAAACAATTTATTATAATTCTTTGGATGAATCTTGCATGCTAGCTAAGGTTAGAGGGACTTATAAAACTTTTGCTGGTTCCCCATTCTCAGAGGGTATATTACAATATCATATGTGGGGATTAACTAATAATGATTTGTTAACAAAGGATATGTTTGATTGGAATGGTTTAATCAATAGAATTAAGGAATATGGAACTACAAATAGTTTAATTACAGCGTTAATGCCTACCGCCAGTACATCTCAAATTATGGGATGCTACGAATCATTCGAACCATATATGTCAAATCTATTTGTCCGAACCACATTGGCTGGTGAATTTATTATTATTAATTCTAATTTGATAAAACAATTAGTTGAAAAAGATATTTGGAATGATGATATTAGAAAAATGATTATTATTAAGAATGGGTCAATTGCTGATATACCTCAGATTCCTGATAATATTAAAAGAGTATACAAAACAGCATTTGAAATAAAATTAAAAAGTATTATCGATCAATCAGTCGCAAGAGGTAAATTTGTTGACCAAAGTCAAAGTATGAACATATTTATTGCTAAACCAAATTTTACAATTCTAAATTCAAGTCATTTTTATGCATGGAAACAAGGATTAAAGACTGGTATGTATTATTGCCGAACCACACCATCTGTTAATCCGGGAAAATTTGGAATTGATATTTCAGATATACAAAGATTACTAGGAAAAACTAATATTATTGATATTATTGCAGAAGAATATGGAATAACTTTATCTGAAAAAGAAGAAAAAGAAGAAAAAGTTATGTTTTGTAGAAGAATTCCAGGAAAAGTTATTGGTGAAGAAGGATGTGTGATGTGTAGTTCATAATTTTAGTTTATCTGATTCAATATTTATCACGAGATATATTATAATCAACATTATTTGATTACAAAATAAAATATTTTTTATACAATATCATCTGTATAAACTGGTTCTGTTTCATCATACATAATATCATTATTTATTTGATGTATCATATTATAATATCTACTAATACACATTTTTTGACTCCAGCTTAATGATATATTGGGTCTTTTTGACCGAATAAGTTTCATTACTTTTGCATAGGTTAATGTGGGGTCAGATAACATCATATAACAAGCAACTACAATAACACTTCTACCTTTTCCAGCTTTACAATGAACATAAATTTTTTTATTTTGATTAATAGCATTAATAATACAATATATAACTCTATCCAACATATTATAATCAATTGAGTTAAAATCTGGACTAGGAAAACTCATAAATTCTATTCCAAGATTTTCCCAATCAGATTGTTTGACTGGTTGAGACAAATATGTATCTGTATATTCATGTGGTTCGACAACTGATATAATAAGATTAACACTATTATTAACAAGCATTCGATGATGATCATAATTTTTTAGAGGTATTGCACCAAGCATAATATTATCAGTAACATAATTCCACCAATCATTACCCATATAATGTTGAAATAAATTATAATACAAACTTGTTGTATACAATAAATCTTTCTTTATATTCTGATAAAACTCTAAATATGTTGACATATATAATACAGATAAATAAAATTTATAGTTATCAACCACATTAGTATATATTGTTGTCAAATCATACAATATGTTTGAATCATTTTATATAAAATCTGTTGTATTGTTATAAAAAATGGGTGGAACTATATGTACAGATAAATCTACACATAATATTAATTCTATGTATACAATTGTTGGTAAAAATATATATTATGATAAATCTATATTGGATGATTCAGATGCTATTTTTAATAAATTTTTTTACATTAATTATAAAAATCTATATGTATTTCAAATAAAATGTATAGAAAAACTTTTCGTTTATTTGTATGATATTAAAAATAATTCTAAAACTTTGATTGATGTATTTGATACTAATATTAAAAATCTTGAACCATATGTTCAAATATCTTATGAGCATAATTTGTTATCTATACCAGATGGTGATTATTTATATGTGTATGATATTTTGAGTAGTATTAATAGCATGAGTTTAGTTGAACATGTGCCTAAAACTCATATATTGATTGGAAACAATCCATCAAAAAATATTAGTGATACTTTTACAGAATCTGTTACTAATATTATTCTATACAAAAATAAAATTATATTATATTATGAGAATAAAATAATCATATGTGGATATGATACAAGCCAAAAAATAATTTCATTTAATACAAATATAAAATTATCAGAAAATTTGAATCATATATTAGAATACACGGATGATTTGATTAAAATTTATAAATCTGAAAATTATCCAAATTATAAACAAATTCAAATAAAAAAATCATATGATTCACATACACTTAATATATCAGATGATGGAGAACTAATGGTATTTGTATCTGACAACCAACTTAATATTATTTGTATGGTATCCAAAAAAGAAATAGTATTACCTGATATATTAAAATTAGATTCAGCTATAATTTCAGATTTAACTATAATTAATTATACATATATGCTTCAAACAAATATGTTTTTTGAAAAAATATATGCTGTAAAGTATAATTTATCAGAAAATCAATTCATATTATGGCTCATTATATGCACAAAAACAAACTATGAGATTATTGGTCCGCAATATATTGCGATGGGTGACAATACATCTAAAAATATTCATAGAGGAATTCATACATATATGTATCAATCAGATAAATGTCTGATATTATATAATATGTATAAATTTATTTATCAATACATATTGGATTCATTATTAGATATATGTGTAAAGCAACTACATAATAAACAGATAGAAATTAATATTATAAATAGAAAAATTGTTGTTGAAGAGTGGATATCTGAATATATGATAAAATCTAATATTACAAATTTTGATTTTATTCATATTATTATGCGATGGGTATCTGTGCATCGTAATATTGAAATATTTGTTAGCGAATTTCTAACACAAAATATAATTGATAATAATATTTATCAAATATGTGATACTATGATTCAGATACATCAGAATATTTTAGATAATATGATAGCCAAACAATATATAGAATATTTGATTATAAAATTAATTGTTTGTTTTAATTCTAATAAAAAAATATTAGATATTGGTAGGATATCTGATATATATAAATCTTTTGTAGCAACTAGACCTTTTTTATTACGAATACTTATTGATATATTTGGTTATCGAATTGATGATATGGTATCAAAAAAAAATTAAACATATATTTACAAAAAATAAAAAAAAATCTTACGTTAGAACTACCAAAGTTCTGTGTAGAGAGCACACCAGGCTTGAGTACGGACACGGGCTCTAGCCTTAGCTCTAGCCTTAGCTCTAGCCTTAGCACGGGCTCTAGCTTCAGCACGGGCTCTAGCTTCAGCACGGGCTCTAGCTTCAGCACGGGCTCTAGCTTCAGCTTGGCGGACACGGGCTATAGCCTCAACCTCAGCTTGGCGGGCACGGGCTCTAGCCTCGGGAGTGAGGGGTGTGAACGGCACTCGAACCTGCGGTTGTGGAATAAAAGCTCCGAGAAATGGACGAATTTGAATTAAAGGTTCCGAATCGGAGCTATCTGAATCAGAGCTGTCTGAATCGGAGCTGTCAGTGTCTAGCTGAGGATTAATTAGAAAGGTAGTTGGCGAGAGAGACACAACCACCACATTTGGATCCGGAAGTGCTACGCGTCTGACTTGACGTATCCTTTGTTCCCCTTGAAATATCTGAACATCGAGTTCCACCCGTATCTCGGCATTTGGATCATAACGGGCTCTTCCCGAAGAGCCAACAATTTGCCATGCTCTACCAATTTGCCCAAAAATAATGATACCGAGGTTACCTTCCCGGTTAAGATAGGGCTTGCATCGATAACTTTGTGAACGAAGTACCCTGATAATAACTTGCATTTTGAAGTAAAAGATGAATTAAAATTAGAGCTCAGAAAGTAATATTATATTTGTATAAAAATCATATAATATATAAATTTATTCAATTTTTTATCTTTCAGATGGTGTCAGATATTCCATGCCTAATAAATCAAATATGTCTTTTTCAGATTTTACATCAAATTTATCATTTGCTCCAAACAAACCATATTCATTTAACACATATCCCATATTGGAAGCAAGTAACCTCATTCGTTGATTTAATTCTTTTGACCCAGTAAAATATAATAATGCAAAATAATATGATTGATATGGAATAAATCTGATATCTATTCGTCGTAGAGGTAAGTCTTTTTTGAGTCTACAAATTCCCATATATTTTGTAGATACTTTATCAGATGTCAAACTATCTATAATAAATTTTTCTTTTTTTAATATTTTTATAAATTTATATAAGTAGTTGCTTTCTTTTGCTTGAGATTTTGTAATAATTTTATTATGAGTTAAAATAAAATCAATATCATTAGAAGTTTCTTTGAGTCTTCGGTATGAACCACATGTTGTGCCAAATAATTGCGGGTCAACTATCAAAGTAGCATTTTTTAATATTAAAGTCATCAATTCCATTTCATTTCTCGGAATAGATTCTGATATCATATCTGTATATTTTAATCCCTTTATTACTTGCTTTGGTAATACTATATGACGTTCTGCATACATTTTTTTTAATTCATCAATCGAATTAATATTATATGATTTAAATAATTTGTATGCAGTTTTTCTACCTATACCAAACACACTAGTAAGATTATCTATCAAATCAACCTGATTAAAATTCTTATTATTGATTTCACTGAGTTTTCCTGTTTGTAAAATCTCATCAATTCTCTTAAGACTTTTTTTACCAATACCTTTGTATCCAATAAGCTGGTTAGCTCTAATAATCTGATAATCTAATGATTTTATTATTCTGATAACATTCATAATACTATTTAATCTAAACATATTTTTCAATCTATCTTTTTTTTCAGAATAATCAATATCTAATTTTATTTGTTTAACCAAAAGTTCAAAATTATTTATTAGAATTTGATTCATATTATGGGTATGTAAAAAAATTGAATAATCAAATAAATCAATATAATATGTATAATATATAGATTATTATATAATGAATCTTTCAAATAGCCAACGAGGACTATGTGGACTACAAAATATAGGTAATAGTTGTTATTTAAATGCATGTTTGCAATGCTTATCTGCAACTGATATTTTGATATCATATTTTTCTTGTAAAATATACAAAAAAGACCTTAAAAAAGGAATAATTAGAGAAAGCAAAAAAGAAATAGTTGATGAAAAAGAAATTAAAAAATTATTTAGAAAATCATTAACATATCAGTTAAGAAATATATTAATTATTATGTGGGGAGTAAATAGTGGTTCTAGATATAAACCTGTTAAATTCAGATACAAATTAGGAGAGGTTAATCAAATATTTTCAGATCGTGCTCAACATGATGCTCAAGAATGTATGGGAGCAATATTGGATGCAATTCACGAGGAATCTAAAACAGATGTTCGGACAGAAATTATAAATTTATCAGAACAATTACAAGAATATGCTACAAATAAGTATAAATATGATGAAGTGATAGCTGATAGTAATATAATTGATGAAGATAAAAAACAATTAAAACATGCATTCAATCAATACAAATTAGAAAATCTGCATCTTGTCGCAGAATTACAATCATTGAAAGATAAACAAAATATGTTGAAAAAAAATCATTCAATAATCACTGATATCTTCACAGGTTTATATTTTAATGAAGTAATATGTCAAAATTGTAATATACCATCATTTAGATTTGATACATTTACTTCACTCAATCCATCTATTCCACAAGGAAATAGTTCTATCAAATTAAATGAATGTTTTGATAATTTTAGCCAACCAGAAATAATGACTGGTTCAAATAGTTATTGGTGTGAAGTATGTTGTAGCAAACAAACCGCATCAAAAACATTATCAGTATGGAAATCTCCTCCACGAATGATAATTCAACTCAAACGATTTATAAATGATGGTATGAGATTTCATAAAAATTCAAGACATGTTGAGTTTCCTATTAGAGGATTTGAGTTACAAAATTGTATGAGTAAGTATTCAGATAAAGGAGATATATATGATTTATATGCTGTTATAAAACATATGGGAAATATGGGAGGAGGTCATTATTTGGCTTGCACACAAAATCCATTAAATGATGAATGGTATTTGTATGATGATGACAAAATAATTAAACTACCAACAGAAAATTTACACAATATACTGGCTGATAATGCGTATATGTTATTTTATAAAAAAAGAAAACAAGTCAAAATATTTGATTTCTTGGGAGATTGTGTGAAAGCTTAGAGTAATTTTTCACTTGAATCATATTTGATAATTAATAAATTCATTTTTTGCATTTGATTAAGATATATTTTACATGTTATAATTTTTTTTATTGTATGATAAAAATACTTCAAATCATAATTTTTAGGAAGTTTTGTAGCAACTAATTTTATATTCGGTGTATCAAATAAATTACATATAACAATCTCCAAATCATTAATACCAATAAATATACGAAGATTAGTTCGAGACTTATAATCTTTACCTCCCCACGGTGGGTCAATATATACTGCATCTATACCAGATAATTTAGGTACTGTTGAACAAAAATCACCACAAATTGTTCGAACATTATTCAGATTATATTGTTTGATATTATTTATCAAATACTCATACCAATTTTTATTAATCTCTATTGATACAACATTATCAAATACATTACTAAATGCTATGGTATCTCCTCCCACACAAGCAGTCGCATCACATATACATGCATTATATGTTTGTGGTAAATGGTCTCTTATTTTTTTTGCTATTAATTTTGCATTATATGGTGTGCTGATATATGTCATAGTAGTTTCATCAATAGATAGTTTTTTTAAATCAACCCCATTATATTTTGGGAATAATTTATCTAATATTATTTTATTCATTTGTAATATTAGATTATTTGTTTGTTTATATATTATTTTTTATTCCAGCCATTGATTCTAGAGTTCTGATTCGATGTTCTAAGTTATTTAGTGCCTCAATATATTTGTTTTGATTTCCACCATCTTGAACTCTCTTATGTGTTTTAAATGTAAATTTTTTATATGAATCAATATCCAAAACCATAAAATGGTCTGGAATTTGTTGTCCAGAAAGTTTTAACTCATCATAACATTTTTTTGCTCCTCTGATAAGATTATTTGATTCATATATTTTATCTCCCGCAAAAGGTTTTATTAATTGATATCTTCCCATACTACTAACTATAGATAAATTTTTCTATAGTTATATTTATTTAGGTATTGAATATAATAAATAAGGAAGCACATATAGCGAGACAATTAGTATAATTATATTAGTATTTGATGTAAATGATTTCATTTGAGTTGCTAATATGATAGTTCCAGCTACCATCAGATAATCTGCAATCAATATTTTACCACCCATATCATTCGCATAATCTTTACACCCTTGAAGATTTAAAATGCCGATTTTACTCAATAAAAAAAATATTCAAGGTTTGCCCGTTGCAGAGCGTGTAAATTATGGTTTTGTTAAGGCGGCAACCCCAACTGATTTATTGGCTTTCTTTTGAATGACCTTTTTAACCTTTTCTTTTTTAGGTTTTTCAACCTTTACATCTTCCTTCTTTTCTCTACATAAATATTTAGGTCGTTCAATTCCATTAATTGCACTTTTTGCAATTCTATATATATTAGTGGCACCATTTACATCTCTATTCCATACACCTAAACAAGTTTTACACTTTATAAGCCCATGGACTAAGATATTACCACTTTTATATGGTTTTGGATTTTCTCTTATTTGGAATTTTTCACATCTTCCAATTTCAGTTTTACAAATTGAACACATACAACTAGTTCTAAATTCATCAACTAAATATGTTTTATAATTATTTTGTCTAAATAACATTCTCATTCCTTTTCCTTTAATTGGTTCCTTATATTTCATATGTTGCTTTTGTTCAAAGTCTCCAAAAATCACTATTGTTTCTTCAGGTTTACCAAATATTTTTTTAAAATTATTTATTAATTTTTGTTCATTTTTCTTTCTATTGATATAACCATTCAACTTAAGTTTTCTGAATATATATTTTTCATAAAATTTATATAATTTGTTATTTATTTCACTTTTCTTTTTTATATATTCCTTAAAATCTTTAATAATTAATGTTTTTCGGTTTAATTTTGATAATTCTGTTTCATATTCAATTACTGTTTTTCCATCTATTTTCTCTTTCTTAAATTCTAAAATTATTTTAGCATATTTTTTTATTTTACATTCTTTTCTTCTACTATCTTGTGTATATCTAAATTCATTAACATCTTTATTATCATTATCAACACAATATAAAATATCAGATTTCCCTGGGTCAATACAAACAATTTTTTTATTTTTTATATTGATATAATCATTTAGTTCATCAATATATTGTTCTGCATTAGAACCAATTTTAGTGATCGGTATTCTTTTACCTATTAAATCATTTCTTAACATTAAAATAGAACAACTTACACCATCAGTTTCTATCATATGATGAAAAGTATATTTTGGTTTCTTAAAACATTGTCTTTCAGTTCTAAAGAAAAATTCCCAAATTTCATTTTCGTATTTTTTCAAATTACCTTCTAATAAATAATCAGTTTTATTACCTTGTTTTTGTGTAAATAATAAATGAACTAATGTAGTTGTATCTAATTTAATTGATTTCATTATAATATCATTTCTCATCGGAAAAACATTATAAATCATAACTTTATCTTTTTCTACTTCTTTCATCATTCTAATCATACAAGGTAAATAATCTTGTGGATTACATTGTAAATCATAATATAAACTATCTTTTTGGTATTTATCTTTGTTTGGTGTTATTATTTTTCTAATATCTTTTATCCAATTATGATATTTTACATTTGATTTATATTCTGTTGTTATTTCGCTACTATGTAGTAATATATCAGTTTTAATTTTTCTTAATTGTCTGCAAAATTCATTAACTAATTCTTTTTGTTTTACTTCATCTTTATTTTCTTCTTTAATTTTTATAATTGTTTCTTTTTTCTTCCAAATAATATTAACATATCTTTCAATATATTCAACATAATGTAATTTAATATTATTTTCATACATTGCAATGATTCCAATTGTAAGATAATCTAAAATAGTATTAAGATGTGTATAATCTAAATTAGTATCTTTAATTAATGTTTTGTAATCAGAATCATAAAAAGCAGTTAATTTATCTTTTAATTCTTTAATTTCTTTTTTAGGTGGTCTTCCTGATGCACTTTCATTACATAAAATCTTCATACAAGAATTAACAAAAACTTTATCAATTTCTGGTAATTTATTGTTCTTTTCAAAGTAATCCAATAAATAAAGTTTTATAAACATTAATGTGTTGATAACAATTTTATTACACTTGATAACTGCATCAGTAATTTTGGGTAAATTAATATCTGGATTTTTCAAAACATGTTTAAGAGGTATTTTAACACATTTGAAATAATCAGTTTGTTTATCTGGCGGTTTAGTCTTTTTTTCTTCTATAGCACTCATAATAATATTCTATATTTATATAACTTTATATATTTTTTAATTTCAAAAAATAAACGCAAACTAAAAAAATTGAATTATAATTATTTTATATTATAATTATTTTATAGTTAATATTATATATGGATTATAAAGATAAATATATAAAATACAAAACAAAGTATTTGGAATTAAAAAATACAGATATTAATAATCAAATTGGTGGTGGAAAAAATAAAAAACCCATAATGAAAAAAATAAAAATGGTTGAATATTCTTATAAAAATATATATTATTTGAATAATGTTGATGATGATAAACTTGATGGTTTTTCAGAATTTCCGATTGGTTCCGTTACAAAATTATTTACAGTATTATCATTGCTAATATTACATAAAAATAAAAAAATTAATATTTATGATAATATTGGAAAGTATATTGATAACGATGAAATTAAAAATCTTAAAATAATTGATATTATAAATCATACAAGTGGTTTAAAAAACTTGTGGGATGGTGCTACTTTTGGTAGTTCTAAAATAAAATATAATACTGCTACTCAAATATACAATAAATGGAATAATAATAAATTAATTGATACAGGTATGAGTGGAAAATATTTTTATTCAAATATGGGTTATATAATATTAGGAGTTTTAATTGAAAAAATTTCAGATGCTACATATTCAGATTTTGTAAAACATAATATTTTAATTCCATTAAAAATGAATAATACAGGAATAGAAGATTGTAATATAACATTGTATAATCATAAACAAAAAAAATTATCCAAGTATGAAAAATGGGAAAGAACATTCGCGATTGCATCAGGCGAATTAAAAAGTTGTATAAATGATTTAATAAAATTCAGTAAATTTACAACTTTATTAAATGATGATACATTAAAAATAATAAAAGAATTTAATATATTTCTCGAAAATAATGAAGTATATTATATACAAAAAGGTGGTGAAATAAGTGGTGGTTCTGCAAATATTTCATTAGCTTATAATAAAAAATGGCAAATTGAAGATATTTATATATCATTAGCAACAATAAAAAATTAAAGTATTATTATAAATTTATTCTTATTAAACATATTTAAGATCTATTATTGATTATTTATATTTTTAAATTAATTCAAAAATATATTTCTTTGTTCTAATGTCTTCTTTATCATCTTGTTTTATTCTATAATCATAACTATTTAATTTATATTTACTTTTTGTTAATTGTCTAATAATTGATAAATATGGTCTTTTTGCTTTTGTTGGTTCTGATGCTCCTATTATAGTTGAAAAACTATAGTATTTTCTTATTTCTGGTATTAACTCTAAAATTTTATCTTGTTTTATTTTGTTGTTATCAAGATTAAATAAAATAATACTATTTTCATTATCTAATTCTAAAATATTTATAATCTTATCAACTAATTTATCTTGTTCTTTTTTATATAGAATACTTTTAAGTTTCATAATATAATATGATTATATTATGAAATTTTTAAATAAATTAATCCTTATAATTTTTTAGTTTTCTTTTTAATGTAGAATCTTTTTTAACATAATCTTTATAAGCATCTTTATTATAAGCATAATCAAAGTAATTTTTATAATTTTCTTTTTTAACTTGCTTAATTGCATTTTTAATTTCCACAATTAATTCATCATATTTCAACACTTTCTTATTTAACTTCAAATAATGTTTTATTTGATTAAACCAATTCTCTATACAATTTGTTTTAAGAGTATATGGGATTGTAAATATATATTTATTTCCACTATTTATAATTGCTTGTTTTACATATTCATTATTATGATATTATTAAAAATCTTTGATTTTTTAATAATCTGATTTTATATTTTTCTAAAGGAAAATATAAAATAACTACCAGCATTATCTAAAATAATCAAGTGATTTTTATATTTATTAAAAATATTTGCTTCTAAAAATTCCACAAATCTTTCTTTAGTCATACCACCTTCTTTATATAAAGTCGCACCAACACATTTAGAATTAGAAATAGCACATAATAAAGTAAATTTTCTAAAAACATAATTATCATCAGTTTTAGTTACACATCTTTTACCAAGAAAACATTTAGAATAACTGCGATACATAAATGGTGTTATAGATGTTTCATCAAGTGAAATAATTTTATCTAATGTATATTTACCAACTTCTTTATAAAATGCTTTTAATTCTTTTTTAATGTCTGTAGGTTTTCTGTATCTTTCTTTTGGATAATGTTCGTGTCTAGTTCTTTTTCTGGTTATATTATTATCTCTTATTACTTGTCCTAAATGTTGAGGTGTAATATCAAATTCCATATATTTCTTTTTAATTATTTTATGTAATTCTTCCATTGTTATCTGCACATTTTCTTTTAATTTTTGTATTGCATATTTAACTTGTTCTTTAGTTATTTTATAAGATTTTGATTTTCTATTTAATCTTTTTATTTCTTCTAACTTTTCATATCTTTCAATCCATCTTTTTAAACTTCTTTCAGAACACTTAAATATTTCACAAGTTTTTGTATAATTAGTATCATTTTCTAAATAATATTTAACTGCTGTAATTTTATAATCTTCACTTTTGTGTTTAGACATTTAATATATAATTATTTATATATTAAAAAAATCGGCATTTTAAATCTTCAAGGGTGTAAATGTATCTAATATTTGACTTTTTCCTCTTTTGACACTATAGAAAAATTTAGCAAACAACAAGTCATGAGTTAGTTGAACAATCAACGCAACAAATAAGAATTTAAGCATAGAATATTCCGAAAATATTAACGGATAAATAGCTCTAGATATAATGATACCGCAACAAATACTTAACACATCAGCTAAAACTGCTGATAATCCAAATTTATCATACCATGTATTCAAAGATAAACTTTTAGTAAAACCTATAAGAATTGTTATAATAACAAACATATCTACTAAAAGTGCGGATGTGATGATAGGTAGATAATCACTAGTATTAGAAAAATTTGAAATATTTGTTGACATTATTATATTATCAATATAAAAAAAATATATATCATATATATAAAATTTAAAGATTTTTTAAAGAAATATTCAAATCTAAATGATGAGTTTATAGATGATTTTTATAATATATATGAATTCAATGAGAATAATAATAGTGAATATATGATTGATTTAGATATTGTATCAAAATGGTTAGATACACGAAAACGTAAACTTAAAGAGACATTAGTCAAATCATATAATAAAAATATTGATTATGTTGTAAGAAAAGAAAAAACTGGAAAAATATCAAAAATAAATAAGGAAATAATATTATTAACACCTGATTGTTTCAAACGAATGTGTTTATTATCAAGAACTAAAAAGGCAGAAGAAGTAAGAACTTATTATTTGGAATTAGAAAAATTATTAAATAATTATAAAAATTATATAATAAATGGATTACAAAAAACAGTTGAAATTTTAGAGAATAATCAAAAAGAAGTACCTAGTTCGCTTTGCGAACTAGCTAGCTTGAGCCCTAAAGGGACCACAAGGTACCAAAGAATATGAAAGGTGTTGTATATATATATTGAAATCATTGAAAGATATAGATGGAATATACAGATTTGGACAAACAGAAGATTTCAAAAAACGATTAGCAAATTATAATTCAGCAAATAGTGATAAAATGAAAGTTGTATATATATATATATGAAACAAAAAATATAAAAGCAATTGAGGATTGCGTATTAGCACAAATAAAAACACATCGTTATAAAAAAAGAAAAGATTTTTATCAAATTGATAAAAATATATTGAAAAGTTTAATAAAAGATTGCGTTGAATTAACATTAAAATATAAAAAGCAATTAAATACTAAAAAAAGTAAAGAACAAGAAGGTGGTGATAATACAGAAAATGAAAATTTATATTTATATATAAAAAAAAATATCTAGATTTTATGTCAGACAATCAAACTTTTTAGTGTAAATGGTGTAATAATGGTATATTATTGAACTCAGTATTTCATAAATTATTTGATAAACATTATTGGAGTATAAATCCATCAACATTATGTGTTTAAATATCAAATAAATGTAATGATTTTAAATTCCTACAAGAATATAATAATAAATGTATAAATATATTGAATCAATATGATGATACAAAACATAATTTGAAAAATCATTATGATATATTTATGTTGAAAACAAAAAAATATTGATGTATAAGAATTGATTGATAACTTCATTTATTAAAAAATAGATCTATATAATAATTCACGATATTAAACACGGCGTTTCTTATTATATATTGTGTTTTTTATAAAAAAATAGTATAGTAATATGTTTTAACGCTATCCATTTTAGGATAGCGTTAAAATTTTCTAAACTAATATATATGGAAACAGATTTAGAAGATTTTATAGTTAAGCGATCTAATATACCAAAAAACTTTTTACACCTTTGCACATTTAAAACGCCGACTTTTTAAATATGTAAATTATAAATAATTTTTTAATGTTTTTCTTCTGTTAGAAGATTTCTTACTATATTTCTTTGTTCTATTATAAGTTCCTTTAATTATATTTTCATACTTTTTTTTTGGTATTTCCTTAATAACCTTATCTATATTCGTTTTTAATTCTTTGTGAGTTAATCCATCTAATTTTTGTAATCGTGATTTCATCATACTAAAATAATTTTCTATACTATTTGTAAAATGTTGATATGGAACACTATATAATAATGTATTATGTTTATTTAATAACTCTTTTATTTTTTCATTTCTATGACTACTTGCATTATCCAAAATAATTAATTTGTTTTTGTATTTTTTTGTTATATATTTTTCTAAAAATTCATATAATCTATCGCTATCAATTCCACCTTTATCATATATATCCCAACCTAAAACACCATCATAAGAGATTGCAAATATACCAGTATATTTTTTGAACACTTCTTGTGATTGTGTTTTTATTACACATCTTTTACCTAATTCGCTATAACAATGACTTCTTTTTTGAAGACCACTAATTGACGTCTCATCAATACATATAATATCTTCTAATTTATGTTTTTTAATTTCATCATAAAATTCTTTTAATTTTTGATTTATATTAATTTCTTTACCAAATCTTTTTTCTGGTTCATGTCTGATTCTTGTTATTTTTAATGTAATATTATTATCAGTAATAATTCTATTAATATGAAACTTGCTTAATTCAATCTTGAATTTATCTTTCAGTTTATGCTTTAATTCAGTCATAGTTATGGTTTTATTTTTATTGATTTCATCTAATAAAAATTTAACGTGTTCTTTATGAACTTTATATGCAACTGGTTTTCTATTTTCTCTTTTTATTTCACCTTCCTTTTCATATTTTTCAACCCATCTCATTAAACTTCTTGGACTACATTTGAATATTTTACATACTTCTAATTGTGATTTATCACCAACTAAATAGTATTCAACAGCAGATAATTTAAAATCTTCACTTTTATGTTTTGATGTCATTTATACTTAATATTATGGAATAAAATATTTAAAATTATGTTATAATATTATTATAGTAATATATTATGAATGAAGAAATAAATAAGTTAAAACTAGAAATAGAAGAACTTAAAAATAAAAATAACGAATTAGAAGAAAAATTAAAGTGTTATACTAATCCGGAAAGAAATAAAAAATACTACGAAAAAAATAGTAATATTGTTAAAGAAAAAGCAAAAAATTATATGGATAAAATAAAAGAAACTAATCCAGAAAAATTAAAAGAATGGAGACATAACGCATATCTAAATCGTAAAAAAAAATTAAAAGCACAACAAGATAATGTTAATGAAGTTTAGAATTGCGAAATTTTCTTTGTAATATTCTAATACTATTAATAAATTTTTTCCAATCATATTCCCACATTACAATTAAATTATAACCTAATTTTTTTAACTTTTTTTCTTTCATTATTGTTTTTTCATATAAATTACCAAATGTCATCCCGACTATAGTATTTGTTTTTTGACTTTCATACACATGCGGATTCCCATGCCAAAAATCACCATGAAATTCAAATATAGTATTATTTTTTTCATTATATCCGTCTGCTTTATATCTTGTATTTGGTATTATATATTCTCCTCCATTTTCTGCATGTCTTATTTTTATTGAATATTTTATTTCCATATATAATAACCATTCTATACTAATTAAAGAATGTTGTTTTAAACAACATTTTTGACACCCCTCATATTTATAATGATTTGATGGTAATTGATTAAATTCACCATGTATTTTACAAATAATTATTAATTTATTATTTGAATCAATATAATTAGTTTTAGAATAATTGTATTTATTTCCCCATATTTCAATAGATTTTTTTATAAATCTATCAGTGTCTAATTTATTATACTGAATATGTATTTCTTTTGAACAAGTTGGACAACCTCTTTCTCTTTTATGGTCTGCAGGTCTAATTTGAAATTCTCCATGTATAGGACATTCAACAATTATATCTATGTCTACACCTTTCCAAATAACTTTAGAATAATTATATTTGTTATTATGTATTTTTTGTAAATCTTCTTTATAAATGTTCCAAGGAATTGACATTCTTTCTTTTATTTTTTCATTTGCACATTTCCCACATCCATTTCCGTTAAGATGACTATTTGGAGTTTGTTCAAAATCTCCATGAATTGGACATATTATTATAATTTTTTCTTTGGCAGAAATATAATTTATTTTTGAATAATCATATTTATTATTATGTTTAATGGTTACATCATTTATAAATTTATTTTTTGCTTTTTCTATTTTTTCCTTACCTAATTTTTCATTGGCACATTTTTTACATCCATCTCCTGAAAGATGTTTATGGAAGGATTGTTCGAATATTCCATGATGTAGACAAATAATATTAACCCGAAAGTCCCTCTTAGGTAATTCTATTATTTGTGAATAATCATATTTATAATTATGAATTTTTTTTGCTTCTTCTATATAATCTTCTTTTGTTTTCTTTATTGGCATTTATTATAATCTAATAATTATTTAAATGAATAATTATTTATATAAATAATTATTATATCAATTTTTATAATTAAATTTTAATGCGTTAAACTATTTAAAAATAAAATATATAGTAATATTATATAGATATGAAAAAATCAAAACCGAAAGTTAAGGAAAAGAAAAAAGATGAAGAAAATTTTGATTTTATGAAAACAAATAAGGATAATATTAAGAATGTTATAAAAGATAATAATATTAATCCTATTATTAATGAATTAGTTTCAAGAACAAATAAAATTGTAGTGCATTCTTATCAATTTTTGAAATTATATTTTATTCATTTGTTTCATAATAATCAACTTTTTCCAAGATTAGATAAAGAATTTATTTGTGATATTTTTAAGGTAATTACTAAAAGAAAATGTAATTCAGGAGGTTATAGAGATGATAATATGCCTGAACAATTAAAGACTTTAACAATATTTTATAAAGAACATTATTCTAAAACTATTATTGATGGTGAAACTCTTTATTATGATAAATTAAGTTATATTTTGGCGTATGAAGCAATTGACATGATTACAAATATTAATAATAATATTCAAGAACATTTTATAGACCATCTTCATAAATATGTTAATATTATATTTGATGTTAAAAAACAGCGTGATGAAATAACGAAAGCAAATAAAGATAAAGAATTAAGAAAGCAATTACATAAAGAATTATATGAAGATATAAACAAAGTTAAGAAAGATTTAGTTTCATTTGATGCTTTAACAAGTAATGAAAAATATCATAAATGGATATTAGAACAAAGAATTAAATTGTTTCCAAATAAAACTAAATTTGAAGAAAATAATATTTATTATGAACTTAAATCAAATACTCAATACTTTTTACATGCTATGTTTTATATTTGCAATGAATTAGAAAAACTTAATATTATAAAAATAGAAAAAGAAGAAAAACAAATAAGATTATTCAATGTTTTACCATTAAGAACCAATATTAT
>Ga0114971_10000598_pt1 | contig 23738 bp, 23 predicted proteins | sample M_140625_MF_Meta_FD_87320 | JGI IMG/M metagenome (GOLD analysis project Ga0114971, IMG submission 87320) | Freshwater microbial communities from Lake Montjoie, Canada to study carbon cycling - M_140625_MF_MetaG | ecosystem: Environmental > Aquatic > Freshwater > Lake | place: Lake Montjoie...
AAGGTTTTAGTTGAAATTTTCAAATCTTTAAGGAATCTCCTATCAATTTTTTGAGTACTAGTGACTGGAAATTCCTCAATAAATTCATAATAGCGTGGTGTCATTGATTTAGGTAGCTTTAAGTTTAACCAATCATGTAAATTCATTAAAGGTGGAGGCTTCTCACCATCTCTCACTAAAAGAAAAACTCTAATCTCATCTTCACCATCACTGGCTGGAAAACCCACGGCAATACAATCGGCAATTGAGGGGTGAGTTCTAATTTCATTTTCAATTTCTAATGGTGAAATATTTTCTCCTCTTCTTCTAATTCTATCTTTATCTCTTCCAGTGAAATAAAAGAACCCGTCGCTATCTTGGTACATAAAATCACTGGTGTGGTACCATAAATTTCTAAATACATTTATAGTTGAACCTGGTTGATTTAAATATCCCGTCATCATAATGAATGGTTTCTTAGGTCGACAAACTAGTTCACCTTCTTTTCCAATTGGTAGAAGGTTATCATGTTCGTCCACTATTGCTAATTCCCAGTCCTCATGTGCCAGACCCATTGATCCGATTCTTCTCTTTCCAAAAGGAGTATAAATAACTGCGCCAATTTCAGTTATGGCAAAAGACACCAACATGGTTACATTGAATCGTTTCTCAAATTCGTTATCATGTGGAACGTTATAAATCGCTCTGAGATTGTGTTTCTTCTCGTTAGAGTTAGGTTCTTTTGCAAGAAGCACAGATGGCATTGATGGGGTCAATAAAGCAATAGTAGCTTTACTTTTTGAAACAAAATTCCAAAAGTTTGTTGCGCTAAATTTAGCAGCGAGAGATATTTGAGCTCCCACCATGAACGCGGGTAGTACACCTTGGCGAGAACCTACACCATGAAAAAGGGGGAGGGCATTAAAAATAACATCATCACTTTTTAAATTACTTAACCTTATGAAGGTACAGGGATTAGCAAAAAAGTGTGCATTTGGCATCAATACACCTTTAGAAGGACCAGACGATCCAGATGTATAAAAGATAGATTGAATATCTTGAAAACTACTTTCATGGATCAAAGCGTGCATCTTATCAATAAATAAAGACGAAAGTTTTAAAGTCTTTACGGTTAAACCTTTTGGAATATCGAGATTATTTAAGACGACTATATTTTTTAATTTTGTTAATTCAGATAAGTTTATAGCCTTTAAATTGTGACTTGCGAGATCGCATGCGAAGATCAAATCACACTGACAGTCTGATAATAATTGCTCAAGAAGTCGACCTTTTAAATCTGGATTTACCAACGCCATTGTAGCTCCACTTAAATGTAGAGCAAACCAGATCATTACGTACTCAGCTGAATTCGACATCATGATTGGAACAATACTTCCCTTTCCGATGCCAAGTTTGGTTAATCCAGCAAGTAATGAAAGTGTTTTATTTCCAAAATCGTTGTAGGTGTATTGTTTCTCTTCAAATGAAAGAAATACTTTTTCAGCGTATTTTTCTATACTGAAATGAAATAGCTTTGGAAAAGTTCGCAATTCTAATGGTAAATTCCGAATCAATTCTTCCGTTATGATTTGTTGTGTAGTCATGCGGTATTTCTAATAGCATAAAGAATCATTATGGACAAAGCACAATTCTTCCCTTTATGTCGCTTTTAGTCTCCATTCTTAAATGTGCCTCACTCGCTTTGCTCAACGCAAGAATAGAATCAATTATTGGGTGTATATTTTTCTTTTCAAGTAACTCTAGTGCTTTTGACATATGCTCAATTCCCGGTGCATAAGAGCCTAGTATTTTTAAGCGTTTTAATAAAATAATAGCAGGCATAAAATCGACACTTCCACCCTCGATTTCACCAACGCAAGCAATTCGACCATATAAAGCCATGCTTTTTAAAACATACTTGAAATTGGATGCACCTACAATATCTATTCCAACATCGACACCTCGTCCATTGGTTAAATATAAGACTTTGCTACTCCAGTCTTCCCCTCGATTGGCAACAATAACTTCATCAGCACCAAGAGAACGCATAAAGTCGGCTTTCATTTCAGAAGAGGCGATTGCAATTACAAATGCACCTGATAATTTGGCCAGCTCTATTCCATGGGCTCCTAAGCCACCTGAGGCTCCAGTGATCAGAACAGACTCACCAATTTGAACTGCCCCTACATCTCTAATGGCTCTAATCATTGTTCCTATACATGCTGCACTTAAACTTGCATGGATTAAATCTACTTTCTCAGGCACTAGGCATAAGCTATCAGCACCAACCAGCGTGTATTCAGCGTATCCCCCATCTGAGTCTTGACCAATGAACCATGATTGTGTACATGATTCTGAGCGTCCAGTGTGACAGTATATACATTGTCCGCAATGACCTCGTCTTGGTAGGCTAGCTACGCGATCTCCAACCTTAAACCCCCTAATTTCTGAACCAATCTCAGCAATTACGCCTGCAATCTCAGCTCCAAGGACAAGGGGAAACTCAATTTCACTTCTTATTTGCGAAGCAGATGAACGATATCCAGAAGATTTTTTACGTATAGTCCCATTTCTAATTAGTAAGTCCTTGCGATCTATGCCGCAAGCCGAAATTTTAAGCAATATGTCTTTGGGTCCAACTTTAGGTATAGGTATGTATTCAATTTTTAAAACCTCTGGTCCACCAAATGAATTGATTTGAATGGCAAGCATTTTTTCATTCATTATGTAGGCTCCTTACCATAGATGATTGATGTAGTGACAGGTCCTGGAGCAATGTATTGAATGTTACGCGCATTTTTGATTTGTCTTTGTCCGCATTCGCCTCTAATTTGTCGCACTGCCTCTATGTTTAAGTTCCAACCTTGCATATAGCTTTCTGAGAGATGTCCACCACTCGTGTTAAGCGGATATTGGCCATCAAGTTTAAATCGATTTCCTTTTACGTAATCACCGGCTTCACCAACATTACAAAAACCAAAGCCTTCTAGTCCAAATATAATAGAGGGTGTGAAATTATCATAAATCATAAGGCCATCTAATTCACTCTTTTGCACATCTGCCATCGGATAAACTTTTTGAGCTACTTTATTCATAGGGCCCCAATTAAAATCCTCTGAGACAATACCTTGAGCTAGACTAGATGCTTGCGCAAATCCTCGAATAAAGACAGGAGGCTTAGGATAGTCAATTGCACGATCATTTGAGGTCATAATCATTGCAATGCCACCATCATTTATCAAGCAATAATCTAATAATCTCAGTGGTGCGCAAATGTATTTAGAGTTTTGATGATCTTCAAGCGAGATCTCTTTTTTCATCACTGCATCTGGATTAAATTTGGCGTGATTACGAATAGTAACTGCAATCTCACCAAGATCCTTAGAGCTTGTACCATAAAGTTCACTGTGTCGCTGAAACATTAAGGCATTGACTGCTCCAGGTGATGTCATGCCGTAAGGGAACCATAATTGTTCAGCTGCTGTATCGTAACGATCAGTATTACCTCCATATTTCGCTCCAGCAGATCTCCCATCATTTCCATAAATTAATGCAATGGTTTTAGCTTGTTTTGTCATAATGGCTTGCGCTGCAATTTGTATTGATACACCGCACATTCGACCATTTGAAGGTTGGACAGAAATGAATTCAGGATCAATTCCAGTCATTTCGCATATTTTTTGATAATTGCCAACTCTATGCATAACTAGGCCGTCAATTTTTTTTGAATCAATACCAGCATCATTTAATGCATTCTTTAGCGCCCAAACCGCAAGTGAATTTGAGCCGTGTTCTGGAAGATTTCCATATGTCGTATTGCCAATACCTACAATTGCTGCATTTGATCGCATAGAATTCTTTACTGTTTTAACAATTGTACAAATTTTGGGTTAGAAAGATATTGCTCCCAAGCAGCCTCTCTTTGACTGAGTAAATTCAAATGGTCCTCAGGATTTAAGTATTGAACGCTTGTATAGCTTTTTCGCATGGTAGATAAAAAATTTGCATCCTTGGTCGCCTCAGCTATTGCTGATGAAATCTTAGTAACAACGTTATTAGGTAACCCTTTGGGGCCAACAAGTCCGTAACTTTCACCATCTACGTAATTGATACCTAATTCTTTATAGGTTGCAACATCAGGTAAAAATTCTGAGCGATTTCCAGCAGTTATTGCTAATGCTTTAATTGCATTTGTTTGAAGATGTGGAATAACAATACTGGGTAATGCAAATCCAACCTCAACATTTCCAGCAATAACAGCAGCGACAACGTCGGCGCCACCTTTATATGGAATATGAGTCAATAAAAAATCACCGTATACTTGGGGTCCAACACCCATTGTGTGACCTGCAGTTCCTATTCCTGGGCTTCCAAAATTTAATTTACCAGGATTGTTTTTGGCGTATTTTACGAACTCCGTAATATTGTTGTAATTGGTACTTGGGTGAATTATCATTACACCAGTCACAGTACTAATATTTCCCAGCGGAGTAAAGTCACTTAATTTGTAGTTAACATCTTTTCTTAATGCTGGAATCATTGTGAGGGCCGCCATTCCAGTAAAAAAAAGTGTATATCCATTTGGCGCAGAATTTTTAACCTGATTAGCTGCAATAACGCCTCCGCCGCCTGCCATGTTTTCAATTATTAGGGGTTGGCCTAATTGTTGTGACATTACGGGACCAATAGCTCGTATTTGTGCGTCTGAAGCGCCTGGAGCAAAGGGGACAATTACACGTATGGGTTTATTTGGAAAATTTTCTTGAGAAATACCTAATCCATTAAGGCAACCAATTAAAAATATACTGAAAGCAATTTTTTTTCTGGATCTCATATAAATCTCCTAATTTTAATGTTTAATTTAGCGCTTAAAAAATAAGTAATTCTCTTTTATACCGACGTAATTTGTTTTTAGTGAAAAAAGTTTACCGGCATATGTTTGTTTCGATAATTGTTCGAAATCGAGTCCAAACGTCATTGAGGTGATGTATAAAGTATTTAAATCTTTACCACCGAAAGTAAGACTGGTTGGACGACTAACTGGAACACTTATTTCATTTTTTATAATTCCATTTGGGTCAATCTGTAGAATCAGTCCCGCATCAATTTCAGCAATCCATAGATTTCCCTCGCTATCAACAGTAGCACCATCGGGCCTTCCTGTTCTTTTCTTGAAGTCAACAAAGACTCTTCTATTCTTACATTTTCCTATTTCAATATCATAGTCATATGCATATATTACGCCTGGTCGAGAGTCGCAAAAATACATTGTTTTGTAATCTGGACTCCATCTGATGGCATTTGACATCATAAAGCCACTATCCATTTCTTGAGCAGTCAAGGAATTATCGAATTTATATATTTTTCCCTTTTTATCTTTTAAATTTCTATCAAATGTGCCAATCCATAACCTTCCTTTTGAGTCTGCACCACTGTCATTGAAACGTTCCTCTTGGAAGTTAACTCCGCTAATTTCAAGTGGATAGTTTTTTCGCGTATCTATATCGAATAAGGCAAAACCGCGCTGATAGCCTATAAGTAATTGGTCGGGTTGATTTAATCTTAAGCTAGCTGCGCGAAATGGTAATTTTATTTCAATCGTAGATTCATCTCTAGTGCTATATTTAAATATAGAAAGCGGCTTCAATCCCGCGTCAACCCAGTAAAGTGATTGATCATATTCAGACCAGATCGGTCCTTCTCCAATTTCATTTATTTGATCAGTTAAAAGATTAAATTTAGAGTTCATGCTTGTCGCCAAGCTTGATCTGAAAGACCTTGTTTTATTAGTTTAACTTTTTCAACTTTATTTGTAGGCGTATGAGGCAATTCTGTAAAAAATTCAATATAGGTCGGCAACATATATTTTGGCAACTTATTTTGAAGCCATTCATAAAGTAAAACTTCTGTAAGATCTGTTTTAATTCTTTTAACAACAAGAAGTCTTATTTCATCGTCGTTTTCTTTTTGTAATGGTAAAGCAACACACTCTTCAATCTCAGGATGAGAGCTAACTATTTGTTCTATGTCAAAAGAAGAAATATTTTCACCTCGCTTACGAATTCTTTCTTTAGTTCGGTCTATATAGAAAAAATATCCATCCTTATCTTGTCGCATTAAATCGCCAGTGTGAAACCAAAGATTTCTAAAAGCCTCAACAGTTGCTTGAGGTTGGTTGAGATAACCTTGCATCATGATATAAGGTATTTTAGGTCTTGCAACCATTTCACCGACTAAGCCGATTTGAACAGGCTTATCAAACTCATCAACTAGGATAACTTCCCAGTCTTCATGTGCTTTGCCAGATGATCCCTCTTTTCTTTCTGGCCACTTGGTGTATAAAATAAAACCAGTTTCTGTCATTGAAAAACCTTCAATTAATTTAACATTAAAACGATCTTCAAATTCTTTTGAGTAGTGTGAATTAAACATTGCTCTTAAACAATGCAATTTTTCATGAGCGTTAATTGGTTGATCAAGGAGCAATCTTGGAGTACTGAATATGGAGTGTGCGACAGTAGCTTTGCAATCAACCACTTTTTGCCAAAAGTTTTTTGTTGATAATTTACGGTCTATGACGACTTTAGCTCCAACTAAAAGACACGGTAATACCCCTAATCTTGCCGCAAGTCCATGAAATAAAGGGTATGCTGTAAATAGAATGTCATTTTTATTAAGCGCAACAGCCTTTGCAAATCCACATGCAGCAGAAAATTGATGTGCATTTAATGTCTGAACGCCTTTTGCCGGTCCTGTAGTCCCTGAGGTATAGAAAACAGTTTGAATATCTCTGTAATCTGCTTCAATAATAATTCTTTTACCCTCTCGAATTAAAAGGGATTCAAATGAGATGTAATTTTTAGGACCTACTGGTAGTGAGTCTTTTTCAAAATTACCAACAATAATAACTTGTTCTAAATTGTTAAGAATGTCTTTGTGCAATGTTGCTAATTGTGTCGTAAATTCTTCATGAATAATTAAAAAACGTGATTTCGAATCTTTGAATGGTTTTGCTAATATTTCTCCGACAAGTATAGGATTAATTGGAATATTTATTGCCCTTAGTAAAGAACAACTAAACCAAGATAAAACCATTTCTATGCAATTTGGTAATATCAAGGCCACAGAGTCCTGGGTGTTTAATCCTAAATCTTTTAATCCTCTTGCTAATGCCTGAACTTCGAAGTTGACTTCGGCAAAGGACCATGATCTTTGATCTACTTCGATAAAAGTTCTATCTTTTTCGGTTTCTGCTCTCCATGTCAATAAAGGGCCAATAAGTCTTTGCTCCAAGGGAATATTTAATGGATCTTTAATCATATTTTGATCGATTTAAACTTTATTAGGGTAATTTCGTTTGTGACGTCTTCAAAATAAGCGCTTACAGGTAAACCTACTTTTATATATTTACTTTCTATATCTATTAAATTACTTATTATTTTAGGACCCTCTTTGAGTTTTATTAAAACGACATTGTATGGAATTTCATTTTCAAACTCATTGAAATATTTTTTATAAAAAATACAATGCGACCACACAGTACCTTCGCCTGATAATTTTTCCCAAGTGAATTTTTCACTGCTGCAATTTGGGCACCACCGTTCAAACTGTATTCTTATTTCGTTGCATGCACTACATTTAGGAAGTTGTAGTATTTTATTTTTTGCGGCTTTCCAAAATGGTGAACTTGTATCATCAATGACCGGTAAAGGTTTAAAATATTGAGTCATTTCTTATAAATTAATCATATATACATAGCTGTAACTTATCATATTTTATTTTTTTGATGAATACTAGTAAACCCTATTTTGTGTTTGGTTTTCTCTTTTTTTGAAAGTTTCTTAATGATTTTGAATATCAAACAAGCTCACGATTTAATTGTTAAATCTATCATGACTACGTCTTACAGTTTCGATGAGGCAAATATTATTGCTGACCACTTGATAGACAGTGAACTTAGAGGTTTGCATTTTGCTGGTGTACCTAGGGCGATTACTCTCATTGAGCGTATTAATAGTCTCAGTCAAGATCGTAGGCCTATTCAAATAATTAATGAAAGTTCCATTTCTGCAAAAATTGATGGTGGTGAAGTTGCTGGTTACATTGTTGCTTTAAAAGCAATTGAAATTGCAATCCAAAAAGCTAAATCTCATGGTTTTTCTGTAGTGGGTGGTTCAAAAACTTGGCTCACTGGAATGTTCTCGTATTATCTTGAAATGTCTGCTAAAGAAAATTTAATTGGGTTAATGACTGGAAGTGGATTACCTCATGTTGCACCCCATGGTGGTGTAGAGGGACGATTTAGTACCAATCCTTTTGCAATTGCATTTCCTTCTTTAGATGATCCAATTATTTGGGATATTGGGACTTCAAATATGATGCTAGGTGAGGTAATTTTAAAATCTCGAAAGGGTGAAACGCTTGATGATGGAATGGCTTTTGATCAGTATGGCATTCCTACAAATAATCCTGCTGCAGCACTACAAGGAGCACTTACTGTTTGGGGTGGGCATCGTGGGTCAGGATTAGCTATGGCGGCTCAAATTCTGGGAATTCTTGCTGGTCACGATACAGTTACAAAATCTGCACATGATGGTGGTTTTTTTATAATTCTCTTTAGTCCTAATTTACTATCCTCTGTTGATAAATTTAAGTTGCAAGTTTCAAACTATGCAAAATACGTTCGTTCAACAAAGCCAATTAATCCCTCTGCTCCAGTTAGAGTTCCTTATGAACGTTCTTTGTTGCAAAGAAGGGATAATTTGCAGTTAAATAAAATTGAAATTTCTGATATTGTTTTTGAAAAATTAAATTGCTTAATTTCTAAATGAATTCTATTCATTTATTTGTTTTTTTATGCTTTTTTTAATCAGCCTTAGCTCCAGAACTCTCAACAACTTTTTTCCATATTTCATAGTCACGTTGAATTCTTTGTCCAAATTCCCGTGGAGTTGCATAGATTGCATCTGCACCTTCCTCGGTGAGTTTTTTCCGAACATCTGTCATAGTTGTTATTTTTCTAATCTCACTATTTAGTTTATTTATTATTATTTCCGGTGTACCTATAGGTGAAAATATTCCATACCAAACAATGACTTCGAAACCTGTTAAACCTGACTCATTTGCTGTTTTATATTCAGGAAACTGAGTGGATCTTTCTAGGCTTGTTATTGCTAGTGGTTTAATCTGTTTTGCTTCAATTGCTGGCTTTAGGGAAGGTATATTCGCAATAAGTATTTGTACATCTCCTCGCATTAAACCCATTAAAGCAGGTGCAGAGCCTTTATATGGAATGTGTTGCGCTTCAATACCGGCTTGTTGTTTGAATAGTTCACCTGCCAAGTGATGTGAAGTTCCACTTCCCGCTGATCCAAAATTGATCTTTCCTGGGTTTGCCTTGGCATAGGCGATAAGTTCTTCCAGATTGTTGACAGGTAAGCTGTTGGGCACAGCAATCACGCTTGGCGTTGAAGCGAAAAGTCCAACAGGAGCTAAGTCTTTGATTGGGTTGATATTTAATTTTTTATATAAGCTGGGATTGATGCTGATCGTACTTACTGAACCCATCATCAGTGTGTACCCATTGGGTTCGGCTCTGGCAGCTAATTCAGTGCCGATCGTACCTCCTGCGCCAGCTCTGTTATCAACCAAAATAGATTGTCCCAGTGCCCGTCCAAGCTTGTCTGCTACGAGACGCGCCATAATGTCAGTCCCCCCGCCCGGAGTAAAGGGAACGATCATGGTGATCGGTTTAACAGGATAGTCTTGCCCCTGTGCTGTAGCAATTTGGAAGGTTACAAAATAACTTATAAGCCCGAAAAATAACCTGATTTTCATGCCTCGCTCCTTTAAATTCTTCATGAAGTAAGGGTTTTCAAATTCTTAGAATTTCAACGCTTCACTCCACCAAGCTTGGTCTGCCTTACCATCTTCAAAAGCTCGAATCCATGGATAGTCTCCTGCTTGGCCAAATCCGTGTATGGGATGACTTCCTGAGCGAAGAGATTCTAAATAACCAAGTTCTTCTAGTCTTGCATTCCCAATGTTTACCTCTGTTCCGAACAAGGTCATTAGCCAGAACTGAAGAACTCTTCGATTAAGCACTGGTCTTAGAGATGAGACTTCAAACATAATCTTGTCGACACCAATTTCGTTGGCTACTCTCAGAACTTGTTGGGTGCCAGAAGCTCTAGATGCAAGTAAACGCTCTGGGTCTTCACCCATTACATATCTCAGCAGATGACCTTCCCAATAGACCTTTTCACAACCTGCATCAAAAAGAGCTTTAAATTCTTTTATCGTAGCTTCTTCGTCGATTTCGGTATTGCTTTTACGAGTTGCATCGTTTTCGTGAAATTTCTTACCAACTTCGCCAAACACGGCAAACCCAAGTTTCCTTGCTTGTCCAATGAATTCAGCCTCTTTGGCCATATTTCTTTCGGCATTTGTAGCCGTAAAGGATACCTCTATTACGTTACAACCTAAGTCTGCTAAACGAGGCATCACTTCATGTTCCTTACCTTGGAGTCGAGCAACCTCCATAAAGATGCCACCTGGCTGAACACGGACATTGTGCTTTAAGTAAACATCTATCTTGCGCCTAACCTCTTTCTCTGGTGCACGAAGGTGAGGATCCCAGATCTTGACCACGTCAAGATACTCCCCATATTGATCCATCATTCCTTCAACAAAAGATACGGGCCAGCCGTTATCCATGACCATTGTCAAACCCTTTGTTCTTGGTTTGCGAGTTCGATCAGGCCACGCAATACCTAAAAATTCTTGAAGTGTTTGTTCCATCGTGCTTTACTCCTCGTTAGCTGAAATAAAAAAAGTATTGTTTGTTCAAAAAAATGATTTTTATTAAATCATATCAATTTTAATGGTAGTGATCTTATTGTTCAATAATGATCTTTCAGTAAACATCTTATAACCTAATGATCAATATCGCTATTGCCATTTTTACCTAATTTGTAAGATATTTTTGCAGTCGATCTTCAAATTCCAGAAAAACGATAAGCATTGGACCTCAATTCAATCGGTCGGGTTTTTTCGTGCTTGCACAACGAAAGCCAATATTGTGGTGGCCAGCTTTGGGGCTACGAGATAAATATTTTCCTCGTTGTGTGGTGGTAATTTCCTGTGCACTTGAATCATGCCCACCCCCACGAGTTGAACGAATCGGCCCGGTATTTTGGTTTTCTCTGCCGTCATCGGCTTTATAGGGATAGGGTAGATAGACGCTTGATACCCACTCCCATTGATTTCCGGCCATGTCTAAAATTCCATAAGGGCTTACGCCGTCTGGAAATGCATCAGCTGGTGCAGATGAGTTAAAGGGCGCTCCAAAATGAGCTAGTTTTGAATTCGGCGCTGCATTTCCCCATGGGTATTTGCGACCATCCATACCACGCGCAGCTTTTTCCCATTCTGCCTCAGTGGGCAATCGCTTATTGAACCAAGCACAGTAATCGCGCGCACCCACCCAACTCACTTCATTGACTGGATGTGATGCATAACCAAGATCAGCTAGCCACTTTGAACCAAGCTGATGGATTCTGGCGTCTTGGTCGTCGTCATCATAAAAGCTTTCACCTTGCTGATTTTTTAGACCTTTGTCATTGAGAAATAACGCAAAATCAGCATTGCTTACAGGAAGAATATCAAGATAAAAAGATTTGACGAAAATCGCATGTTCAGGTTTTTCATCGTCAGGACCTGCATTAGAGCCCATGGTGAAAAATCCCTCTGTCACGAGCGCCATCATTTTTGATGGCCTTGGATTTTTAGAATTTACTTGTGCATGAACTACGGCCATGTAGGCTAACAATGTTAAAACAACTACGCATCCATGCTTTAGAAAGTATTTTGCGGTGACTTTATTTGACAATTCTTCTGCCTCATTTCTAAGTTGATCAAGTCCATTTGAAATTGCATTCTTTAATCTTAGCTCAATAAAATCGATGTTTTTAAGGTTATTTTAAATAAATTTATCAATTCGTCTGCGCTATTTAAGCTTAGGCTTGCCATCTTGAGGCCCAAGGGTAGACCAACAGATAAATTCAAAAAATGTTTTATAAGAACCAATACATACAAATTTATGATAATTGAAAGTGCATTCAAATTCGCTGCTTTGCAATTTAATGTTTGCGTCTGAGAAAAACATTCCCATTAAGCACAAAAACTGGAATTTTTGATAGAGTTATCTTTTATATCTCGCTTAATGATGCAGATGGTTTTAATTCTCAAGCATAATGAACAACACACTTTTTTAGGAAAAAAAACTGCTATGAGCATTGCTAATGTAAACGGAGTGAATTTAAGTTTTACAGTTCAAGGTTCAGGAGATTGGTTGGTCCTCATTGGTGGATATGCCAGTTCAAACTGGCAATCATGGGGCAATATTTTGCTTGAACTCTCCAAGTCCTATAAGGTCCTTGCATTTGATAACCGAGGCATCGCTGGGAGTGATGTTCCAGACTATCCCTATACCACGCCCATGTTGGCCGATGATGTGTTGGGACTGATGGATCATCTACATATTGATAAAGCACGAATACTGGGAAAATCAATGGGTGGCTCCATTGCTCAATGGGTGACCCTTAAGCAGCCCAATCGCGTTCAATGTCTGGCCATGACGTCGACCACATCGCGCTTAGATGCGAGAGCTAAAAAAATGGTGACTTGGTGGATAGCGACTGCCAGAAAATGCGGCTATGAAGCACTTTTTCCAGGGGAATTGACTTACTTTTATACGGCCGACTTTTACGATAAGAACCCTCAACTGATACAAAAAGCAGAGGATGCCCTGATCAACGTTCATCGTCCGATTGAAGGCTTTGCCAATATGGGGCACGCCCTGATTCACCACGATACTGCGGACTTGTTGCACAAAATAGAAGTGCCGACTCTTCTCATTTGCGGTGAGGACGATATGATCACTCCAAGTGCACACACCATTGAGATGGCAAGAAAAATAAAGAATTCAGAAGTCCACATCATCCCCAAGACCTTGCATGGTGTGTTGAGTGAAAAACCTGAGACATTTAGTTTGATCACCGAATTTTTTATAAAAAATGGCTCTATGCGTTGATTTCGTTCGCTCCAACAGATGAATTATCGTGATTTTTTTAGTGCGTTGATTTGTATTAAAATTTTATCGTTGGTATTATCGTGATGTCTGATATTTCGCAGCTCAACAGGACGTCGGGTAGGATCCCTTTAGGGGCAATCACAAGCTGCACTGTCTTCGTCTCGTTTATCCAATACGAATCATTTCTGTGCTTTTACACAACGCCCCTGTGGTCATTGAAGAAGATTTCAGGACAAGGACAAGGTTGTTTTCGCCCGCTCCGATACCCGTTCACGAAGTTGTACTCTTAACAGAAAGCAGCGCAAGTCTATGCATTGTCAGGCAGTTCAGCTCTGGCGATGTTCTAATCGAACTCAGTAAAATGGACTGAATATGCTTTTTCAATCACCAATAATTGACAACTTGAATCGATCTGAGCTGGAGCAACGCCTTCAGTTCAAATTGGATAACAAAACCAAGCCTCAGGGGTCTTTGGGCCGATTGGAGTTTTTAGCTAAAAACATCGGATTGATTTTGAATACGGAGAAACCTGAACTTCTTGAACCACAGCTGGTGGTGTTTGCTGGGGATCATGGTTTGGTTGCTCGAGGTATCTCTGCCTTTCCAAGTGATGTGACCTGGCAAATGGTTGAAAACTTTTTGTCTGGAGGTGCAGCTGTTAGTGTTCTAGCTCGTCAACACGGCATTGGTTTGACGGTTGTTGATTGCGGGGTATGTCATGATTTCGAGCCTCGTGCGGGATTGCTCATTCGTAAAATTGCCCTTGGTACTGCAGATGCGACTGAAGGACCCGCGATGACAAAGACGCAGTGTGAGCAAGCGCTTGCCAATGGTCTTAACTTGGTGCAGGGCCTACCCGGAAATGCACTCTTGCTTGGTGAAATGGGCATCGGCAACACTTCAGCGGCATCTTTACTAATGAGTCGTCTAGCGGGTCTTGATATCGTTGATTGCACTGGAGCGGGAACTGGCCTGGACGCGGATGCAGTTCAGAGGAAAATCTCAGTCTTGCGCACGGTACTTCGTAAAAACGCAGATGCCATTTCACCTTTAGATGCTCTCGCAGCTCTCGGAGGATTTGAAATCGCGACCATGGTCGGTGCAGTTCTTCAAGCTGCTTTAGAAAATAGGGTGATTGTGGTGGATGGGTTCATTGCCAGCTCTGCTGTATTGGTTGCAGCCGCAATGCAACCAGCGGTTCTTGAGCGGTGTGTATTTGCTCACCGCTCTGGTGAGCGAGGTCATGCACTCATGTTGGCTCATATGCGGGTTGATCCGCTACTCGATCTTGGCTTGCGTTTGGGTGAGGGCTCTGGGGCTGCGTTGGCTTGGCCATTGATGGTCTCGGCGTGCCGTGTCATTGGTGAAATGGCGAGTTTTGAATCAGCGGGTGTTTCTCGTCAGGCACAAGACGAAAGGGCATTGTGAGCTCAGGCTTAGACCGATACCATGAAGCAATTCCTTCGTAACTATTTGCTGGCAATCCAGTTCTTCACTCGTATACCCATCACGGGTGAGGTGGCACAGTGGGTGGGCTACTCGCCAGCCATGTTGCGTGAAAGTGCAGCGCACTTTCCAGGCGTTGGTTGGGTTGTTGGCGCACTAAGTGCTGTGGTCTTTGCAGCCGGGTTATGGGCTTTACCCGCTCAAGCTGCGAGTGTGTGGGTTGCCGTTGTTTTGAGCACGGTCTTTAGCGTCCTCTTAACTGGTGCCTTTCACGAAGATGGTTTGGCAGACACAGCAGACGGATTAGGTGGAGGATTTACGCGAGAGAAAGTCCTTGAAATCATGAAAGACTCTCGCATTGGTACGTATGGCGCTATTGCTCTCATATTGGTCATTTTCTGTAAAGTGAGCTTACTGGTGTTGCTCAGTCAAGCTCAGACCAGTTGGGCGTTGATGGGTCTTTTTATAGCCCATGTCACCTCCAGATTCACCCCATTGTTCTTAATTCGCACCATGGAGCATGTAGGCAATACAGAGCAGTCTAAGTCTAAGCCTTTGGCCGAAAGTATTTCCAACAAGGGTGTATTGGTTGGGGCTGTTTGGTGGATAGTTGCTATGATTTTGACATCTTACTCAGTCCCAGTTGTTGTATTGTGTGCCGGGGCGGTAGGGGCGATGGTCGCTGCCTTGTGGATGGCTTGGCGCTTAAACAAACGATTACAAGGTTTCACGGGAGATGGTTTAGGTGCCACACAGCAATTGTCTGAAATCGGCTTTTATCTGGGTGCGGTTTTCGCCTTGGGTTTTCAATGAAGCTTTGGCTCCTTAGACATGCTCGAGTTTTGGTGGAGGCAGGTATTTGCTACGGTGTGAGCGATGTACCGTTTGATCATTTGGATACGACTGTGGCTGCTGAAAATTTTTCAAAGTATCCATCCCAAGCTTGTGCAATATGGACCTCTCCATCAAAGCGAGCATTTCAATTGGCAACTTCTCTTAAAAAAATCCGCCCTGATCTTCAAAATCCAAGCGTTGATGTCCGTTTACGAGAAATGAATTTTGGAGAATGGGAGATGCGCGCTTGGAATGATATTCCTAAGAGCGAATTTGATGCTTGGTTAGCTGACTTTTCTAACTACCGCTTTGGTGGTGAGGAAAGTACGCAAGAAGTGATTGACCGTGTTTCTGATGCGATGGATCACGCATGCTCTAAAAATGAGGCCGAATTGATTTGGATTACCCATGCGGGTGTGATACGTGCAGTGAATTTTTTGATCAACACAAACCGTCAACGACAGAGTTCAACTGCTGCTCAGTGGCCCATCTCAGCGCCTTCAATGGGATCTTGGGTTAGTTTTGATGTTTAATGTCAAACGGTTTTGGTGACAGGGGCGAGGTTAAACTTTAAATAATCTGTAATTGATGGCCGTATCAGTTGCGTTGAAACGGGTTTAATCAGTTTGACAGATGGCATGTGTAAGTATGATTGCTGCTACTTGGCTACTTGGCTGCTATGGGAAACACTGGTAGTTTGCCAATGTCGCGTGGATCGTGCTGGATCACGATAGTCGCCTTGAGGTTGGCCGCAGCCTTCTTGAATCGATCAAGGGAAGCGAGAGTATCGCCGCGGTGGAAGTTAAAGGCCGGCACACCATTGCTGTCGTAATTTTCGTGGAAGTGTGCAAGGTCGCCAGTCAGTAGGAAATTGCCGGCATCCTTTAGTCTAACCATCAAGCTGTTGTGGCCAGGCGTGTGACCCGGTGTGCGCATGATGACCACCGAACCATCGCCAAACACATCCTTGTCTCCGCTCAGTGCTTCCATCTTTGAGCCACCTTTCATCCAGTGCCCGAAGGCTGCAACATTTGCGCCTCCCATCGCAGGCGTGGCATTGATGCCATCCCAGTCGCCCTTGCCGATCATCAAGGTTGAACCAGGAAAGGAGGGCAGTTGTCCTGTATGGTCAGCATGGAAGTGGCTGATGCCGATGAACTTGATCTGCTCAGGTTTGAGCTTGAGTTGCGCCAACTGGTCGATGATACTGACCTTGGGTGCTGGAGGGCCGGCACTCATCGAGTGACCGGTGTCCCAGAGCATGTAGTCCTCGCCATGCTTGATGAGGTAGCAGCTGAAGGTGAAAGGAAGTTTTTGACCCGTGTAAGCGAAGGTATCGGTAAAGCGGCTGCTAATGTCATTGAGGACTTGCGTGCCACAATCTAGGCGGGTAAGTGTGAGCTCGGGTGTGGATTGCGCCAAGGATGGTAGGCTTGCGAACGCACTCGCACAGGCTATAAGTGCAGAAACTGAAGTTTTGCGAAGCATCGAATTCTCCCTAAATGACTGGTGTTCGTTCTCCCCCCAGGGCAGGGGAAGTCATGCAAATCATTATAAGGTGTAGCGCGAGGGATTGCACAATGGCCATTGTCAATAATCGCTCATTTAGGCAGCCGAACAAAGAATCTAAACCCAGTATTATGACAATTCAGACAAGTCTTAACTCAAGATTTGTAGAGAATGAAAGTTGTGAATGTCAAGTGAGGAGTAATTTTTTTAAAAGCAATTTAAAGCCTTTTCTTGACCACGTGCCCAGCAAGGTCCACTAAAAAGATTATCTATACTGGGTATTCCATTTGCATTGATCTTGACACCTTTGCTGCCTAGTTGAAGAACGCCAGAGCGATCTAAATCTAATTTAACCACCCAGCCTTTTTTTTGATTGTCGTTGTCTACTTCTTTCATTACAAAATTTCCAACACTGTAAATGATAGGTTTGCCAAGATAGATGTCCACCTCCTGCGTGACGTGAGGGTGTCCGCCAATCACTGCGTCTGCACCAGCGTCGATCATGAGTCGGGCCAATTGCTTTTGGCGAGGATTGGCTTTAAGCTCATTTTCCCAACCCCAGTGCATAATTGGGATAACGACATCAGCCAAATGATGACGCCTTGCATCTTGAATATCTGCAACTACTTGTTCATCTTCGCTCCAGGCGACACCAGCGTGGTCATAACCGGCTTCAAAACTACGGGGGTGAAATTCATTGTAGCTGAGTACAGCAATACGAATTCCTCGACGAGTAAATATGAGTGGCTTGTGGGCTTGGGTTAAATTGTGTCCACCTCCCACTTGTTTCAATTCAGCCTTGCTAAGTAGATCTAACATCTGTGTAAAAGCGATTGGCCCATAATCCCCTGAATGGTTATTTGCTAATGCAACTGCATCAAAGTGTCGTTTCAAAATTGGGATGACTCGAGGATGAGCGCGAAATGTATAAAATTTATCAATCGGATCTCCTAGCGTAGCAATGACACATTCCAAATTTGTAATACGTATGTCTGCATTAGAAAAATAGGTATTGAATGCCATAAACGGATCGTTTCCTTTCGTTATTTCTTCGCCTACTTCATCGTCTAAAACTGTATCGCCAGAAAATATAAAACTAACAGATTCTAAGGAAGAGGATTTGGTGATGAAAAATAATAAAGAAAAAAGAAAAAGAACATTCAATAATTTCATTTTGTGACCCCTCCAAGCCAACAACTGTAAATGAGCTCTCTTTCTTTTGGAAGCGAGTATATTTTCTGCTCTCCGGTTAATAAGTATGGTTCAGTTGTAATTTGGTAGGGCGCAAAGTATTTCGCTTCCTGTAATAATGTCGGGCGAACTTTATTGACCGAGTATACATAAACGATCACCCTATATAGCGTGCCCTCTTTGGCTGTAAGAACCATCTTGAAATAAAAGCGGTCAGAAATATTAAATGGCTCTACTTTGTATGGATCATGGGTAATACCGGTTGTCAGTATTTCTTTTTTCCCCGCGTAGCTCACCTCACACTTAAGAATAGGCTCAGAATATGCTGCAGTGATTTGAAGAAAACTGATGAAGAAAATTGCATAAGATACATTGTTTCTTCCTAAAAGTTTCAAATTGATTCCCATTCGTTATGCCTTGATTTTTTTAAATGTTGAATGTTCTAAAATTGATAGATCGCAAAAAAACAATAAAATATCATCGATAAATCATAGATCGATGCGTTTACTCATGAATATCTGTGTGATCTTGGCTCTGTGAGTTGAATGATTACCCTCACTTTGTTTGCCTTTAAATCATTGAGGGGTGTAATTGAAGGGCTCTCTTTCTCTCCTGTCGTTTTTGATGTGCCTCTTTGCTCCTTACTCCATGTTCAAGTGTCTGTGTGTCTAAAGGTATAGTCGGGAGAGAATAAAAATTTTGGTGAACTCATTAGAAATGATTATCATTGTTAAGCTGATAGGAAATTATAAATCAGCTCCAAGTTCTCACCAAAGGAGATAGAGGCTCGATTCAATTGAATTTTTAAAAACGAGCTATTCGTTGTTGAACCTGTGAGTCTCATGCTGTTAAGTGATGCGACTTCTTGGCTTTTATCCATGTCTACTTGCCCCCCAATCTAAATGCCAGGTGGTTTTTTGATGCTTGATGATCGATCAACTAAAGGAACAGAGATGGGTTTGATTTGTTGTCCATCAAATACAGTGATCTTTAGATTTCCTGCACTCATAGACAAGGCCCATATTTTTTTGTAAAAAGTTGCCAAGTTCTCAATGGTTTGTCCGTTCAAGCCTAGCAGCCAATGACCAGGCCTGAGGCCCGCGAGTTCGGCTGGGCTGTCTGGTGTGACGCGAATAATTTGAATGCGTCCTTGTCTCTCCACCGCATTGATACCAAGCCAGGGCCTGATGCTGTTGGGGCCAACACCGTTTTGGAGCATTTCCGTAAAAATGGGTTCAAGGATCTCAGTTGGGACAAACATATTGCCAACCAAACTGTAAGGATGATCAGGGGGCATGATGTCTTGCATAAAAAGACTTCCTATCCCAATCAATTCGCCTTGCAGGTTAAATAAGCCCGCACCTGAGTGGTTGACCACTGGAGGGCTTGTATAGATGGCTTTATCCAGGTGATACTCCCAAAAGCCCGTGAATGAACGGATGTCTTTGAGCGCAGTGGGGCTCAAAAAGATGGTTTCTCCTGAAGAGCCAATCCAAAGCAAGTCATCAATTTTTTGATCTGTGCTTTTACCAAATTTAACGGGTTCAATGCCTTCAAACGGAATCAATGGTTTGATTAAACCAAATCCAGTTGCTTGGTCATAAGCCACCACCCGTGCAGGGTAGTTTTTGTTTTGGTATGTGCGAATCTCAATTTGCTTGGTTTCTAAAATAAGATAACCTATTGTGAGAATCAAACCGTCTGATCGGATGACGATACCCGTTCCTTGGCGCTCTTGACCAAGGGTTCTCGCCGAGGGCGCTCCGTCAATCGCGAAGCTTCTAATTTGAACCACTGCGTTTTGAGCCTGCTTTAAAGCCTGGCTGTTTTTTGAGGTCAACTGGCTTGACTCAATCTTGGGAGTTTGCGCGCTTACAAATTGGGCATTTATAGAAAATGCCATGTAGACAATAAGAATCCAAAATTTCATACGCACTACCTCCTAAGTTTGACTCTTTAAGATTCGCTGTTTGCCCGCTGTGAGACGGCAACTGACGCTTTATATGCGGGTTTCTAAATCAAAGGTCTTGCGCCAAGCAAAGCCTTGCATTAGCGGATGATAGCAAATTCTATTTTCGAGTGTGAAGGACTTGTATGGAAAAGCTTCATTTAACTCCTGTCCATCGCGACGCGTGTCTATGTATTTTTGCGCTTTGCGCCAAGATCGATATCCTTGAGATGAAAGTCTGTGGAGTGCGCTTAAGAGGGGTAGCTTATGTAGGGGGAGGGGTGAAATTGTGCCCATTGGCTTAAATTTTTAGCCAATGGGCAGCACTTAACTTGAAAAGGCGGGAGGGGTCATTACATGCCCATGTCACCCATACCACCCATGCCACCACCTGGCATGCCACCTGCGCCAGCTGCATCAGCCTTAGGGGCATCAGCAACCATGCCTTCGGTTGTCAACATCAATGAGGCTACTGACGCTGCGTTTTGAAGGGCAGTTCGAGTCACTTTAGTGGGATCCAAGATGCCCATCTCAATCATGTCACCATAGGTGTCATTGGCCGCATTGAAGCCATAGTTGCCTTTGCCGTTGAGGACAGCATTCACCACCACAGAGGCTTCGCCACCGGCGTTATAAACAATTTCACGCAGTGGAGACTCGATTGCTTTCATGACAAGTTTAATTCCTGCATCTTGGTCAGCGTTATCGCCTTTAAGAACACCCACTGCTTGCCTGGCTCTTAGGTATGCGACACCTCCGCCAGCCACGATGCCTTCTTCTACAGCGGCACGGGTTGCGTGAAGCGCGTCCTCAACGCGCGCTTTCTTCTCTTTCATCTCAACTTCAGTCGCAGCGCCAACCTTGATCAGGGCAACTCCGCCAGCCAACTTGGCGACACGTTCTTGTAATTTTTCACGGTCATAGTCGCTGGTCGCTTCATCAATTTGGACTCGAATTTGTTTGACTCGGGCTTCAATTTCTGCTGAACCGCCTGCACCATCGATGATGATGGTGTTTTCTTTGCCAATCTCGATGCGTTTGGCTGAGCCAAGGTCGGCCAAAGTTGTTTTCTCCAACGTCAACCCAATTTCCTCAGCAACCACTTTGCCACCGGTCAAAATAGCAATATCTTCCAGCATCGCTTTGCGACGATCTCCAAAGCCTGGAGCCTTGACAGCAACCACTTTTAAGATGCCTCGAATTGAGTTGACCACGAGCGTTGCGAGTGCTTCGCCCTCGACATCTTCACAGACAATCAACAAGGGTCGACCCGCTTTTGCGACCAACTCGAGCAGTGGAAGAATATCTCTGATGTTGCTGATTTTTTTGTCAAACAATAAAACAAAAGGATTCTCTAATAAAGCGATTTGTTTTTCAGGATTGTTAATGAAGTAGGGGGACAGATAACCCCTGTCAAATTGCATGCCCTCAACCACTTCCAGTTCGCTTTCCAACGATTTTCCATCTTCAACGGTGATCACGCCCTCTTTACCCACTTTGTCCATTGCATCGGCAATGATCTTGCCGATGGTCTCATCGCTGTTGGCTGATATGGACCCAACTTGAGCGATTTCTTTGGTGGTTGTTGTGGCCTTTGAAGCTTTTTTCAATTGCTCCACCAAAGCTGAAACAGCTTTGTCAATGCCACGTTTTAAATCCATGGGATTCATGCCTGCAGCCACGTATTTCATGCCTTCATGAACAATGGCCTGTGCCAAAACTGTCGCGGTCGTTGTACCGTCCCCAGCAATATCTGAAGTCTTAGAGGCGACCTCTTTGACCATTTGTGCACCCATGTTTTGGAGTCGATCTTTTAATTCGATCTCTTTGGCAACCGATACGCCATCCTTTGTCACCGTAGGGGCTCCATAAGAGCGCTCAAGCACCACATTGCGCCCTTTGGGGCCCAGGGTCACTTTAACTGCATTGGCAAGGATATTCACACCCTCAACCATACGGGCGCGTGCATCACCGCCAAAAATTACATCTTTTGCTGACATGTTGATAGGTCCTTAAATTTAAATATGAGAGGTGTTCAGTCTTTGACTGAACAGCCACGAAATGGCGCGTGCTTACTTTTGTACGACTGCAAAAAGATCTTCTTCTTTCATGACAAGAAGCTCTTCTCCATCGACTTTGACGGTCTGTCCGCTGTACTTGCCAAACAAGACACGGTCTCCAACCTTGACATCAAGGGGACTCAGTACGCCTTTGTCATTTTTTTTACCCACTCCAACAGCCAATATTTCTCCTTGGTCGGGTTTCTCAGCTGCTGAATCTGGTATGACGATTCCAGATAAGGTTTTAGTTTCGCTGTCAATTCGTTTAACAATCACTCGGTCGTGTAGGGGGCGCAGTTTCATTGCAACTCCAGTTGATGGGTCAGTTATGCAAACAAAACGCCAAAATGACTACTAATGCTCACGGGGATGAGAGTTGTTTGGAATTAGCACTCAACTCTCTCGAGTGCTAAATGTAAGGTGTTTTCTTAAAATAGCAAGGAATTAATCAATTCTTTTTAAAAGGATTGATGGCTGGCAAGATGATTTGACGGATAAAAGCGCCCTAAATCAGCCAAATTTACGACGCCACACATAGCTCACAGCCTCATTGGGTGAACAAAATGACCATTGATCACTCAAATATTAAAGGGCTGTGCAGTCTGCAGGTGGTGTTGCGTTTCGCGTGATTCACGCAAAAGTGTCCGGATCGGCTTTCAAGTTGACTAAGGGTAAACGCGACATCACTCAGGTTTGATGTTGGCGTCTTTGACGACTTTGACCCACTTGTGATATTCCGAGCTCACATAAGAGGTGGCCTCTTTGGAGGTTCCTGGCATCAACTCAACCCCTAAGCTAGCCCATTTTTCTTGGACATCGGCAGCGGTGAGGGTCTCTTCAATGACTTTGTTCAAGCGGCTAACAACCTCTGAGGGTGTTTTGGCAGGCGTGAGGATGGTGTACCAAGCATCAAAAGCATAGCTTGTAAGACCTGCTTCAGAGATCGTAGGTGCATCCCACCCTTTGCTGCGTTTGTCTGACGTCACCCCAAGGGCCAAAAGTTGTCCAGACTGTACATAGGGTTTGACGACCAAGGGGCTCACGAATGCCAAGGGAACTCTGCCAGCCAGCAAATCAGGCATGAATGCGCCGGTTCCTTTGTAGGGGATATGCATCATTTTGGTATTTGAGGTGCTTTTGAAGAGTTCAGCCGCCAAGTGTGGCGAGGTGCCTGTGCCGCCTGAAGCGTAGGAGAGCGCATCAGGCTTGTCTTTGGCAAGAGCAATCAACTCACGCACTGACTTGGGTCCAAGTGTGGGGTGGGCAACAAAAATGAGGGGGCCTTTGCCAACCATTGACACGGCCACATAGTCCTCGATGGCATATGGTGAGGAAGTGCCAAAAATCGACGGATTGACCGCATAAGCCAATCCATGCAAAAGCAAGGTGTGTCCGTCCTGGGGCAAACGCAAGATCATGGCCGTTGCTTGATTGCCGCCGGCACCCGCAATGTTTTCAATCACAACCGACTGACCCAGGCTTAGTGAAAGCTTGGGCGCAAGGGTGCGTGCAAATATGTCGTTGGGTCCCCCCGGTGCAACGGGGACAACCAATTTGATGGTTTTGCTAGGGTAGTCCGCCGCAATTGAGTTGAATGCGCTAAGGCAAAAAAAGTAAAAGGCAATTCGAATAAATCTAGTCATGGGTAAACCTGGCAAATGCAGTTCATGCTGCAAAA
>Ga0114971_10000600_pt1 | contig 23715 bp, 22 predicted proteins | sample M_140625_MF_Meta_FD_87320 | JGI IMG/M metagenome (GOLD analysis project Ga0114971, IMG submission 87320) | Freshwater microbial communities from Lake Montjoie, Canada to study carbon cycling - M_140625_MF_MetaG | ecosystem: Environmental > Aquatic > Freshwater > Lake | place: Lake Montjoie...
CCATACTCATCAAATGCCGCATCATGGACATGATTGGGGTAATGCCAATCCCACCGGCTACAAATATAAAGAATTTGGCTTGGTCTTTGAGCTCAAAAAGATTTAGCCAAGGGTGCGTCTGCAACTGATCTCCTTCAAGCAAATCGTCAAACATGCTGCATGAGCCCCCTCGACCGGCATTTTCACGCTTGACTGCAATTTGCCATTTCTGCTGATCTTTGGGTTCACCACACAAAGAATAACTTCGGTGTAAACCCTTAGGTGTTTGAACAGTGATGTGCGCGCCAGGCGTAAATACAGGCAAATCGAAGCCCTCTGGGTGTACAAGATCAATCAAAACAATGTCTGGCGTGAGCTGATGTTTGCGTGATACACGAAGAGAAAAGAAAGGTTCATTCATGGGTATTTGGATTGATAAAGGCTTTGGTCGGCTTTGATCGGCTTTGATCGGCACTTGACAGGAATTAAATCATGGCATAATCTTAGCAATCTAACTATTTTTTGGCAAGTTTGATTGTCATAATCGAGGACAAATATGCTGACCATGGAAGAAAATGACTTGTTGTGTAGAGTAGAGGGGGACGCGCCAATGGGAGCGTTGATGCGCCGACACTGGCAAGCCATTTGCCTGCAAGAAGAGGTGAGCGAACCCGATGGCACCCCTGTTCGAGCTCGAGTTCTTGGAGAAGATCTGGTTGTTTTTCGTGACACTGAAGGTCGCATTGGCGTTTTAGGTGAATACTGTCCTCATCGCAGGGCATCATTGGTGTTCGGTAGAAATGAGAACTCTGGCCTGCGCTGTTTGTACCATGGCTGGAAAATGGACATTTCAGGCCAAGTCGTCGACATGAGCTCTGAGCCCAACTCTAGCCGACTCAAAGAGAAAATAAAACACATCTCTTATCCTGCTCAAGAATGGGGTGGGATGGTTTGGGCCTATATGGGCCCTCCAGAAACTTTAACGGCATTCACACCCCCTGCTTGGGCTCCCAATGAGTCGGTCCGAGTCTCCATATCAAAAATTATCATTCCATGCAATTGGGCGCAAATCATGGAGGGACAAATAGATTCGGCCCACAGCTCAAGCCTTCACTCCTCAGATATGACGCCCTCGCGCATAGAGGGCGCTACGATCAATGGAAACACCTGGCTTCGTCCCTCTACAGACAAGTCGCCAAGAATGCAGACTCAAGCTGATGCCTATGGCTTTAGGTACGCAGCAATCAGGCGTCCTATTCAAAACGCAAACACCCATGAATATGTGCGCTCTACCGTCTTTGTCGCACCCTCATCGGCATTGATACCTCCGAACAATTTGTACAACGTGGCCAACATCAATACGGCAATCGATGACACACACACCGCCTTTCACTTCATCGCTTGGGGGGATCCATCCACGACACCTGATACTGAAAATTGGCGCGAATTTTTGAGCACGCAAGTCAACATCGATCTCGATTCGACTTTCAAGCCCATTCGCACTAAAGAGAACCACTTTTTACAAGATCGCCAAGCCATGAAGGCGGGCAATTTCACTGGCATCAAGGGTATCCCCAACCAAGACATGGCAATGTGGGTCACCATGGGAGCCATCACCGACCGCTCTCAAGACAGATTGGGCGCAAGTGACATGGCGGTGGTGGAGTTTCGCAGGCAAATGGTCAATGCAGTCAAGCGTTTCATTCAAGGCGAGGCGCCCATTGGAGTTGGGGAACTCAAAATTCCATCCACCGTGTGTTCGTATCAAGCCATCATCCCTAAAGAAGTCGACTGGAGAGAGTTTTCAACGACACCCGTCTAAATGAAGACCCCATAACCAAGGTGCAATCAGCCTCAATTCTTTTGTTGGTCTGCAATGCGTAAAAGTTTAAATTACGCCTTGGCATGGATGCTCTGAAGCTTGACCGAGCGCCGATGGTTGATTAGCAAAAAAACAGGCCAAGAATCAATACTATCGTATATACCAATTTCATACTTCCAGTGATTGAAATAGTCTATCAAAGGTATGTGGGTTCAATTTTGCAGGCATTTCAACTCGATTTGAAATGCCTGTGATGTCTTTAAAAAAACAGGTAATCGAAATATGAAATTTAAATTATTAGTTCAACTTGCATTGATTTCATTTACTAGCTTGGTTTGGGCACAGGACTACCCCAATAAACCCGTCAAGATCTTGGTTGGTTACGTGGCTGGAGGAAGTCCTGATTTTGTAGCAAGAGCATTGGCTCAAAAGCTGTCCGAGATACTCAACCAGTCGTTCCTGGTTGAGAACAAACCAGGCGGAGGCGGCATCACCGCCACAGCACAACTTGTCAAGATGGCACCTGATGGGTACTCATTGCTGCTGGGTGACACCTCACAGCTTGGCATTGCGCCCTACATTTTCAAAACCCTTCCCTACGACACTTTAAAGGATCTGACCTCGATTGCTGGCCTGACTTCAGAGCCATTGATGATCGTCTCCAATTCAAAAACGAATATCAAAACGCTCAATGATCTGATCCAAAATGCAAAATCAAATCCAAATAAATACAACTATGGCTCCTCTGGCATAGGGAGTATTCACCATATTGCGATGGAGGCGTTCAAAGCCGATGCGGGCTTAGACATCACCCACATTCCTTACAAGGGCAGTGGTCAATCCGTTCCAGCCATCTTGTCTGGAGACGTCACCATTTTGATTACGGCTTTTACGGCCTCTGCACCGCATATCAAGGCCAATTCACTCAACCTCTTGGCAGTGACCTCGGCAAAGCGTTGGTCTCGCTACCCTGACACGCCAGCCATCTCTGAGATCATCAAAGATTTTGATTTTTCAGCCGAAACCGGTGTGTTGGCCCCAGCAGGCTTACCCCAGAGCATCACCAATAAGCTCACCCTCGCAATCAAACAAGCCACAGAAAGTCCCGACCTCATCAACAAGTTCAAGGAAACCGCCTTTTCAATTGGCTACATGAATCCCACTGAGTACAGCGAACAGATCAAGAAAAATCTTAGGAAATATGAAAGAGCGGTCGCTCTTGCAAAAATTCAAGCCGAATGAAACTCTTGCGCTTTTGCCGGTGATAGAGAAAACCGCTGCCTCATGCTCACTCAAGCACAAAATGATCTGTTGACGCAAGTAGGGCCCGGTACGCCAATGGGTCATCTCCTCAGGTGCTACTGGATGCCCATTGCAGGCGCATCAGAATTTGATGAAATTCAAGCCAAACCCATTAAAATTTTAGGCGAGGAATTGGTCTTGTACAAAGACCTCAGCGGTCAGTTTGGACTCATTGATCGCAACTGCGTGCACAGAAGATCGGATTTAAGCGCTGGAATGGTTGAAAACCACGGTATTCGCTGTCACTACCATGGTTGGTTATTCAATGCAAAGGGTGAGTGCTTAGAGCAACCCTACGAAGACACTGCGCATCCAGAAGCCCACAGCAAAGCAAAAATCAAGATCAAATCCTACCCCGTTGAGGTGAAATCTGGACTGATTTGGGCCTATTTTGGCCCGTCTCCTGCGCCACTTCTTGCAGATTGGGAGGCTTTTTCATGGGCCGACGGTTTTGTACAAATTGTCATTTCAAGCGTGCCTTGCAATTGGTTTCAGTGTCAAGAAAACTCCATCGACCCCATCCATTTTGAATGGATGCATGAAAACTGGGGAAATCGACTCAGAACCCAAAAGATCGAATTTGGTGCCAAGCACCTTAAAGTCGATTTCAAAGAATTTGAGTATGGCTTTACCTATCACCGCATCAAGGAGGACGGCGATGAAAACGATGATGCCTGGCAAATTGGACGCGTATGCTTATGGCCAAATGGGTTCTTCTTGGGCGAACACTTTGAATGGAGGGTGCCCATTGATGACGAGAACACCCTGAGTGTGACTTGGAAATACACTCGAGTTCCTAAAGAAATGGAGCCCTATGAACAAAAAGTCATACCCACTTGGTATGGCCCAGTCTTTGATGAGATTGGAAAACCCATCAATACACACGTCATGAATCAAGATTTCCTGGCTTGGATGGGTCAAGGCACCATAGCAGACCGGACAAAGGAACAACTCAGTGCCAGCGACAAGGGAATTGTATTGATGCGCAAAAAGTTCTTTGACGAAATGCAAAATTACTCAAATAAAAAACCCCTAAAAGCACTCATTTCTGACGCCTCTTTGAACCATCAAATTAAACTACCGATGGTCTATGGACATCTAGTGACTCAAAGCAGAACCATTGAAGAAATAAAAAATCAAAAAACTCTATATCCCTTTTACAAATTTTATGTCTTTCAAGCGGGGCAACCAAATTGGGTTGCAAAGATGTCAAGCCAGGCCTTGGGCATAGAGGTCCAAGACTTTGATGGCATCGTTGTACCAAGGCACTCAAAAAAATAATTTTGACCAGTCCAATTTAAAATTCAATTGACTTTTATTTTACCAAGGGCTGAGCAGGCGTTGATGGGCTCTTTCTTTTAAGAAGCTCCAAATTCTCTTTCAGTGCCTCACGAACAATATCATGCAAGTCAGATGCTGGAGTTTGATCGACATGGGACATAAGTGCTTCTCGCATTCTTGGCGCCCAGGTTTGACTGATATGCAGAGCGATGCTAGATTTAGCCTCAGCGCGGTTGGGAAAACTTTGAAAAAAGTCCCCAATGCGATTGGCCATTCCCACAAGATTATTGATATCCATTGTCTTAAAACCATCCTTGAATTCAACATCTATTCTTAACTAAACCGAAGCTAAATTAAATCGCTCGGGGAAACTGTATGCAACAAGGGCTCCACTGCGAACATAACCCGCCAACGCCAAATTATGGGCTTTGGCAATCTCTACTGCAAACGCAGTTGGTGCTGAAACAGCCGCCAAGAGACCTGCACCAAAGACAACCGCCTTTTGGACCATTTCAAAGCTTGCGCGACTGGTGATGCATAAAAACCCAGAGGAGGGATTGACTTGATGGCGAACCAAATCTCCTATGAGTTTGTCAAGGGCGTTGTGACGGCCTATATCCTCTTTGAGGCGCAAAATCACACCCGTTTCATCAACCCAAGCAGCCGCATGCGTTGCACCGGTGAGTTGTTGAATATGTTGCCAGTGATGCAAGTCCTTTTCTGCCTTGATGACAGCCTCGACCGATACCGCCGTGGAAACAACAGGCGCCAATGCTCGTCGAATTTGGGACAAACTATCGGTCCCACAAAGACCGCAACCCGTTCTTCCGGCCAGATTGCGCCTGCGTTCTTTTAAACGCCACTCGCATGCAGACGAAACGTCCAAATGCAACTCAATTCCGTCCTGGACTTCGCGCTGCTCAAAGCCAAATAGCTCCTGTTGTGATTCAAGCAACCCTTCGGTCAAACCAAAGCCCAGTGCAAAATCTTCCAAGTCGCTAGGACTTGCCATCATCACCGCATGAGAAATACCGTTAAAGACCAAAGCAATGGGCACCTCTTGAGCGACAAACTCCTGGCGAGCTTGTATCTCGCCAGATTTGTAGCCAGTCACTTCAAGCTTGGATACTCCAAGAGGCAAAAGCTCTAGGGAACTTCTCATCATTTAGCAATGCTCTCCGTTAACTTTGCTAGAGCCTTGGGCAACAAGTCGATTTGTTTCTTGCTGAACTTGACATAACGATTTTGCCAATCAGAGGGTTGGCTGACAGCCACAACCTGGACCGCAGTCACTTTGTACTCAGGACAGTTGGTGGCCCAGTCAGAGCTATCGGTTGTAATCACATTCGCACCCGATTCAGGGTAGTGAAATGTTGTGTACACAACGCCCGGCTGCATGCGTTCACTCACCTGAGCTCGAAGAACAGTTCGCCCAGCACGGCTCTCAATACCGACCCAGTCCATGTCCTTGATGCCACGCTCCAGAGCATCATGCGGATGGATTTCCAATCGGTCCTCTTTATGCCACACATTGTTGAGTGTTCGGCGTGTTTGTGCACCCACATTGTATTGAGATAACTCGCGTCCCGTTGTCAACAACAGTGGGAACTTTTGCGTCACCTTTTCCTCACTCGCTATATACTGGGTATGGAAAAATTTACCCTTACCGCGCACAAACTTCTTGATGTGCATGATGGGCGTTCCAGCCTCATCGGTGTTTTCATTACAGGGCCACTGAACGCTACCCAAGCGTTCAATTTTCTCGTAACTGACCCCCCGAAAGGTAGGCGTCAAATCGGCAATTTCTTGCATGATTTGCTCAGGATGGTCGTAATGCATTTTGTAGCCCAATGCGTTGGCAAACTTTAAAGTCACTTCCCAATCGGCAAAACCGGCCATAGGTGGCATGGCTTGACGAACTCGTGAAATGCGTCGCTCAGCGTTTGTGAAGGTGCCGTCCTTTTCAAGAAACGAACTACCCGGCAAAAACACGTGTGCAAACTTGGCTGTTTCGTTCAAGAAGATGTCTTGAACCACAATGCACTCCATTGCAGACAGCGCAGCCTCCACGTGCTGAGTATTGGGATCAGACTGAACAATGTCCTCTCCTTGGCAGTACAAGCCCTTGAAACTGCCGTCCAAGGCGGCTTCAAACATATTGGGAATGCGCAGTCCTGGCTCTGGGCTCAGCGTCACGCCCCATGCATCTTCAAAGAGCGCACGTGTGGTCGTGTCAGAGATGTGGCGGTATCCAGGCAACTCGTGCGGAAAGCTTCCCATGTCGCAGCTGCCCTGCACATTATTTTGACCACGCAAGGGGTTGATGCCAACGCCTTCACGACCCACCATGCCACAAGCCATTGCCAAATTGGCAATGCCCAAGACCATGGTGGAGCCTTGCGCGTGCTCAGTGACACCTAAACCATAGTAAATCGCCGAGTTCGGACCGCTTGCATACAAGCGAGCGGCTGCGCGCACTTCGGTCGCCAAAACCCCAGTCACCGATTCGAATGCCTCAGGTGAGTTCTCGGACTTAGTTACAAATTCACGCCACTCATTAAAGCTCTTGTCATCGCAACGCTCTTTGATATAAGCATCTGCAATCAAACCCTCTGTCACAACCACGTGAGCCAAAGCGGTGATCATTGCGACATTCGTACCAGGCTTTAAAGCCAAGTGGTGGTCCGCTTTGACGTGAACGGAGCTGACCAAATCAATTTTGCGCGGATCCATCACGATCAATTTTGCGCCCTCACGAATACGGCGTTTCATGCGAGAGGCAAACACAGGATGTGCATCGCTTGGATTTGCACCAATGACCATGATCACATCGGCATGCTCAACCGACTTGAAGGTTTGAGTTCCAGCAGACGTGCCCATGGTTTGACCCAAGCCATATCCAGTAGGCGAATGGCACACGCGCGCACAAGTGTCTACGTTGTTGGTTCCAAATGCAGCACGAACCAACTTTTGTACCAAGTAGGTTTCTTCATTGGTACAACGTGAAGAGGTGATTCCTCCAACTGAATCTACACCATTTTCAGCTTGAATTTTCTTGATGCGAGTCGCTGCATAGGTGAGTGCCTCATCCCAACTCACGACCTGCCAGGGATCCGAGATCTTCTCGCGAATCATTGGCGTCGTAATTCGGTCTTGATGGGTCGCATAACCCCAAGCAAAACGACCTTTCACGCAAGAGTGGCCTTCGTTGGCTTTGCCGTCTTTCCATGGCACCATGCGAACCACGGTGTTGCCCTTCATCTCTGCCTTAAAGCCGCAGCCTACACCGCAGTAGGCACACGTTGTAATGAGGCTGTGTTCGGGTTGACCCAGTTCAATGACGGATTTTTCTTGCAAAGTAGCCGTTGGGCAAGCTTGAACACAAGCACCACATGAAACACAGTCACTTTCCATGAATGACTGGTCTTGTCCGGGGGAGACACGGCTTTCAAAACCACGTCCAGAAATGGTCAAAGCAAACGTGCCTTGGGTTTCTTCACACGCACGCACACAGCGGTTGCAAACAATGCACTTGCTGGAGTCGAACGTGAAATAGGGATTGGACTCATCTTTTTTAAGGTCAAGGTGGTGAGCGCCCGCTTGAGCCCCAACGCCATACCGCACATTTCGCAAACCCACGACGCCAGCTTGTGTTTGTAGTTCACAATTGCCATTGGCACTGCAAGTCAAACAATCCAGCGGGTGGTCGCTGATATAGAGCTCCATCACACCTTTGCGAAGCTCTTGCAGCTTTGTAGTTTGCGTATGAACCACCATGCCTGCCTCGGCTGGCGTTGTACACGAGGACGGGGTCCCTTTTCGGCCATCAATCTCAACCAAGCACAAGCGGCACGAGCCAAAGGGCTCCAGACTATCTGTCGCGCACAACTTAGGAATTTGTACGCCTGCATCGACTGCCGCACGCATCAAAGACGTTCCTTTGGGGACACAGACTTGGTATCCATCGATCGTCAATTCGACCAACTCCGCAGACTCGCGCGCTGGGGTGCCGTAATCGATTTCTTGTTGAAAGGGGCTTAACATGGTTTCTCCTTAAACTTTTTCAGTTTCATGAACTTCGATGCCGAAGTCTTTTGGATAGTGATTCAAAGCAGATATAACTGGATATGGCGTCATGCCACCCATTGCGCAAAGGCTGCCGCTGAGCATGGTGTTGCACAGGTCACGCAGCAAATGGACTTGTTGCTCCCTGTTGTTGTCATTGATGATTCGGTCAATGACTTCCACACCTCGGGTAGAACCAATGCGACAAGGGGTACATTTTCCGCAGCTCTCAATTGCACAGAACTCCATGGCGTAACGCGCCAACTTGGCCATATTGGCTGTCTCATCGTGCACAACAATACCACCATGACCCACCACAGCGCCAACAGCGGCATATGTCTCGTAGTCAAGGGGCAAGTCCCACTGCGACTCTGGCACATAGGCACCAAGCGGCCCACCGACTTGAACCGCCTTGATAGGACGACCGCTTCGGCTACCGCCCCCAAAATCAAACAAAAGCTCACGCAATGTGAGTCCAAATGCCTTTTCAACCAACCCACCATGCTTGATATTGCCAGCAATCTGAAAGGGCAACGTGCCTTGAGAACGACCTACACCAAAATCACGGTAAAAGGAAGCGCCCTTGGCCAAGATCAATGGCACGGAGGCGAGAGTAATGACGTTGTTGATGACGGTTGGCAGTCCAAACAAACCCGCAACTGCAGGCAAAGGAGGTTTCGCACGAACAACACCGCGCTTGCCTTCAATGCTTTCTAGGAGCGCTGTTTCTTCGCCACAAACGTAGGAACCTGCGGCTTTTCTCACTTCAAGCGAGAAAGTCTTTGCACTTTTGCATATGTTTTGGCCTAAGTACCCAGCGTTCAAAGCCCGTTTGATGGCCTCGTTCATCACCTCAATGGCGTGAGGATATTCAGAGCGAATGTACAGGTAGCCTTGAGTTGCACCAACAGCAAGACCGGCGATAATCATGCCTTCGATTAACATGAAGGGGTCGCCCTCCATCGTCATGCGGTCTGAGAAGGTACCTGAATCCCCTTCATCCGCATTGCAGACAATGTACTTTTGTTGGCCTGTCGCGTTTAACACTGTGCGCCATTTGATACCCGCAGGAAATGCAGCACCACCGCGTCCACGCAAACCCGAGTCGCTCACTTCTTGAACAATGCTAGCTTCGTCCATCTTCAAAGCCCGCACAAGACCAGCCCACCCCCCAAGGGCTTCATAATCGGTCAAAGACAGAGGATCGATCACCCCCATACGAGCAAACGTCAAACGTTCTTGTTTGGCCAAATAAGGGATTTGATCTGTTAAGCCAAGATACAAGGCATGCTTTTGACCTTCTAGCATCCCTGCATCAAGGAGAGATTTGATGTCTTCAGCTTGAACAGGACCATAAGCCACTCTTCCCTGGGGCGTTTGAACCTCCACCATCGGTTCAAGCCAAAACAGTCCCCGTGATCCGTTGCGGACCAATTCAACAGTCATTGCGCGAGTTAGAGCTTCTTGCGTGAGCGCTTGCGCAACCTCATCAGCACCCAAGGCAAGCGCTGCACTATCGCGGGGCACAAATACTTTAATGGCGCTCATGGTCTACCCCTCCTATTTTTGACAAAAGAGATTTGAACTTATCTACTGTAACGCGAGCATGCAATTTATCATCCACTTGCACAGCAGGTGATGAAGCGCACAGGCCAAGGCAATAAACAGGTTCAAGCGTCACTTCACCATTTAATGTGGTGTGATGCGTTTTAATCCCCAGTGTCTTTTCAGCAAGCGCCATCAACTCATCCGCGCCACAAGCCTGACAAGACTCCGCACGGCAAACCTGAATCACATGTCGACCTGCAGGCTCACTTCTAAAGAAGTGATAGTAGGAAATGACCCCATGCACCTCTGCACGAGATAAATTGAGCCCGCTGGCAATGTCCGCCACTGAGTGAGGAGGGATAAATCCTATTTTCTCCTGAACAGCGTGAAGCAAAGGCAACAAAGCACCCTTGGTATTTTGGTGCAATTTAATCAGCTCAAGAACCGAATCTGTAAGATCTGTCGTGTTATTCATTTTGCTCACCCCTGCTCAACAATGGGGCATTAAAGTCAGAAGAAAAAAAACAGCCTCTAGTATGATGAAGGATCAACTGTTCAAGGCTGTCGTTGATTGCATTACCCAAAGAACTTAACGACGCTCAAGCCCGTTCGGTAAACACCCTGTGCAAGCGAAATGCCAACAACTGACCATGCCAGCCAGGCCCAAATCGGGTTGTGCGCTTCGAATTGACCCAAAGATGAGCCCACCTCTGAAGAAGATGAGCGCTCGTGTGCCAGTTTCTTCTCATTGGCCAATTCTTCAGCCGTCATTAAGTACTTTTGATCAACAGGCTTGACCATCAAGTTACAAATCAAACCCACCACCAACATACCTACCGAGATATACATGGTTTGCTTGTAAACCTGCTCTCTTGGCAAGCCTAAACTCAGCCGGAAATCGCGAATGAAGATCACAACGACCGACCCCAAAATACCCGCAGTTGCCCAAGCGGTTAAAAGTCGCCTATGAACTGCCCCCACCATTTGCGTACCAAACATATCTGCCAAGTAGGCTGGGACAGTTGAAAAACAACCGGCATGCATGCTCAAAATGATTCAAAAGGCAGATACAAAAAGCAACTTGTCGCCGGCACCCGCGTTGGCTGGAATACTGGCATACAAAACAGCACCCAACACGAAGATGACGATGAAGGTAAGTTTGCGTCCAAGCTTTTCAGAGAAACTAGGATAGGAGGCCCCCTTATCATGCCTCTTTTTGCTTTCGCCATGAACTCGTGTCGTCATGTCATCTCCTTGAGAGTTATAGTTATAGTTATTGCTCAAGATATCATTAATATACGCTTTCAAAAGATATTCCTATTTTAAAACATTAGCCCAAAAACCTGTGAAATAAAGGGTACTTATAAGTATAAACCCTATAACAATCCTATTTTTAAATACCCTCCTCACATCATTAACGTATCTAAATAGACAAAGTCTCAATGAAGTCTCCATGAACCACGGCCAAAGAAGAAGAGTAAAAAAGTCAAAAAGACGACGGGAGTTGATGACTGAATTGAAAAATGACGGCTAACTGACCAGCTCTAGCATGATCAGGGCAGCTCATTGCGAGAGGATGGAAAGATTGATCGCCAATGGAACCAAGGCTTCACTGAAATCGACTGAATGAAATTTTAATTTCTTTGGGGCGCGACATTCAAAGTAGGCTTTTTGTGGCGAAGACTTTTTAGATTGGGCAAAGGATCGAAAGCGGTCTAACAATCAAGCCCAGCAGATTTTCAAATTCATTTTTGTATTTAATTTAAAGTCGAATTTTATTGTCAACCAATTCTTGTGGAAGAGGATATTCGCTTGCATTACAAACCATATTTTTTAATGTGAAGTCAACTCTCGGGGGAGCAAAAATATCAATCAAATACCCATGCTCATCTCCAACATTTCGACTTGTATGCAAGACTTTGGGTGGAATAATTTGAAGAGATGGACTTTTAACCTCAATTGCTTCATCAGCATGCCAAAAATTCAAGTCTGGCCCCCAGGGATAACGCATGTGATGAACATAAATCCCACTGATAGCCAGGGATCCTTGCTCAAAATCTGTGTGTTGATGGGGACTTAATTTGGTGATATCCCTAGGTACAACTCTTTTGAGCAATGGATTGATCATTAATTTAGCCGTCCTAAAAACACGCATATTGCTATCCCCTTTTGAATAATCAGATAGTTTGTAATATCTGATCTTAAAGCCATCAATGGGGTCAGGCCATGCAATGAGTGGAGCTATATCTGGATTAGGAACAATGTAATGGTTTGAATTTTCAGCCAAATGAATCAAATCAATGGCGTCAGAGCTAAAAACTCGAACAACCAAGCCAGAGCCGGTAAAGTCAATCCTACTCTGACCAGGAGGGATGATGGATAAACTATCGTGTGCAGCAACTTGATTAAATTCGCCCGCCTGAATGCTTGCACTCAAACCAATCGCATCTGGAATGATCAATACGTATTCGTCTGAATTATCTCTACAAAGTACATCACCAGAGTTGACAGTCGTGACAGTGACAACAAAGTTTGCACCGCGTGAAATCCAAGATTTAGCAGAGTCACCTTGAAGTGCAATTAGGGGTAAATCGTAAAATTTCGAGCTGTATGCCAATTGAGCGGGGTTAAGCGACATTAAATACTCCCAAAAAGAAAATCAAATAAAACCAGCAATTGACTGCCTAAGTAAAGTTTGGTCAGACGAAACAACAAACCAATTTGCACCTAGTAGCTTAAATTTATCCAACTCCTCCTTGCCAGAGACGTGTATACCGGCCATTTTTTTTAATTTCAAAGCAGCATTTAAACTTTTTAAAGTTGCCAAAAAAACGGACTCATCTCTCGGATTATCTAGCCCCATTGAAAGAGCCAAATCTGCTCTACCAACAAAAATACCACTGACGCCAGAAACTGAAGCAATGGCTTCAACGTTATCAATTGCTTCTTGGCTTTCAATTTGGCAAATTATTTTAGGACTCTCACCTAATTTCAAACTCTCCTTCATTCCTAAACTTCCATACCCTGCAAAGCGTGGAGAACTCGAAAAGCCCCTTTTACCACCGACATAACGAGCCAAAGAAACGACCTCTTTAGCTATTTCAGCATTGTCTACATGCGGAATTAATAGACCCGCCGCACCAATGTCAAGACACGACAAGATGACTGAAGCATTAATTTCAGCAATACGAATAAAAACAGGGATTTGACTGGCACGACCAGCCATCACCATTAAATCAAGCATCCCTCGGTCAAAAGGAGCATGCTCTGCATCAACAACCACAAAACCCAGGTCAGTGGTCCCAAGCACTTCAACAACTTGAGGAGATGCAGTTTTTACAAAGGTTCCAATTTCAGTTTGTTTGATCACTTTTATAAAACTCCAATCATGCAGGCGGTTGTTGTAAGACTTCCATTTTATGAATTTTCCCTAGCTCAGCATAAAATGGACCACCTAATCTAGCGATGGGTTTCATCTTTACGCTGTCAATGTATACACCATCAAAAATATCGGAATCGAGGTGAAAAGCAACAACTTCCCCGATGTATAAGGTATTAAGCCCTTTGCCTAAAGATATCACCTTTTCCAAACGGCACTCCATATGGATTGGTGATACTTTAATTCTTGGAGGAGCAACGATGCTGCTTGGTATCAATACAAGACCTAAGGCATCGGCCTCACTGATATTGGGTGGATATTCTGCACTGGTTTGATGCATTATTTCAAAATTATCAACTGTTGCAACATTGACAACAAACTCCTTTGTTTGAACAATATTACTGGCTGTATCTTTCAAACTACCACCTCTAGAACCAATGTTGACAGCCAACATTGGAGGGCTGTGCGCAACATAATTAAAAGAACTAAACGGAGCAAGATTGACCAAGCCTTTTTTATTGACCGTAGAAATCCAAGCAACTGGCCTAGGCACCACAGCTCCACAAATTAACTTATAAGCCTCTTGAGTCGATAATTTAGAAGATTCAATGGTGATAAAAGACATTAGACATTATCCATACCGAGCAAATTTGCAGCATTACCACCAACAAGCTTCCTTATGTCCTCATCAGTAAAACCTTGAGCTATACAATCGCGAATGACCGCCTTAAAACCAGTAACTGGAGTTGGGTTTTTGATTTGACCCAAATCTGATCCTAAAATTGTTTTATCAACTGTGCCCGCAAGGATGACTTCTTTCAATTGTGCAGGGGTCCATTTTTTAAATCGCGATTCATCGATAAACATACAAAGAGAATGCTCCATGTATGACCCTTTATGCGCCAATTCAGTTATATCGGCTAGGGTCGCATCTATAGTATAGGTCGGATGCTGTACGACTCTTCTTTTAACGCCTCTAGACGCTGCTTCCTCAAAGAGTGGGAAAATTTCACTTATGTGCAAATGCCCAGCAGACAAAACTGCATCAAACTCAGCAATTTGATCCAATATGACTTTAACTTCATCTTTGATTTTTCCTTTCTCATCAACAACTGTCAGCATTGAGGCAGGCATCATTGGAAATTTAGTAGCCAATAAATGACCACGATAATTATGACGAATGTGATTCGCAGCTGAGAAAGTAGGCATCCAAATCAATCTAGCTCCAAGTTTTAAACCATGATCAACGGCGTATGGATTTAATCCGCCACAACAGTCATTTAAGGGAACACCAGAAAACATTTTCACACCGAGGTGCTGATATCGATCCTTTAAAAGCTCTGTGATTGGTGTTGCAGAATAATAATGATCTTTAAATAAAATAGCTCTTAACCCAGCTTCAGAGGCTTCCTCCAAGGCCTGAATATGATCAATTCGCCTAGGCATGACGGAAGGGCCGCTATGGCAATGCATGTCAATAGCGCCCTTTATCAGTGAATCGATTCTTTTTTCGACTTCTGGGCTTAGATTTTCCATTGAGAACTCATGGTTTGTATTGTCGTGATTTGTCATTTTTACCTACTTTTTAATCGGCTTTGATATTTGCAGTTTCAATCACAGCTCTCCACTTTTTACCATCTTCTTTAATTAATTGAATTAAATTTTCCGGTGAACCAATTGAAGGAACCGCACCAAACTGCTGTAATTTAGATTTGCCGGCATTGGATGCCAACACAGTATTGATTTCAGCATTTAATTTTTGAACAATAGAACTTTGCAAATTAGCTGGGCCCACTATAGCAAACCAAACGGTTGCAACGATATCAATGCCCTGCTCCTTTGCAGTTGGAATGTCGGGCAATCCTGGATATCTTGAACTTGAGGTGACCGCCAACCCTATGATTTTTCCAGCAGCTATATTCGGAATAAACGCAGTTATTGGCGCAGATAGTGCTTGAATGCTTCCACCTAATAAGTCAGCCATTGCAGGCGTATCCCCTCTATAGGCGATTGCGGTGATTTTATTTTGCGTGACCATTGAGAGATATTCCAAGGCCAAATGACCTATCGTCCCGTTCCCAGGATGACCTACAGAATAGTCCTGAGGCTTTGCTTTAGAAAAATCAATAAATTGCTTTAAATTGCGAGCTGGAAATTTAGGATTGCTTGTGATGACCAAAGGTATTTCACATACAAGTGCAATAGGAGATAAATCTCTATCTGCATCAAATGGCATATTTGGATATAAGAACTTGTTATTGACCAGTGGCCCAGAGGTTACCAATCCAATCGTATATCCATCCGCATTAGACTTTGCAACATAATCTGTTCCTAAATTTCCTGCCGCACCAGATTTATTTTCAACAACAAACTGCTGGCCGAATTTTTCAGACAAGCCTTGAGCTAAAAATCGAGCAACGAGGTCGGTACTGCCACCCGCTGGAAAAGGAACGATGATTTTCACTGGCTTTGTTGGCCAATTTTGCTGAGCAAATAAACTAAAGTGCGAAATAATAAAGAATGAAAAGACCAGAAATTTTATAAACAATGAAGGTTTTGATAAATTATTTCTATCGATATACATATTCATCTCCTAAGACAAGTTAAATTGATCAATGAACTTATTTCTCTGAGTATTTAATTCATTCATGATTGAATCAAGTTTTCCCTCAGCGCTTGATATTAAGTTTCCGTAAATACTATTTCCAGTCGAGTCGATAGCCACTGTTGCAGGGCCGAAATGATCAACCTCAAGCGTCAACAACCGAAACTGAGAAATGTAATTATTCCAACGCGAATTAATCACACGCTTTAACCCTTTGGATAAAAAGGGACTCCCTCCTCCCAGAAATGAGAGGTAGACACAGCCATTTTTAGTTAATTGATCAACACTTCTTTGATCTAAACCACCCTTTCCACCGACCATTTTTAAATTAAATCCATCAATTAAATCGGGCATCCATTCGTTATACCGAGTGCTTGTACTGGGATTGATGTAAAGAGGTTTTTGGCCCGTGGATGTTTCCTCAACATACGTACTCAAATGGAAAAAACATCCGCCCTTCATTTCTTCGCAAACACTTAAATCATTTTCTTTTATACATTCAATTAAATGTTTGTGTACAGGAATTCCTATCGTTACATGAATGGAACCCGAAATGGTGACAAGGTCACCAATCCGCAAATTTTTAATATCTGAGGAGTTTGAGTTTAAATTAATATGTTGAACAGTACTCATTCATTACCAATCTAAATTCTCAACTCGACCGTCATTGTATATTTTTGCTGAGGTTCTTCTATTGATCCAACAATTGAAACAAACGGCAACAGGGACAAAACCGTGACTAAAGGCAAAATCAATATTCACTGACATTGCAGAAGTTTCACCCCCTGTACCCATTGGCCCAAAGCCCATTTGATTGATGGCCTTAAGTAATCGCACCTCCATATCTGCCAATATTGGATTGGAACTGATAATGCCGTGTGGCCTTAACATGCTTTCTTTAGCCAATTTTGCAGCGTAGTCAAAAGTTCCCCCAATTCCAACTCCGACAACAATCGGCAAACAAGGTTGTGAGCCCGCCTTCATCACAACATCAATCACAAATCTCTCGATGTCTTCGTGGGTTGGATAAACAAAAGCCTCAATCGCCTCCCATCGTCCAGTGCCCATGGCTTTCGGAGAACAAATAATTTCTACATAATCAGCATCATCTATTACATCGTAGCTGACAATTGGTATATCTTTACCCTCAAAACTTCTCTCGTGAGTCAAGGGATTGGTGACCATCTTTAAAATAGGAGGATTGATTTTTTCAGTCAATTCCTTGAATCCGTCTTGAATGGCCTGCCTTATCGGTCCATTGAATTGAACCTTAGAACCTATCTTAAAAATGTATGTTGGAATGCCCACATCTGAACAAATCAATTGATCTGTACTTTTCGCTAAATCAGCGCTTTGCACCATGATCTTCAGGGTTTTCTTAGCTGTTAAATTTGATTCTTTATTGATCGCATGGCTTAAAAATGAGTGCGTGTCTTCTGGAATCTTTTTAAGAGATTTTTCATACAACTCAGCTGTGACCTGTTTGATCAGTGCACTCTCAATCGCCATTTTATTGATCCATTTCTATGGTTTTTAGAATGTGCCAGATAACTTCTACTTGCATATTTTTATTGTTACACAATGAAAAGATTTTTTTGAATAAAAACTCTAAAGAAGTCTATCAATCCGCTTTTCATCTTCTTTTTGAGCTTGATCAAATCATTCAAATTTCAAGAAAAAAACAAGGGTAAACCCTTTAAGTATTCTCCTAACTTGAACCCAACTGAATTCACTGATGAAACATATAACAACTCGCGCTAGCTCATAGATTAAAGCGCAAGCACAACATCAAAATAGCTTTACCAACTCAATCATCGGATTTTTTCGATCATTTTGTAAATATTTTATGGCCATTGAATCAATATCTAGCACTTGTCCTTGGTTGCAGCTTCTTGACGAGCACCATCCATAAAGGCCATGATTTGATTCATTCGTGTTTGAGCGTTTTCTTGAGTGTCAGCGTATATGCTATTTCCATGCGCATCCATAGCAACGGTCACTGGCCCTAAACCCATCACTCGCAGTCGCATCAACCTATAGTGCATTAGCATATCGCTCCATCCAACTTCAAGAACCTCTTGGATAGATTGTGTGTGAAGAGTTGCACCACCCCCCAAAAAAGATAGGTACACACAGCCTGTTTTTTTCATGGCTTCAACAGATCTTGCATCAAGTCCGCCTTTTCCGCCTACAGCGTGAAGTTGTAATTCACCAATAAGTCTAGGCATGACATCGTTAAAACGCGTGCTGGTGGTTGGATTGATATAGACAACATCCAGTTGTTCGATTCCTTGAGGACTAGTCTTTGCTTGGCAGTAGCTTCCAAGATGAAAAAGAGTCTGACCAAGTAAATTAAAAGGCAATGGCTCTAGTCCATCAAGACAGCGAATAAGACGCTGGTGAGTCGGAAGTCCCGCTGTCACGATGATTTCACCATCGATGACAACTTGGTCGCCTGCTCTCAATGTCCTCGAGTCATTTTCTGATAGCGGAAACTTCATCCGATGTGTTTGAATGGTCAAGAATTTACTCCAAAAATTCAACTCGACCATCGTTGAAAATACGAGCACGGGTTCGACGATTGATCCAACAATTAAAAGCAACAGCGACAGGCGTAAAACCATGACCCGCTGCATAGTTTACGTGCACAGCTGAAGCGGTAAAGTCTCCTCCTGTTCCCATTGGCCCAAAACCCATCATGTTGATGCCAGCCAAGAGACGCTTCTCCATGTCAGCCACCATGCTCTCAGTGTGATGCTCCCCAATTGGGCGCAAAGTAGCCTCCTTGGCCAATTTGGCCGCGTAGTCAAAGCTCCCGCCAATCCCAACGCCAACTACAACAGGCGGGCACGGTTGAGACCCTGCACGGGCGACCACGTCAAGAACATATTTTTCAATTGTACGCAAGTCCGGAAAACTGAAAATCTCCAATGCAGCCCAGCGTCCAGAGCCTAGTGCTTTTGGAGAACAGGTAATATCCATGCAGTCTGAACCATCTACCATGTCAAAAGTAACAAGTGGCATCCCTGCCCCCTTGTACCCTCTCTCCAAGTTCTGATGGCTGGTAATGTGGGGCAACAATGGGGGTTGAATGGTTGAAACCAATTGATCAAACCCTTGTGCGATGGCTTCACGAACATGACCGCTGAATTGGACTTGGGTCCCCACACGAATGAAATATACGGGCACCCCTGAATCGGAACAAACAAACTGTCCTGTTTTTTCTGCTTCCTCAGCGCTTTTGATCATGATGCGCAAGGTGTGACGAGCAGTTTCATTGGATTCAACTTGAGCGGCACCAACAAGCGCATCCATCGCATCAAGTGGAATTTTTCTAAGCGAACGCTCATAGAGTTCAGCAGTCACAGATTTGATGAGTTCGGAAGATATCGCCATAAAATTTAATCAACTAGAAAGAAGGCCTTCAGTTATTGCTTTTAAACGTGCAAGAGAATAGACCGTATCAAGGGTTGGAGTCAATGCATTGACCTTTCGACCTAATTCACACGCCGCACCTAAAATAGCATCAATTTCAACTTTTCGACCTCGCTCGGCATCTTGCAACATGGATGTTTTAATATGCCCAAGCTTACGAGTCAACGCAATCCGATCTTCCACACTTATATTGGGCCTTAAACCCAATGCGTTTCCCACCTCCAACAGCTCAGACATCATGGACTTAAACACCTGATAAGTCCCAGGGTCATCAATCATCAAATCGGTTGCAGAAGATGTCAACAAGCTCACAGGATTGAAGCATGCATTGCCCATCAATTTCTTCCATACCTCTGTACGAATATCAGAACTTATTTCTGCATCCAAGCCACTGGAGCGCATAAGATCAACAAGGCTTTGCAATCTCAATGAAGTAGCGGCTCCAGGGGGGGCCGAGCTGGGCTCACCGAACACTATTTTTGTACCCGAATGATGGCGAGTTAGACCAGGCTCTGGACTTGAAAGCGAAGGATAAACCACAGTACCGATGACAGAACTTGAAGGTATTGAAGACTCTATGAGACCGCTTTTATCAACACAATGGATTCTTCCTAACGCGCCTGGTTGACCCGACTCACCGCAGAACCACCATGGAATGCCGTTCAGGGCTGGTATCAAAAGTGTCTGAGGACCCAGTAAGGGTTTAACCTTATCAACTGCACTTTCTAGATCATGACTTTTGACAGCGATGATAAGGATATCTTGCAGCCCAAGTTGGGTTGGATCGCTGACTGCCTTGACTTTGGATGTCAAGCGTTGTCCTTCGCTCTCCAAGATCCATCCTCGGTTTTGAATGGCCTCAAGGCTGGCGCCTCTTGCGACGACACTCACTTGGGCTGAACTTTGAGCTAGGCGAACACCGAAATAACCACCTACAGCGCCTGCTCCGAAGACACACACTTTTAGAAGATGCGATTCAGTCATAAATACGTCTTTGAGTTATTTGATGTTAGTGTAACTATTATTTATAGCGAATTAAAGTTGGATATTTTGGGCGCTTGATGATTACGATACACATGTTTTTGGAGGTTTATGATACAGTTGTTTTTAAAAATGATTAAATAAAACTTATCTAATTTTTGAAAAGATTATGACTTTGCCTTGGATTTATTTTTTGTAATATTTCCAATATGCTAACTTTGATGAACTATTAACAGTATTTTTTAACAATAACTATGACCGAGATCACCAAAATGATATTTAAACAAAGTGAAAAGTTTTTCTTTTTTTTACTACCAATATCTTTCTCTCTTTTCTTTTCATTGTTTTGTGCTCATGCGCAAAATTGGCCTTCAAAGTCTATCCGCATAGTTGTTCCATTCGCAGCCGGTGGACCTGCAGACGCCCTTGCGCGTTTTATCAGCATGAAAATGACCTCTGAACTTGGACAACCTGTTGTGATCGACAACAAAGCAGGTGCAGGTGGAGTTTTGGGTGCCATGGATGTCATTCAATCGACAGATGGTCACAGCATATTATTTGCATCCACTGGCGCCTTGGTTATTATCCCTGCCATTTCACTCAATCCAAATTACAGACCCGAGCGCGATCTCATTGCCATCGGTCAAGCGGTGAATACCCCCTCAGTTGCGGTTGTCTCTGCAAAGAGTCGATTCAATAAGTTAAGTGAACTCGTATCCTACGCAAAGGATAACCCGGCCAAACTTAACTACGCCTCCGCAGGAAGTGGTACGTCAACTCAGCTGGGTACTGAACTTTTAAAGCGGGATGCCAGTATATTCATTACGCATATACCCTATAGGGGTGCGGCTCCTGCTATCACAGACCTTATTTCGGGAACAGTCGATCTCATGTTCGCAGATGTACCCGCTGTGATTTCTTTTATCCATGCTGGCCAGCTGAAAGCTCTTGCTCTTGCAGCACCCGAGCGCACTTCGGCTTTGCCAGAAGTGATGACCACGAGCGAAGCCGGGTATAAAACAGTCATCAGCGGAACGTGGTACGGCTTAATGGGGCCCGCCAAGATGCCTATTGAAGTTGTGACCAAGGTCAATGCAGCGCTTAACAAGGCCTTGCAGCACCCTGAGACCACGGCCTTCTTTAAAGCCCAGGGTGTTCAGGCTGTAATTGGCTCACCTCAAGACTTTGGCAAATTTATCAATACTGAAAGTATTAAATGGGGTGCTTTGATCAAGTCTGCAAATGTAAAACCAGATTAATCAAGTCATTTTTTTTCATGGATTAAGTCTGTATTTTTCAGAATTGAACCAAACAGATATCATTTTGCATGCCTTGTCCTATTTGTTCCCCCCTTGATTGAACTCGGTCTCACCAATCAGTTTAAACACCGTGCAAGCTTCATAAGCTGCACTTTTCTAACTGATTGAAAGAATTGCATTTCACTACAAGCTTCATGAATTCGTTTTTGATAGAGAATTATCGGCTTAGCATTCTCAATTATTCAGCGTTTTTGACAACTGGGATTTGACAACTTTTCCACCAGAGTTTTTAGGAAGCTGATCCATGAATTGGATAAGCTTAGGAACTTTATAAGGTGCCAGGTGAGTTTTGCAAAAATCAATCAAATCAGAAGATGATATAGGTGTTTTTAAACTGACGAAAGCTACAATTTCCTCTCCGAATTCTTTTGAAGGCGTAGAAATCACGGCGGCCTCAGAAACACAAGGATTGTTCATCAAGGTGTTTTCTATCTCCAGTGGATAAATATTGATCCCTCCTCGAATAATCATATCTTTGAATCGACCCTTTAAAAAGAGATATCCCTCTTCATTGAGAAGACCCAGATCGCCAGGATAAAACCATCCTTCATGAAAGGATTCAAGGCTCGATTCAGGATCGTTGTAAAAGCCACTTGAAACAGCCATTCCTTTGTATCGAATACGTCCTACAGTATTTGCGGATAATGGTTGATGTTCTTCGCTGACAATTTGAACATCCACCCCAAAAATCGGCCTACCCACAGAATCAGGAAAATGCATCTGATCCTTGGGTGTCAATACCGAAATGCCACCACCTTCCGTTGAGCTGTAGTATTCGATAAAATGAGCGCATATGTTTTGACTTATGGCGTGCCTTTCTTCCGAGGTCAAAGCAGAGCCCGATGAAATAAGCGTATTGAGCTGCTGAAAATACTTCAAATCTGTGTCATTGGACTTCTCTTCATGGATCTTGCTCAAAATACGCCTAAGCAAAGTCGGTACCAAAAATAACAACGTGGACTTTGTTCGCTCAATTTCTCTAGCGAGTTCATGCGGAGTGTAAGGAGGCGGAAATAACACCAATGTACCGCCCACGAAAAGAATAGACAAACTAAAAGCTCTACCGCCTCCAAAATAAAGTGGTGTGGCATTGATGTAAGTCTCTCTTGAACCAAAGCCCAAATCGATCCAATGGGTCAGAAAGCGACTGATAAACTGCTGGTGCGATACCAAGGGTCCCTTGGGTCTGCCAGTTGTACCGGAGGACAAAGATAGGGTGAGTCCGTGTCGACCCAATGGAAACTCAAATTCGCTTAGAGGTCTAACGTCGACCTCAGCCGTGAGTGACTTTACTAGCCATGCATTGTGAGGCGACCAATCATCTTGCTCATTGACCAATACACATTTAGGCTTGAAATGCTGAAAAAGGGCTTCTTTTTCTGTGATGGACCAACGGTGATCCATCGGTAAAATGATTGCACCAGCCCTTGCAACTGCAAACAACATCACCAAATGATCGATTGAGTCTTCAAGTGCAACACCCACAATGTCGCCCTCTTGAATACCCAAATCGATTAAAGCCTTTGCTTTGTCAATGACCCTCTCATAAAGCTGAGCGTAATTGATCCGTGTAGCTCCATGGATGATTGCAGTTTTAGTGGGCCGCTGGTGAGCTAGCCGCTTCAATTGATCGGAAATATTCGAACCAAGTTGAAACTCAAGTGGCATGATCTGTTAATTTTTCTAAATCTAGTTTATAAATTCTGATCGCATTGTCACGAAGTAACTTTTGCTTTGGAATAGGTCGCAATTGCAAATCATCGATCTGTTTGAGAGTTCTTTCAAAATCCAAAATAGGAAAATCTGTACCAAAAATGACCTTGTCCTGTCCAAAGGTATTGATGTAATTGACAAAAGAATTTGGCCAGTATTTGGGAGAGTGTGCATCACAGCCAATAAAAACGTTGGGGTGTTTCCAGGCCATGGCAATCATCTCATCCGCCCAGGGAATACCCACATGGATACCAATTAATTTTAATTCTGGAAAGTCGCAAGCTAC
>Ga0114971_10000602_pt1 | contig 23685 bp, 22 predicted proteins | sample M_140625_MF_Meta_FD_87320 | JGI IMG/M metagenome (GOLD analysis project Ga0114971, IMG submission 87320) | Freshwater microbial communities from Lake Montjoie, Canada to study carbon cycling - M_140625_MF_MetaG | ecosystem: Environmental > Aquatic > Freshwater > Lake | place: Lake Montjoie...
TTTGTGACCTCGACTGGATTCAAACCAGTAACCTCTTGAGCCGTAATCAAGTGCGCTATTCAGTTGCGCCACGAGGCCTTTTTTGTGGGTGCAAATATAGGGATAATTATGTTATCTGCAAATTTGAAGTCAAATTTAAATTATATTAATTAATATTAGAAATCAACTATCTATTGCTCTTTTGGTTACATAATATCTATAACCTATTATAGCCAACTGCCATTTTTTGGCTTTAGTTATATCAAGTTGTTGTTTGGTAAAACTTGGCAATGCTAGTTTGTTTATTTGAGCTACTAATTTAAATATTTTATGCATCTTACATTATCGATTTAAACTAAAATGACCTTTAGCGGTTCGGCCATCATCAAATTGAATGTTGTACCAATAATCATCAGAAGGCGCTAAAGTTCCATTATAAATTCCATCCCAGCCATCTTCTATAGGGGTAAATTGTTTAATTAATTTACCGTAACGATCAAAAATTTTAATAATAGAATTAGAATAGAATTTATCATTTGCTCCTTTAATATTCCAATAATCATTAAATCCATCTCCATTTGGAGTAAAATATTTAGGTGCGCCAAGTACTGAGATTGTTTTTTGTACAATTCCGCATCCATTCAAATCTTTAATATAAATCGTATGTATTCCAATGGGTACATTTTCAAAAAAATTAGAAAATTGATAGGGTCCATAAGAATCTTCAATACTGTACATGTAAATTCCGTTGCCTGTAACAATTACTTCTACAGTAGCTAAATCAGTTAAATCTACAATATTAACATGGTCTATAGAAGCTATAACTGAAGTTGTAACTTCGATTGTTCTAGATTCAGAACAGCCAGTTGCATTTGTTACTTTAACATAATAACTACCACCTGCACTAACGGTTAAGTTATAATTAGTTGCGCCAGGAATTACAACACCATTTAAATACCATTGGTAGGTAAAGTTGCTGGTTGGGGTTCCGTTTAGTACTCCTGCATTTATTGTGGCGGTAAATGTTGGAAGATTAGAACAAACTAATTCATTTGCCCAACCATTTGGATTTAAATCAATATTTGGAATAGGATTTACTACAAAATTTAATGTGGTAGTTGCTGGACAGCTAGTGTTTAACGGATTAGTTATAGTAACTAATACATTTTGAGTTCCGGTGTTAAATGTGGTAGGAAGATGCGGAACTACTTGTCCATCTTGTAAAGTAAATGAGATGTCCATGCCTGATTGTGATCCTAATAAAATATTTTCAAAACTGGTAGTGTCAAATGGATAAATTCCGTTTTGCAATGCAGGATTTGTTTCGTCATCACACTTTATCAATTGAGCAGGCGCTAAAGGGAATATTTCAGGTAAATCATCCACAATGAAAGTTATCGTTTCTTCATCATAACAAGGTCCATTAGATGCTAGCGTTACATTATTGGTTACTCTAACTGTTATTGTTTTGGAGTTAAATACCGTAAAGTTTGGAGTTGGCGGAGATAAAGAAGTTCCTGTTGAATCGAAATAAGTTACGGTTTTGTTGGTTTGGCCATTTAAAATTGTTGCTTCAAGTGTAGATGTGTCAAACGTGTAACTACCATCGTGATCATCATCGCAATGACGGATAATCTTTGTAGAATTTACAGGCGTTGCTACTGGTAATGCCTCTGCAGTTATAGTAATAAATGGACCTAAACCAAAGCATCCTTGGTAATTATTACTATCAATTCTAACATAAATTAATTGTTGATTAATGGTAGTATTTCTATATGCAGCAGGATTAATGGCATTAGTTTGTGATAAGGCATCAGCATTATTTGCATAATATTTTATGGTGTAATTTGTACTTGGAATAGGTAATATAGCAATAATGTCATTAGTCACACTACTAAAATCAAACACAGAAGTTCCGTCCGTATCTGTTGAAATACCTGCAACAGAGTCATCACAAAGGGTAAAAGACCTTTGAAAAGTTGCTGCATTCACTTGAGTCACCGAAACAATTAAATTTATTTGACCCACACTAAAACAGCCATTTACATTTTCAACTCGAACCCATACTATTCCGCTACTGCTTGTATAAATTGTTGGATTAGGAATTTTAACTAAAGCATCGTTAGTATTTGCTCCGGCTTGTGTTGTGAAATAAGTAAAAGTATCTGTTGCAAAATTGGTAGATATCTGAGGGTTATTTACCGTTAAATTAAAATCGGAAATTCCATCTAAATCGTTATCACATTGTTTTAATGTAATTGGGCTTGTTATTACTGGCAATGCGTAAGTTGTAAGTATTGCTTCCGCGGATATCATGCCGCATTTATTTCCGTTTTTGTTTAAAATAACTTTATACTTGTAGCCACTCATGGATGGGCTTACGCTTGAAATTGTTAGAGTACTATTTGTACTGTTTGTAACTACTGAATAAATTGGAATAGTACCCGCATTTGTCCATGCAATTCCGTCATACACTTGCCATTGGTAGGAGGTAACTGCATTGGTACTAATAGTAAATGTAGCACTTTGATTTTCGCAAGTAATTTTGTCTTGGGGTTGCGCCGTAATGATTATTGGAGCACCAATAACATAATCTGGACTCGGAATTATATATGCTGGGCCACTTGTTACAATTCCGTTAGCATTCACTATTGAAGGAGTTGGAGTTCCTAAAGTTCCAGCACTGCTATCAAATTGGGTATATCCTGCTTCAACTACATCATTACAACCGTCGGCGTCACTATCTTTATCCAAATAATTATTAAGTGCATCGCCATCTGTATCGGCAACTATATAATTTAATAGGTTACTATCCTGTGTAGTTTCAACGGAATCAGCTAATCCGTTTAAACTAAAAGCATTTCCGTCAATAATACCATCTAAATTTACATCTAATGCTGTTGAACTAGATTCATTTAAATCATAAATTCCATCGTTATCGGAATCTAAATCTAAATAATCTAAAACTCCATCATTATCCGAATCTTTTGGAGTTATTCCGGTTCCAAATGCATCGTCCATTCCATCTTTGTTTATATCAACATTAGAAATAGGAATGAAAATTGACCCTTGAGCTTCAATTATATCAGGAATTCCATCGTTATCACTGTCTAAATCAGCTTGATCTGGAACACCATCCACATCTGAGTCCTTAGTTAGACAGATAGCATGCAATTTAAAAGTTGCTCTGTTGCCATCGGAATCAGAAAGGTTTTTATGAGTAAAAATAATAGAATCCGAATTATTGGTTAAAAATTTAAAGGTACCTGTTCCAGCTGCTAAAGGAATTGTATTATTTAAACGAAATCGTATTTCAAAAGAGGAGTATTGCGTGACTCCACTTTCGTAAATTCCGTCATAATTAGTATCAATTAACAGTTGATTATTTGGATTTAATACCGTAATCGTTTTATTGATAGGAGAATTAAGAATAAAGTCACCATTTGAATCTAATAAATCTGTTGTGTTTGCGTTAGTAATATAGTCCATTTCAAGTGAAATAGGTTGCGTAAAATTCATGGTATATTTTACGAAACTAGTTTTTCCAGATGGAACATCTGAAATAAAACTACCATCTGCATTTCCAGTAAATGGAGTTGTGGTTGCTGCTGTTGAAGTGTTTATCAACCCATTAAACGTGTTGGAATAAGTACCTGAACTAATGGTTCCAATACTACTATTTACCAAGGATATACTTTGGTCACCAAGAGATTCATTACAATTTGAAATGCCATCATTGTCAATATCGACATCAATATTGTTATTTACTCCATCATTGTCGGTATCTATTGCACAGGAACTTACCGGAATTTCATCTGAATAAAAATCAATTCCACATGCAGTTAATGATGCTTTTATTTTATAATATCCTGGCTGTGTTGGTGAATAGTTATTTGAAGTTGCTCCAGAAATAGGATTTCCATTAAAATACCATTGGTATATATCAAAGTTACTAATTGAATTTACATTAAGATTAATATTAGGAATACAATTAGTTGCTGAAGTAACAACAGGTTGGAATAATACAATTTCGGGTTTAAATGTGAAACCGGAATAATAGCCACCATAAGTTGCAGCACCACTAGATCCATAATAGGAAACATAAACTTGTTCTGTAGAAAAGACAGAAACGTTTCCAGTTAATCCTTGAATGGTATAGCTCACAAAATTTGGGTTCCCAGTTACATTCAACGGACCTGTAACAATCAAACTTGAAGGTAAATTAGCAAAAGTATAGTTTGCACCATTAATGATAAAAGTTAGAGAAGCACCAGTTTTGGTTACTACACAAACGGTACCTAAAAAATCAGTTAAACTTCCTACTTCATTAATATTAGGGATATTATTAATAGATTTAGGAGTTTGACAACTTATAGGAGGCACAAAACACATATTTTGATTTGCTTGACTACTAGATCCTCCAATTCCTTGATAAGCAAAAATATTTTTAGTACTTCTTACATATAGATTACCATTTGCAGAGAAATCGGTACCACTTAAGGCAATATATTGTCCTGAATTTAAAGTGGCGATAGGAGTAGGACTTCCATTTATAAATATTTGAGTGTTGTCTAAATCGGCTATTAATAGAGGTCTTTCCGTTACATCGACACCAGAGCCTTTTACAAAAATATACTCCATTCCTGTTCTCTCGGCAGATACTATTTGATCCATTCCTAAATCCAGATTTGAAGTAGTACCATTAGTTCCTGCAAATGAGCCGCAATTTACTGCAATTGGTTTATTAGAAGTTATTGATGCACCAATTAAACCATCTTTGTTTGCAGCAGTTGGTCCTAAAACTGCCATTGCGAAACTTTGTCCTGCATTTAAAATAATGTTTGAAGGATTGCTTCCTGCTGCAGTATTATTAATAAGTTGAACACCTGGTTTTATGTCAGCAAATGAGATAGTAGTATTATTTTCTGTTGCCAATATTGTGGCAAAAGTATAATGGTTTGCTGAAGTTGAAGGCGCCCCAGTGTTAATGAAAGCTCCTATTCTAAAATGAGTTCCAAGAGCTGCACTACCTTTAGATACTAATCCGCCAGCCTGATTATTTTGAGTTGTAGAAGTTAATCTAACATTTGCATAAATTAAATCTTGCGCATTTATAATGTAACCTTTGTTATTTTTAATGGTGTTAACATCACTTTGAGAAATTAATAATTGTGTGTTAAATCCAGATCCTATATTATATATATATGGTGAATCTCTACTAACTGTTCCTGAAATAGAGGTGCCTCCAATTTCCTGAATTATAAAACTTACTGGAGTTATACTTGGGCAAGATATGTAAATATACTGACCTTGTGGTTCTTGACTATCGGAATTTGATAATGGTGGTATATAATGAGTTTTACTAAACTGTGAAAAACAATTTATGGAAAATAAAAAAATAAATAAAATGTGTAGAAATAGGGATTTTTTCATAAAAACAAAAGTACTATTTTTTTTATTTAAAAATTTTCTTTAACATTATTTTTACATAAAAACGAAATACTTTCTATAATAAGAAAGAATAATTTTTGTTTAATTTCTATATTCTTCTTGTGAGAATTAATTTATTAAGTTGTTGATTTTTAGATGAATTTGTAAAATAATTTATTTAAAAAAACAAAACTCCTCAAATGAAATACAATTGAGGAGCAGTTTATTAATCTCTTTTAGGAGTGTTTTTTTTAATTCGTTTTTCTTCCTTTTTCTCCTTTGCCGTTTTTAGAGGTTCCTTTTTTTCTGTTTTTTTAGCGTCTTGACTTTTTGCCATCGTTAGTGTTTTTTTAAATTACTAATAGGTAAATATAAACATTTTTATAAAAAAATCACCTGCTTAATTTTTTTTATCAGGTTAGTATTTTAAATTAGTTATATTTTAAATCAAGTTTTTTAATTATTTTAGCATTTCAAATTAAGAATATGATTTCTGAAATACAATTTCAAAACGAACTCCTATTGATTATCCAAAATGCTATTCGAGAGGATGTGGGCGATGGAGATCATTCTTCTCAAGCTTGTATTCCTAAATATGCACAAGGAAAAGCAAAACTATTAGTAAAAGATACGGGAATCATTGCTGGAGTTGCATTTGCAAAAATGATATTTAATTATGTTGATCCAAATTTACTTGTTGAAACTCTAATTCAAGATGGTGCTGCTGTAAACTATGGCGATGTGGTTTTTTATGTTTCAGGAAGTTCTCAATCCATTCTAAAAGCGGAGCGATTGGTTCTTAATTCGATGCAACGAATGAGTGCCATTGCTACTAAAACTAAGGGATATGTAGATTTACTTCAAGGAACTAATGCTATAATTTTGGATACCCGAAAAACTACTCCCGGATTTCGTGCTTGCGAAAAATGGGCCGTGACTATTGGTGGTGGCGAAAACCATCGTTTTGCTTTGTACGATATGATTATGTTAAAGGATAACCATATTGACTTTGCTGGCGGAATCACAAGTGCAATTTCAAAAACCAAAGAGTATTTAAAATCTACCAATAAGGATTTGAAAATAATTGTTGAAGCTAGAAACCTAGACGAAATAAAAGAAATACTACAAAATGATGATGTTTATAGAATTCTTATTGACAACTTTAATTTTGAAGACACCAAAACGGCAGTTGATTTAATTGGTAATCAATGTCTCACTGAATCTTCAGGAAACATTAATGAAAATACAATTCGTGAATATGCCAAATGTGGAGTGAATTACATTTCCTCTGGTGCCTTGACCCATTCGGTTCATAATATGGATTTAAGTTTGAAAGCTTTATAATTTGATTCCTAGAGTCTTTTCAAAAATTAAAATATGAGTGTAGAAATTGAAGTCAAATTATCGAAAATCCGTTTTGTAAGACAAATAGTATTGCTTTGTAAATCTATAAAATTACCCTGGCTACACGGCTTATCGCTATATGATTTATTGGAACTTTATATTATAGGAATCGTAGAAGGTGATGTTTCGTATCGTGCTGCAGCAATTTCATTTAGTTTTTTTATGGCACTGTTTCCTTTTGCATTATTCATTTTGAACTTAATTCCTTATATTCCTATTATTGGTTTTCAAGAAGATTTCATGGTTTTTGTGCACCAAAGTTTACCACCAACTACTTTTGAAGCTGTCTCTAAAATATTAAATGATATTCTGCATAATAGTCATTCAGGCTTATTATCAACTGGTTTTTTTATGGCTATTTTTCTTATGGCAAACGGGGTAAATGCCATTCTCGGAGGTTTTGAAAGTTCGCATCATATAACTCTAAAGCGAAAGTATTTTAGGCAATATTTCATTGCTTTGGGATTGTCTATTGTGCTGTCTTTTATTTTGATAATTACCGTTGCAGCAATTGTTATATTTGAAGTTTTCATTCAAAAAACAAAAATTCAAGACGTATTATCTGACAATATTCCGTTAATCGAAATGGGACGATATGCCTTTGTTATTTTGATGATACTTATTACAACTTCTTTACTGTTTAAATTTGGAACTAAACAAGATAGAAAAAAATCTTTTATTTCTATAGGGTCTGTATTTACTACACTTTTAACTATTTTAATATCTTACTTTTTTGGAATTTGGGTGCTTAAATTTTCTAAATACAACGAATTGTATGGTTCTATTGGAACCTTATTAATTGTTATGTTTTTTATATGGATAAATAGTATTATTTTACTTTTAGGATTCGAATTGAATGCATCAATTTACAGGCTTCGTAAACAAGAAGAAAACAAATAAAAAAATATTTCTACCAATGAACAATAAAAAATTTACACTATTTTTCTTTTTTTTAGCAATTCAACTATCTTTTTCACAATCGGTTTTAGGGAGGTGGAAAACTGTGGATGATGAAACTAAAAAAGAAAAAGGAATTGTTGAGATTTATGAAAAAGAAGGTAAAATTTACGGTAAAATTGTAGAAATTTTAGAGCCACAACACCGAAATAAAAAATGTGTTTTATGTGAAGGGTCCGATAAAGACAAACCTATTTTAGGAATTGTTTTTATAAAAGGATTAACCAAAGACGGATCTGAGTATAGCGGAGGTCAAATCTTAGATCCTAAAAACGGTAAACTTTATAAATGTTACATTACATTACAATATAAAGATAAACTGAAAGTGAGAGGATATATAGGAATTTCACTCTTTGGAAGAACACAATATTGGTATAGGGTAAAGTAATTTAATTTGGTTATAAACCCAAAACCCAAAACCCAGTCCCCCAAACCCAGAACCATTCACCGTCAATGCATTTCATCGAAGTACTTTTACCGCTTTCTTTACCCAAGACTTTTACCTACAAAGTTTCGGAAGTCGAGTATAATTACATACAAAAAGGAATGCGTGTTGCGGTACCTTTCGGCAAAAGTAAAATATATACTGCCTTGGTTATTGATCTCCATCAAGTGCCGCCTACCTTATATGAAGCCAAAGAAATCCATCAAATATTAGACGAAAAACCGCTAGTAAATGAGTTTCAAATAGCCCATTGGCAATGGATATCTTCCTATTATATGTGCTCTATTGGAGACGTATATAGAGGTGCAATGCCTTCCGCTTTTATTTTAGAAAGCGAAACCATTATTTCTTCTAAAAAAGATTTAAATATCGATGTCAAGGAATTGTCAGACGACGAATTCTTGATTTATGAAGCATTACAACAACAAAGTTCTTTGAAAGTGCAGGACATAATGGCAATTCTGAATAAGAAAAATATTTTCCCTATTGTTCAAAAACTGCTTAATAAAGACCTGCTTTCCTTGCAAGAAGAAATGCTGGAGGAATACAAGCCAAAATTAATTCGTTACATCCGTTTGTATGAAAATTATACTACGGATGCTGGTTTGATGGCATTATTAATTTCTTTAAAAGGAACCAAACAGAAAGATTTATTAATGCATTATTTTCAGTTAAATGTAAAAGAAAAAAAGCCAATTTCGGTAAAGCAATTAACGGAAATTTCTCAAGCATCCACTGCGGTTATTAAAGCATTAATTAATAAAAATATTTTTGAAGAATACCATTTGCAGCAAGACAGAGTAAATTTTGATAGTAACAAAGAAGAAACTAATTTGGTATTAAGTGACGCGCAACAGCTGGCTTATAATGAAATTGGTGAAAATTTTAAAACTAAAGAAGTTTCGCTTTTGCATGGAGTAACTTCTTCGGGTAAAACCGAAATTTATACTAAACTTATTGAAGATTATTTGGCTCAAGACAAGCAAGTTTTGTATATGTTGCCTGAAATTGCGCTTACTACTCAACTGGTTTCTCGACTAACACAACATTTCGGAAATGAGGTTGCCGTTTTCCATTCAAAATACTCCAATAACGAAAGGGTGGAAGTTTGGAACCAAGTTTTAGAACAATCGGTTAAAGCCAAAATTGTGATAGGAGCAAGGTCGGCTTTGTTTTTACCGTTTTCTAATTTAGGTTTGATTATCATTGATGAAGAGCACGAGCAAACCTTTAAGCAACAAGACCCAGCACCACGATATAATGCAAGAGATGCGGCAATTGTTTTGGCACAAGCCCAAAAAGCAAAAGTTTTATTAGGTTCTGCAACGCCAAGTATCGAAACATATTTTAATGCCCAATCTGGAAAATTTGGAATGATATCTATTAAAGAACGCTTTGGAAAAGCACCTTTGCCCGAAGTTGAATTGGTTGATTTAAAAGAAAATTACTTCAAAAAAAGGATGAAAGGCCATTTTAGTCTTACTTTAATTGAGGCAATTACTGAGGCATTAAGTTTGGGAGAGCAAGTTATTTTGTTTCAAAATCGGCGTGGTTTTTCTCCAGTTTTAGAATGTACCACTTGTGGGCACATTCCGCAATGCACAAGTTGCAATGTGAGTTTGACATATCATAAATTTAAAAACCAATTACGCTGCCATTACTGCGGCTATTCTATAGCAAAGCCAACTAATTGCCATGCATGTTCGAGTATTGATATTTCTGCAAAAGGTTTCGGAACAGAGCAAATTGAATTGGAATTAGCAGAGTTATTTCCTACCAAAAATATTAAGCGAATGGATCAAGATACCACTCGCGGCAAATATAGTTTTGAAAAATTAATTGATAGTTTCAAAAGTAGAGAAATAGACATACTAGTTGGAACCCAAATGCTTGCTAAAGGATTGGATTTTGACAACGTCACTTTGGTTGGAATAATGAATGCCGACACCATGTTATACCATCCTGATTTTAGAGCTTTAGAGCGAAGTTTCCAAATGATGACGCAGGTTGCGGGTAGGGCAGGAAGAGCCGATAAGCGCGGTAAAGTTATTATTCAAACCTATAATGTAAATCATAATATAATCCAGCAAGTTACTAATAATGATTACGAAGGAATGTATAAAGAACAACTTTACGAGCGACTTATTTACAAGTATCCACCGTATTTTCGTTTAATAAAACTTACCTTAAAACATAAGGATTTTGAAAAATTGAAGGAAGGTTCTATGTGGTTGTACCAGGTATTGCAACAAAATTTACAAATGCCTGTACTTGGTCCAGAGGAGCCCGGAATTAATAGAATTCGAAATGAATATATACGAACTATTATGGTGAAAATTCCTCAAAATACCTCTTTAGTAAACACAAAAAAAACCGTCCAAAAGATTCTGAATAGTTTTGAAGTAATTGGACAGTATAGGTCAATAAAAGTTATTTCAAACGTTGATTTTTATTGATCTATAGACAAGGCTTTTATTAAACCTACTTTTTTATTTCGGCTTAACGGAATTTTTGTCATTCCAATTTCGGCAAATTTGCTGTTAAAGCGTTCTACTTTTTCTATGTTAATTATGTAAGATTTGTGAACTCTGATAAATTTTTCCGAGGGCAAGTCTTTTTCAAATGACTTCATTGTAGACAATACAAGATTGGTATTTTCTTCGGTAACTACTTTTACATAATCACCATAGGCTTCAATCCATTTAATTTTATTTATGAAAATTTTAATTTTTTTAAGATTGCTTTTAATGAAAATGTATTCTCCTTCTTCTTCATAATTATCTCGTTTCAATTGTTGAAGATCTAGAGCTCTTTTTATAGAAGAATTAAATCGGTCTAATAAAATAGGTTTATGGAGGTAATCGGTAGCATCATAATCAAATGCTTTCAATGCATATTCTGCTTTAGATGTAATGAAAATAATTTGAGGTTTTAATTTTAAACCATCAATAAAATCAAATCCGCTTATAATTGGCATCTCTATATCCAATAAAACTAAATCTACCGTATTAACTGTTAAGCAATTTTTAGCTTCAATTGCATTAGAGAAATCGCCAACTAGTTGCAAGTTAGGGTGATTATTCACTAACTTGGTAATAACTATTCTTTGTAAAGAACTGTCGTCAACTACTACACAATTTAATTTCATAATTTAGACATATTTATAGATTTTGACATGCTAATATATTTTTTTTAAAAGTGTGAACCTAATCTTTGTAACTTTTTTTTGTTATTTAGTGATTTATATTGTATTTCACTTGTTTATTAATAAATAATAGTTACTTTTGCACCCAATTTTATATAATTAAAAACATATTTATTATGAATCATTACGAAACTGTTTTCATCTTAAATCCCGTTTTATCTGAAGTTCAGGTAAAGGAAACAGTAAGCAAATTTGAAGATTTTCTTACAAGTAGAGGAGCTAAGATGGTATCCAAAGAGGATTGGGGCTTAAAAAAATTAGCCTATGAAATCCAAAACAAAAAAAGTGGTTTTTACCATTTATTTGAGTTCCAAGTGTCACCAGAGGTATTAATTGCTTTTGAAACTGAATTTAGACGTGACGAAAGAATTATGCGTTTTTTGACTGTAAGTCTTGATAAACACGCTATATCTTGGGCAGAAAGAAGAAGAGAAAAACTTAAATTAGCAAAAGCTTAATTATGGCAACATTACAACAATCAGCTTCAGGAAAAAAAGACGGAGATATTAGATATTTAACGCCTTTGAACATAGAAACTAACAAAACAAAAAAGTATTGTCGTTTCAAAAAATCTGGTATCAAATACATTGATTATAAAGATGCAGATTTCTTATTAAAATTTGTAAACGAACAAGGAAAAATTCTTCCTCGTCGTTTAACAGGGACCTCATTAAAGTATCAAAGAAAAGTGTCAGTTGCTGTAAAAAGAGCTCGTCACTTGGCTTTAATGCCGTATGTAGCCGATTTATTAAAATAATTTAAAATCAACAGTTGTTGGTTTCTCACAAATGGGAACCTAACTTCTATAATAAGGACAACAACATGGAACTTATATTAAAACAAGACGTTCAAAACGTAGGATTTAAAGACGATATTGTATCAGTAAAAGCTGGTTATGGTCGTAATTTTTTAATTCCACAAGGATTTGCTCAATTAGCTACTCCTTCTGCAAAGAAAGTATTAGCTGAAAATTTAAAGCAAAAAGCACATAAAGAAGCTAAAGTTGTTGCTGATGCTAACAAAATTGCAGATGCATTGAAAGCTTTAGATATTAAAATGACTTCAAAAGCAGGTGGCGAAAAATTATTTGGTTCTATTACCAACATTGATATTGCAGCAGCTTTAGAAAAAGCAGGAATTTCTATTGAAAGAAAATTCATCACCAGCGGTACTGTTAAACGTACTGGTAAATACACAGCTTCTGTAAGATTACACAGAGATGTTGTAGTTGAATTACCTTATGAAATCTTAGCTGAGGTTTAATATCCTACTATTTTAAATTAAAAATCTCGATGCAAATCGAGATTTTTTTTTAAGTTATAACAAATACTAAGATAGCAAAGTAATAAATTTATATTAATTAAAATTGAGAACGAGATTATTTTGTTGCTCGCAATGATATGAAATACAAAAGATTAACTAAAGAACAATTTGAAGAATTGCACCAAGAATTTGCAACTTTTTTGGCTACCCAATCAATCGATAAAAAGGAATGGGATGCAATTAAAACCAATACACCCGAAGTTGCCGAACAATACCTGGATGTTTTCTCCGATTTAATATGGGAAAACGTATTAAATAACGCTCAATATTTAGAACATTTTTCTAAAAATCATATTTTTCTTTTTCATTGTCAAGAAAAAGTAATAGAATCCATGGTTATTAAAGCTTTGGTTACCGATGTAGATTTTATGGTTAACGAAGGTATGGTTTGGTTAAGCGATAATTTATTTACCGAAACGGTAGAAATGCACCTAGGTAAAAAAGAATACCAAGAAGAACGAAATGCTGCTATTTTTAATTTGATAACCGAAGGCGCTATTTTAAGCGACGGACAATTATATGTTCAAATAAATACCATTATTCAATAATATTTTTCTTTTAAATTCAAAATAAATGGTTATTTTAGTGGGCGAAACCAACTAATTTAGCCATTATTTTTTTATGGACATTCTACAAATAATTAATGAGTTACGAGAAGAGCTCAACCAACACAACCACAACTATTATGTATTGGATAAACCCAGTATTTCTGATTTTGAATTCGATCGAAAGTTAAAACAACTTCAAGATTTAGAAGCGCAACATCCCGAATATATTGATGAAAATTCTCCTACCCAACGAGTCGGAGGAACCATCACTAAAAATTTCCAAACGGTTGTTCATGAAAACAGAATGTATTCTTTAGACAATTCGTATTCTAAAGAAGATTTGCAAGATTGGGAAATTAAAATTCAAAAAGTTTTAGGTAATGTCCCTTTGAAATACACCTGCGAACTAAAATACGACGGTGCGTCCATATCAATTACCTACCAAGATGGTAAACTTTTGAAAGCGGTTACTCGTGGCGATGGATTTCAAGGCGATGATGTTACCAATAATATAAAAACTATAAAATCTATTCCGTTGCAATTGAAAGGAAATTATCCTCCTAGATTTGATATTCGGGGTGAGATAATTCTGCTATTAGAAGGGTTTGAAAAAATGAATCAGGAGTTATTGGATATTGGTGAATTGCCTTATTCTAATCCAAGAAACACTGCTTCGGGAAGTTTAAAGTTGCAAGATAGTGCCGAAGTTGCCAAACGACCGTTGGATTGCTTGTTGTATTTTATTACAGGAAATAATTTGCCTTTTACTTCCCAACATACGGGCTTAGAAGTGGCTAGAAAATGGGGATTTAAAGTACCGAGTCAATCTAAATTAGCTAAAAATTTGGAAGAAGTTCTAGAATTTATTAATTATTGGGATGTACACAGGCATGATTTGCCTTACGAAACGGATGGCGTTGTTATAAAAGTGGATGATTTTAATATGCAAAACGAATTGGGTTACACAGCCAAATCTCCGCGATGGGCTATAGCTTATAAATTCAAATCGGAACAAATTACCACTGTTTTAAATTCTATTTCGTACCAAGTTGGAAGAACGGGAGCAATAACGCCAGTGGCTAATTTAGCGCCTGTACAGCTGGCAGGAACTATTGTGAAACGCGCATCTTTGCACAATGCTGACCAAATTGAAAAACTAGATATCCGAATTGGCGACGCTGTTTTTTTAGAAAAAGGAGGAGAGATAATACCTAAAATTATTGGAGTTGCTCAAAGAGGTTCTCAAGCAGAACCAACAAAATATATTTCCCAATGCCCGGAATGCCATTCTGAACTAACTAGGAAAGAAGGAGAAGCAAATCATTTTTGCCCAAATTTTTATGGTTGTCCGCCACAAATTATTGGTCGAATTCAACATTATATATCTAGAAAAGCAATGGATATTGAAGGCTTGGGGGGAGAGACAGTTGCTTTACTTTATGAAAATGGTTTGGTAAAAGACTATTCCGATTTGTATGAATTAACTGAGGATCAAGTAATTCCGTTGGAGAGAATGGCACAAAAAAGTGCTGAGAATTTGGTAAATGGCATTGAAAAATCTAAAGAAATTCCGTTTGAACGAGTTTTATTTGCAATCGGAATTCGTTATGTAGGTGAAACTGTCGCAAAAAAATTGGCCAAGCATTTTAAATCTATTGAAGCATTACGCCAAGCATCGCTTATGGATTTGATTTTAGTTGATGAAATTGGAGAACGAATTGCACAAAGCGTAATAGAGTTTTTTGAAAATAAAACCAATTGTGAAATTATTGAGCGACTAAAAGACTATGGAGTACAACTGGAATTGGTAGAGAAATTCAATCCCAATGCCACTGACAAATTAGTTGGAAAAACCTTCGTTGTTTCTGGTGTGTTTGAAATTTTCTCCAGAAACGATTTAAAGAAAGCTATTGAGGATAATGGGGGTAAAGTGGGTAGTTCTATTTCTGCTAAAACTGATTTAGTTATTGCGGGAGAAAATATGGGACCAGCCAAGTTAGAAAAAGCCAACCAACTAGGAATAAAAATAATTTCTGAAAATGATTTTATAGCAATGATAAAGGGTAACGCATAGATTGATAACCCTTATTTTAAATGAATAAATCAATGTTTTAGATTACAATTGATTTTCCTTTGCTTGCAATTTCTTTTTCGGAAGTAAGATAAAAATCGATGCGACCTAAATTCAAACCATAACAACCAACTTGGTTAATCAACACCTCTTTTCCGTCTATATTTTTTTCAATTACCGGTTTGTCTAAAAAAGTGTGCGTGTGTCCGCCAATTATTAAATCTATATCTTTAGTTTTCTTGGCAAGAATAAGATCACAAACTTTATTCGGATCTTCCTTATAATTATAACCAATGTGTGACAAGCAAATAACAAGGTCACAATTGTTTTCATGTTTTAAAATTCGAGCCATATCTGTAGCCGATTCGATGGGATCGTTGTAAACGGTTTCTTTGCAATTTTTCTTATCTACTAGTCCCTGTAATTCTACTCCTAGTCCGAAAACGCCAATTTTAACACCATCTATATGCGTTATTTTGTAGGGTTTTACATGACCATCCAATACAGTATTATTAAAGCCATAATTGGAAACAAAATCAAATTTTGCATTTGCCATTTGCGAAAGTAAACCATCAATTCCGTTATCAAAATCATGGTTTCCCAGAGTTACAATATCATAACCCATCATGTTCATTAATTTAAATTCCAATTCACCTCCATAATAATTGAAATAGGGGGTTCCTTGAAAAATATCTCCAGCATCTAATAAAAGTACATTTTTATTTTCTTTCCGAATGGTTTCAATGATAGCAGCTCTTTTTGCAACACCTCCCATACCAGGATTCTTAGGATGATCTGCCGGAAACGGATCAATATAACTGTGTACATCGTTGGTATGAAGTATGGTAATGTGTTTTACTTTTTCACTTTTAAAACTACTTAAGGAGAATCCCGTTAAGCCTAAAAAAGCAGAACTCGCAGCAGTTTTCTGTATAAAATCTCTTCTTTTCATAGCGTTATTCTTTAGTGATTCTAATGTCATTATTAATACTCAAGGTATCCACGTCTTTAAAATAATCAATCATAATGTTGCGTAGTTTGTACTCTAAATCATGTCGTTCTACATTTTTTTTAAAGAAAGTCATATTGTCGCCACCATTAGATAAATAATCAGAAGTAACCACATAATAAATTTTATCTTTTTCTAGAGGTTTTCCTTGCACCATTATATTAATAGGCTGGTTGTTTTTAGATATTGTAAATGTCATTCCTGCTAAAGGATGTGGTTTTTTTTCGGAAATAATATAATTTATAATCTCCATAATTTGTTCCTGTTTTAAACCAACTACAACGGCACTATTTTCAAACGGCATCACTTCGTAGGCATTTCTAGCAGTAACATTCCCTTTTGGAATAATAGTTCTAATCCCACCATGGTTTAAAAAAGCGATATCAATAGATTTATGTTCTCTTTGTAAGAATATAGGATTGCTTTTTTCAAGAGTAATATCTGCAAGAAAACACCCAATATTGGTTTGCCATTCTCCTTTAGTTTTATCCAAAGTTTCAGGACAATAAGCCAAAACTTGATTTAAATCCTTGTCAATATGCTCTCTGTAAGGTTTAACGTAATTTTCAATTTCAGAAACTCCATTTTGTTTATCAGTAATACTAATTTTTTTGCCTTCTATTTTGGATACAAATAATGCACGACTAGAACAAGCAGTTAGGATAATAAATGTTAATAATAAAACAAAATGTTTCGATGCAACGGTATAGTTTTTTAGTTTTACCATAATTATACGACTAAAATCAGTTAAATTTGTAATCTGGTAAAAGTACTATGTTTTGGAATGAAATAAAGGAATTTTGGGTAAAAAAAATTGTTAGAAAAAAGTTACTAAATGTGAAGCATTTAGCGACAAATTCAACCATAAAAAAAATTGGAATACTAATTGACGAGACCTATTTTCATGATAAAAAAGGATTAATAGAGGAATTAACTAAGAATGGAATTTTAATAGAAAATATTAAGATTTTAGTTTTTAAAAATCTAGTTAAGAAAAACGAAACTTTTGATTGTGCATTTTTTTCATACAAAAACCTGAGTTGGATCTGCACAATAGATAAAAAGGAAGTTTCCGAATTTGTCCAACAAGATTTTGATTTATTAATCAGTTATTATGACATTGAAAAAGCTCCTTTATTACTTGTAACGCATCAAAGTAATGCAAAATTTAAAGTTGGTTTTGCTTCATTAGATAAACGATTAAACCATTTTATGGTAGACACAAATGCTGAAAATTATGAAGTTTTCGTAATTGAATTATTTAAATATTTAAAAATATTAAACAAACTATAACTATGCAGTTATTAATAGGAACTGGAGTTGCACTGGTAACCCCATTCAAAAATGATTTTTCTGTAGATACAGAAGCTTTAACAAAAATTGTGAATTTTCAGATTGAAAATGGCATTGATTATCTTGTAGTTCTTGGTACTACAGCTGAAAATTCTACTTTAAGTCAAGATGAAAAAGAATTAGTTATTAAAACGATTGTAGCTTCAAACCAAAAAAGAGTTCCATTAGTTTTGGGTGTTGGTGGAAACAATACACACCTAGTTTTAGAGGAATTAAAAACTAGAGATTTTTCTGATTTTGTTGCTATTCTTTCTGTTTCGCCCTACTACAATAAACCTACGCAAGAGGGTATTTACCAGCATTTTAAGGCTATAGCTGAAGCTTCGACGATACCTATAATTTTGTATAATGTTCCAGGTAGAACGGCGAGTAATGTCTTACCTTCTACAGTTATAAAACTGGCGAATGATTTTAAAAATATTGTTGCTATTAAAGAAGCTGCGGGTGATATTGTTCAGGCCATGAAATTAATCCAAGGAAAGCCGGAGGGATTTTTGGTGATTTCTGGCGATGACATGGTTACTTTACCAATGGTTTTAGCGGGCGGAAGTGGCGTTATTTCAGTTATTGGGCAAGGTTTTCCTAAGCAGTTTTCAGATATGGTTCGTTTAGGACTTCAAGGAAAGGCAGATGAAGCATATAAAATTCATTATCAATTAGCGGATGTTATTGATTTGATATTCGAGCAAGGAAATCCTGCAGGGATAAAAGAAATTCATAAATTACTAGGATTATCAGAAAATAATGTGCGACTACCTTTGGTAAATATTGATGAAGATTTGGCAAATAGAATTTCAAATTTTGTAAAATCTATATAGTTTTTTGGAATTAAAAACAATAAAAAAAAATCTTTCATAGTATCTAATTATTAACTAAATTTGCAGTTCGTTTTTTAAGGACTAAATCCCTTAAAAAACTGCATCCATAAAAATGAAAATGAAAAAAATAGTTTCCTTTATAGTCTTGGTTGTTTTATTTTCGTCCTGTAGCGAATATCAAAAGGCATTAAAGTCAGAGGATATTGCTGATAAATATGGTGTGTCTGTGAAAATGTATGAAAAAGGAAAATACGATAAAGCAATTCGGTTGTTTGAGCAAATAGCTCCCTCCTACAAAGGTAAACCTCAAGCTGAAAAATTGTTTTATATGTATTCGCAATCCTATTATAAAACTGAACAATATTATCTTGCAGGATACCAATTCGAAAATTTTGCTTCAAGTTATCCTAAAAGTGAAAAACAAGAAGAGGCTCTTTTTTTAGGGGCTAAATGTTTTACGCAGCTCTCTCCTGTTTATAGTTTAGATCAAAAAGACACCGACAAAGCGGTAGACAAATTGCAAAATTTTATTGATACTTATCCTAATTCTTCTTATTTGCCTGATGCTAATGCTATGGTAAAAGAATTGCGAACTAAAATTGAAAAGAAAGCATTTGAAAATGCAAAACAATACAATACTATATCCGATTTTAAAGCAGCACAAATTGCTTTTGATAATTTTATTTCTGATTTCCCAGGAACTCCATTTAAAGAAGAAGCGTTATTTTACAAATTAGATTCTGCATATAAATTAGCAATCAATAGTATTCCAGCTAAGATGGAAGAACGTTTAAAAAATGCCAAAATAGCTTATAATAGTTTCACTAAATATAAGGGCGATTCTAAATTTAAAACAAAAGCTGATGAAATGTTAGCTAAAATAGATAAAGATTTACAACAATTTTCTAAATAAAATGTACATGGATTTAAAGAAGACCACTGCACCAGTTAACACAATAACTTACAATAAAAATGTTATTGAAGAACCTACTGGGAATGTTTATGAGGCTATAACTATTATTGCAAAAAGAGCAAATCAAATTAATTCGGAAATTAAAAAAGAATTAATTGAAAAATTAGAAGAGTTTGCCACTTATAATGATAGCTTAGAAGAAGTTTTTGAAAACAAAGAACAAATTGAAGTGTCCAAATTTTATGAAAAACTTCCAAAACCACATGCACTTGCAGTTCAAGAATGGTTAGACGGAAAGATTTTTTATAAGGATGCTAACAAACAATAAAGAACTATGTCTGTTTTAAGTGGTAAAAAAATCATACTAGGTATATCTGGTGGAATTGCCGCATATAAAACAGCAGCATTGGTTCGGTTATTAATAAAAGCAGGCGCTCATGTCCAAGTGATAATGACACCTGCTTCTTTAGATTTTATTACTCCCTTAACGCTTTCAACTTTATCAAAAAATCCGGTACATTCCAAATTTTATATTGAGGAGGATGGGGCTACATGGAATAATCATGTAGAATTAGGTCTTTGGGCAGACCTTATAATTATTGCTCCCGCAACTGCCAATACATTATCTAAAATGGTAAATGGTAGTTGCGATAATTTATTAATTGCTACTTATCTATCCGCAAAATGTCCAGTTTATTTTGCCCCAGCAATGGATTTGGATATGTATAAACATCCTTCTACTATTGCGTCATTTAGTTCATTGCACCAATTTGGAAATATTATTATTCCAGCAGAAACTGGTGAATTGGCTAGTGGGCTAAGTGGTGAGGGAAGAATGGCAGAACCGGAGAATATTGTAGCTTTTTTAGAGGCAGATTTATCAGGTAAACTTACATTGAAAGGAAAAAAAATACTAATTACTGCTGGTCCCACATACGAATCTATAGATCCTATTCGTTTTATAGGAAATCATTCGTCTGGAAAAATGGGATATGATATTGCAGAAGTTGCTGCAAATCTTGGCGCCGAAGTTATTTTAGTTTCTGGACCTACAAGTATAGCTTTAAAAAATAATTCTATTCAATTGATAAAAGTTCTTTCGGCAGCAGAAATGTATGATAGTTGTTTGGAATATTACGATTCGATGGATGTGGTTATTGCAGCCGCCGCCGTTGCAGATTATAAACCGAAAGTTACTGCAAGTCAAAAGATCAAAAAAACCGATGAGTACTTTTCTATTGAATTAGAAAAAACAAAAGATATTTTAGCAGCTTTAGGAAAACTAAAGGAAAATCAATTTCTAATTGGATTTGCTTTGGAAACTGAAAATGAAATTGAAAATGCAAAGTTGAAAATTCAGAAAAAAAACTTAGATTTGATTGTTTTAAATTCGCTTCAAGATATCGGAGCAGGATTTGGTAAACCAACTAACAAAGTTACTTTTATTGATAAAGATTTCAATATTGAACCAATAGAGTTAAAGTTGAAAGAAGAAGTAGCAGTAGATATTTTAAATAAAGTAATAACTCATTATCATGCGTAGAATTTTCAGTATTCTTTTTATTTGCTTTTTTGCAATTCTGCAGGGGCAAGAGCTTAATTGCAAAGTGATTGTTAATTACGACAAGATAACAAATACTAATAATCAGATATTTAAGACTTTGGAGTCTTCTCTAAATGATTTTGTAAATAAAACTGCCTGGACCGAAAAGTCGTATAAAGTTAACGAGAAAATCAATTGTACAATGTTTATCACTTTAAACTCTTATGAGTCGAATAATTTTGATGCTAATATTCAAGTGCAATGTTCTAGACCTATTTATAACTCCAGTTTCACTTCTCCATTGTTGAATATAAATGATAAAGATTTTTCTTTTCAATATACTGAATTTCAAAATTTATTCTACAGTCCAAATAGCTACGAATCTAATTTAATTTCAACAATTGCTTTTTATAGTTTCATTATTATTGGAGTAGATGCTGAAAGTTTTGAATTAGATGGTGGAACAGATTATTTTCAATCAGCACAACAAATTGTTGGGTTATCTGCGCCAACAGGCGGGGCGGGTTGGTCTCAAACTGATAAAACTCAAAATAGATATTATTTAGTTAATGATCTTTTGTCTCCTACTTTCAAACCATTTCGAGAAGCCATGTTTCAATATCATTTTAATGGAATGGACAACATGAGTAAAGATTTAAAAGGAGCTAAAGAAGTAATTGTTAATTCTATAAACACTTTAGTTACCCAGCACGAAATTAGACCAAACGCGTATTTAACTAGAATTTTTTTTGATGCAAAATCCGATGAAATTGTGTCTATTTTTTCAGGAGGGCCTAGTATTTCTATTGATGGTTTAGTAGATAAATTATCTAGAATTTCCCCAACCAACTCTTCTAAGTGGATTAATATTAAGCAGTAATACACCAAAATGATTGTATCTTTATCCATAGAAAATTTTGCTTTAATAGAAAAATTATCTGTTAGATTTTCTGATGGATTTACTATTGTTACCGGAGAAACTGGTGCTGGAAAATCAATTCTTTTGGGAGCTTTAGGATTAGTTCTAGGAAAACGTGCCGATTTATCATCCTTAAAAAACAAAGAGGAAAAATGTATTATCGAAGCACATTTCCAAATAAAAAATTACCAGCTTCAAACTTTTTTTGAAGCTAATGATTTGGATTATGAAGAAGAAACAATTATTCGTAGAGAAATTCTTCCTTCAGGAAAATCGCGCGCTTTTATTAACGATACTCCAGTAAATTTGAATGAATTACAGGAATTAAGTAACTTCTTACTTGATATTCATTCGCAACATCAAACCCAAGAACTTTCTGAGGATGCAGTACAGTTTCAAATCATTGATTCAGTTGCTTCCAATTGGGAAGTTATTTCACAATATACTTCGCAATTAAAACAATATAAAAAATATAATTCCGAATTAAAATTCAAAAAAGAATTTTTATATTCGTTAGTGAAAGAGCAAGATTATAATGCTTTTTTATTAGATGAATTACTTTTGGCTAATTTAAAATCGGGAGAACAGGAAGTTTTGGAATCTCAATTTGAAAAACTAAATAATGTAGAATTCATTAATGAAAATCTACTAAAATCACTTTCTATAGCCAATGAAGAACAATATGGAGTGTTGCAGAATTTGAAAGAAATAAAAATTTCAATACATAAGTTAGCGCCATTTTCATCTGAATTTAATGCCTTAAACGAACGAATTTCGAGTTTATTAATTGAATTTGATGACATAGAAAAAGAATTAACTCGATTAACTGAAAGTGTTTTTTCTAATCCAGAAGAATTGGAAGCAATAAATGAAAAGTTACAGTTGATTTATTCTTTGCAAAAAAAGCACCAAGTAAATTCTGTTGATAAATTGTTAGAAATTCAAAATGATCTGGATGCCAAAGTGCTTTCCGTGGTAACTCTAGAAACGGAAATTAGTTCTATTGAAAATCAAATTTCAGAATCTGAAATAATACTGAATGATTTAGCATTTAAAATACATGAAAATAGAGAAGTAGCACTACCTATATTAACTAATAAATTGTCTTTGGTTTTGGAGCCACTTGGAATGGCAAATGCTAGGTTTGATATACAGCTTACTTCCAAAGAAGCCTTTTATGCTAATGGAAAAGATGAAATTCAATTTTTATTTTCAGCTAATAAAGGATCTGATTTTGGATTGTTAAAAAAAATTGCTTCTGGTGGAGAAATGTCACGAATTATGTTGGCTGTAAAATCGGTATTATCAGAATATTCTAAACTTCCTACTATACTATTTGATGAAATAGATACTGGAGTTTCTGGTGAAATAGCATATAAAATGGGAGAGATAATGAAGCAAATGAGTTTGAATATGCAGGTTTTTGCCATTACACATTTGCCACAAATTGCTGGGAAGGGAAAAGAACATTTTAAAGTCTTTAAAGTGATTACAGAAAATCAAACCCAATCGGAATTAAAATTACTTACCAAAGAAGAGCGAATTATAGAAATTGCTCAAATGCTTTCGGGATCTACAATTTCAGATTCTGCATTAAATCATGCAAAGGAATTGCTTAACTGATAAATAGAATTATATTTGTTTGCTGTTATTAAAACTAATAAAAAACAGTAAACCCTAAACAGAAAACTTTTCAAATTATGATTATAGAACCAAGAATGCGTGGCTTTATTTGTTTAACAGCTCATCCAAAAGGTTGCGAACAAAA
>Ga0114971_10000604_pt1 | contig 23662 bp, 17 predicted proteins | sample M_140625_MF_Meta_FD_87320 | JGI IMG/M metagenome (GOLD analysis project Ga0114971, IMG submission 87320) | Freshwater microbial communities from Lake Montjoie, Canada to study carbon cycling - M_140625_MF_MetaG | ecosystem: Environmental > Aquatic > Freshwater > Lake | place: Lake Montjoie...
CGGTAGTTGTCCTGCTTGGTTGCCAGCTTTTGCTAGCACGGCTAACACCGTCAGGCTTGGATCGGCAAGCACCAACGCCATCGGACGATTGGGTCCGAGGATCACGAGATCGCGTTGTACTCCAACCACCACCGCCGCGTCGCGAATGATTTTGTCGTAGCGTTCCGCAAACAGTGTGTTGAGCGAGTCGAAATTCAGTCCATCCACCTGCACGCGTCCAAGGCCGATTGCATACACGGTCCCGTCTGCCGCAACGGTGCCGGTTCCAGACAGCGACACATCGTTGTAGACGCGCCATGTCACGACATCGCCTTCACTGACATGCCATGTCACGCCACGCGCGACAACCACCTGAGGCGCAAGTGTCTGCGGATCGCGCGTCGCACAGCCCGCGAGTGAGAGCGACAGGAGAAGACCCAGCACGAGGGCACGATGCATCGCTAAACCGGACATAAAACACAGGGCTGTAAGTACGACGCGCAGGGACCGCGGTCGCGGCCCCGTGTCGACACGCGTCGCGAGGTCTATTGGAATAGGGAAGCGCGCTCGGAGATGTGTCAGAACGCCCCCCGCATGCTGAGCACGACTGGGATTGTGCGCGACAGAATAACGAAGTCCCGCCAAACGGTCCAGCCGCGCAGGTAGGACGACTCCAAGCGCACGACTTCCTCGAAATCACGGATCGCATTGCGCCCACCCACTTGCCACGGACCCGTGATCCCAGGGAGCGCCTCAAAGCGGACGAAATGATGCTGGTGATACCGTGCGACTTCCTTCGGCAGCGGCGGTCGTGGTCCCACGAGCGACATCTCACCCCGGAGCACGTTGAACAGTTGCGGCAATTCGTCGAGGGAGGACGTCCGAAGAAATATCCCGAGCGCGGTGTTGCGGGGGTCGCGGGGATGCTTGAAGAGCGGGTCGTTGGGGTAGACGTTGTCGGTCTCGAGCTGCGCTTGCTGCGCTTCGGCGTCCTGCACCATCGTGCGGAACTTGTACATCAAGAACGGTTCGCCCCCCAAGCCGACACGTACCTGCTTGAAGATGGCCGATCCCGGCGAGGTAAGCCGCACCGCAATCGCGACCATCGCAAGCACCGGCGAGAGCACCACAATGCCCAACGTGGCGCCCACGACATCCATGACGCGCTTGGCTACTAACTGCGATCCCACCAACGCCGGGCGCGACAATAGCGCCAACGGTTCCGCACGCCGCAACACGAAACTCAGTTCGTCGAGCCGCCGGAACGCTTCCCGGCGCGTCGCGTACACGCTCACGCCAGCGCTGGAGGCGGCAATCATGACAGCCTGAAGCGCCGAGTCCGAGACGACCCCGACCACCACGATCGCGTCGGTCGCAGACTCCGCGATCGCTTCATAGAGATCTCGCAGGCTATCCGCGGTGTCGATCGGCCACGACGGAGCCAACACAAAGGTCGGGCTCGCTGTCGCCATCGGACGGTCCATCAAGTCAGGATCGCGCGTCACAGCAGCCACATCGCTCGCCGGCCCAACCATAAGTGTGCGCGACGGATCAAAACGGCGCGGATCCATAGGACGCAGCGCCTCGGTTAGCCAACGACGCTGCAGCACCATCGCCAGCCAACTTGCCGCCAGCACGGCACCGATAGTCAGCCACCGCGCATGAATATTCACCGTCCACGTCTCGGCCCAGCGCGGGAGCACGAGTCCCAGCAATAACGCGGCAAAAATGCGCTCGGCATGCAACTGACGCTCCGTTTGGGCGTACGAGCGTGTGACGACCAGGCAAAAGACCAGCGAGGTCACGCGGCGAAGCAACGCGGACGGTGTCTGCGGGATTAGGCCACGAAGAAAAGACTCGGCGCCGTCCCCGAGTGCAGGCAACAACCCATCCAATGGGAGCATGGCCGCGATGACAAAAATCGTGGACACCGTCAGCACGTCGGCGAACACCAGAAGAGACCCGAAGGTCAGCTCCCGCCAAAAACGCCGACGCTGCAGCCCGAGGGCGCGCTGTCGGAGTTCAAGACGTGTGATGTAGCTCGGTGCGGCCAAGGGGACGGTTGCGGTTCTGAGACATGGAAAAACGGGGTCGTTCATTAGAAAGGCGGCTCGCAGGTGGCTCCCAGGTGGCTCCTTCGGACTGAGCCCCCTTCCCGCCCACTTGAAATATCGTCATGTAGTGCCCATTTTTCAAGCAGTGTCAAATAAGTGACGGTCTATTGTGTCGTTTCGTCAAATGCAGGCGACTACGACAGACGTCATCCCTTTCGTTGATATTGTGGCAACCTCCAGTCTTCCCGTGGGCACTCCGCTGCCATCTATTCCATTGCCGGGCGATGGCGTTTTCAGCGCGGGCGCTCCGGGCGCTGCGGGCGCTGCGGGCGACGTGCGTCGCTTCCGGCCCGAGACTGCCACACTAGAAATCGACAAGCTCCGGCACTGCCTGATCGAGGCAATCCAGCGCGGCGCGTCAGATGTTCATATCCGAGCTGGCGACGTCGTCTACGCCCGTATCGCGGGACAGCTGACCGCGCTCGACACACCGGTCCTCACGGCAGTCAGCACGTACGAGATGGTCGCCCACATCCTCGGCACTTCCAATCGCGCGCCGCTCATTGACGAGGTCCGTGACTACACGGGTCCCTGGAGCGCACCGGGCATCGCACGATTCCGCGTCAGCGTTCTCCGCCAGCGCTCCAGCTTCGCGATCGTGATGCGCGTCATCCCGGATGTCCTGCCATCACTCGCGTCACTGGGACTTCCCGTGCAGGTTGGACAGGCGTTGCTCAGCGATTTTGGTCTTGTCTTCGTTACCGGCGTCCAGGGCTCCGGTCGCGCCAGCACGATCGCCGCGCTGATCAACCACCTCAATAAGTTCTCTCCGCGTCGCCGTCACATTGTGACGATCGAGTCCTCGATCGAATTCCTGCATCGGAATGACCATTGCGCGATCACGCAGCGCGAGGTCGGCGTGGACACGGTGAGCTTTGCCCGTGGCATGGACGCAGCCCTCGAGCAAGACGCCGACGTCATCGTGGTGGGCGAGATGGACGAACCGGAGCTGCTGGAGATCGCCGTGCGCGCCTCGGAGGCAGGACGCCTCGTGATTGGAAAGATGACCGCCCCCGACTGCACATCCGCGTTGCGACAGTTCTTCAATGGCCTTCCGCCCCACTCCCAAGACACGGCGCGGCTGAACATTACGGAAATGCTCCGCGCGGTCGTCGCCCAGCGGCTCCTCCCACGCGCCGATGGTCACGGTCGTGTCTTGGCTGCTGAATCGCTGTTCATGACGCCTATCGTTCGCGACGTCCTCGGCGATCCGGGACGCCTCTCCGAGATTCGCAAGGCGCTGTCCGACGGACGCACCGAGTTCGGGACGCAGACCTTCGATCAGCATCTCGCCGATCTCGTGATCAGTGGTCAGGTGTCGTTCGAAGTCGCGCTCACGCTGGCGACCAACTCGCTCGACTTCGAACTGCAGCTCCGCGGCCTGCGGCGCTAAGTCGCGGGTTCGGCGTCCGCCACCACAAAGGGCGGAACGGGAAGCGGCGGGAGCCCGTCGATCAGACGTGCCGGATTCGTCACGCCGAGCAACTCAGCCTGCGTGGGGTATCCCGCCTGGACCAATGCGTAATGAAAGTCGCGCAACCGTGGCAGTCCACGCGCGTGGTAGTCGCTCGCAACGTAGTCGGCGAGGCCAAGGGTCAGAATCTGCATGGCGTGCTTGGCAGCAACCGAGCCATGATCGCCAAAGAGTGACCCCGCGTTCACCTGAAGGTATGCCCCGGCGTCCTTGAATCGCTCGAGAATCCCGTACTCCTCAAGATTTTTGTACCGTTCGGGGTGCGCCACCACCGGCGTCCACCCTTGATCGCGGAGTGCGGTCACCGCGAACTCTGCATTGATCGGCGGCAGTCGCAGACTCGGGTACTCCACCAATGCGAAGTTCGTTCCCGCGAGTCGGAGTCGCGCGTCTGAGAGATCCGGGTCGGGGACGTCGAGCTTCACCTCCACGCCGCGCTCGACGCGCATGGGGCTCCCGTGCCGTTCGGCGTCCAGCTTGACCACCGCGTGCAGGCGCTCCCAACCTGCATCAAGTTGCTCCAGCCGATCAGCGAGCATCGCACGATTTCTGGTCAGCGACCCCAGAAAGTGGGGCGTGGTAATCAGCTGCCGTGTGCCCCCAGTACGAAACGCCTCGAGCGCCGCGGCAGAATCCTCCGCCGTTTGCGCCCCGTCGTCGACGCCGGGGACCAGGTGGCTATGGAAGTCGGTGAAGCCGAGGGGAGCGGTCACGTTCCTTGCTGGCGATACCAGTCCACGGTCGCACGGAGGCCATCACCGAACGGGGTGCGCGCGCGGAACCCAAAGCGCTCGGCCGCGCGGCTCGTATCGAGCGAGCGCCGCGGCTGTCCGTTGGGTTTGGTCGCATCCCACACCACTCGCCCTTGGAAGCCGACGGCAGTTGCAACCTCGGTCGCGAGATTGCGAATCGCGATTTCTGTTCCGCTCCCGAGATTCACCGGATCTGATCCGTCGTATCGCTCCGCCGCGAGGACGATGCCTTCCGCGGCGTCATCCACGTACAGGAACTCGCGTGTTGGTGAACCATCACCCCAGAGCACGACCTCCGCGGCACCAGCGCGCTGCGCCTCGATCATTTTGCGAATCAGGGCCGGGATTACGTGCGAGCTGTCGGGATCGAAGTTGTCACCCGGCCCGTAGAGATTCACGGGGAGGAGATGCACCGCATTGAATCCGTACTGCTCGCGGTAGGCCTGCCCTTGCACGAGGGCCATCTTCTTGGCGAGACCGTATGGTGCGTTGGTCTCCTCAGGATACCCGTTCCAGATGTCGTCCTCATGGAACGGAACCGGCGTGTGCTTGGGATACGCGCAAATCGTTCCGATACTCAGGTACTTTTGGACGCCGGCAACACGTGCTTGCTCGAGCGTCTCGATCCCCATGATGGCGTTATCATAGAAAAAGCGCCCGGGGCTCGCTCGGTTCGCCCCAATCCCGCCAACGACTGCGGCGAGATGAATCACGAGATCGGCGCGTGTTTCGGCATACAGACGTTGCACCGCGTCGCGATCGCGCAGGTCGCAGGTTGCGGAACGGGGCACCGTGATGTGCGTACAACCACGACCTCGAAGCACTGACACCACACGGGAGCCCAAGAACCCGGCGCCTCCGGTGACAATAATACGCGTGTTAGCTAAGTCCACATGTGCAATTTACAGGAACGCCAAGCGTGGGCGCTATGGCTCGGCGCAGACCACGCTCCGTCCGGGTGTCACACGTCAGCCGAGCATCGCCGCGAGCGCATCCGGCAGCCGCGGAAAACCGAACCGGAATCCGGCATCCGTGAGCGCACGTGGGCGAACGCGCTGGCTTGCGAGCAGTGTCCCCTCCGCCATTTCGCCGAACATCGCGCGCAACACGAACGTCGGAACCGGCGGAAGGAATGCGGGCCGATGCACCGCTGCCGCGACGTCGCTCGTGAACTCAGCGTTCGTCACAGGCTCCGGGCTCACCGTATTGACCGGACCCTGCAGGGTTGGCGTGTCAATCGCGAAACGCAGGGCGCGCACCACGTCGTCCAACGAAATCCAACTCATCCATTGGCGCCCAGTCCCGAGCGCCGCGCCGCCGCCGAGTTTGAACACCGGAAGGAGTTTGGCCAGTGCACCGCCGTGCGGCGTCAGCACGACCCCAATCCGGGGATGCACGACGCGAATGCCTGCGTCGCGCGCCGGCGTCGCCGCACGCTCCCAATCGAGCGCGGTATGTGAGAGGAAATCGCTCCCCGCTGGCGTTGATTCCTCAAGCCAGGCGTCGCCGCGGCTTCCGTAGATTCCGACGGCCGATGCGCTGACGAAGACGCGGGGCTTCTGCTCGAGCCCCGCGATGGCCCGTGCGATGCATCCGGTGCCCTGCACGCGACTGTCGACAATCGCCCGCTTGTGCGCCGGAGTCCACCGCTCGCCTACGTTGGCGCCGGCGAGATGCACAACGCCCGTGACTCCCGCGAGTTTCGCGCGGTCAATCCGGTCCGTTGCCGGATCCCACGCGATGTCGTTTGATCCGCCGCGCCCGATCGACACCACCTGGTGTCCATCAGCGCGCAACGATGCGGTGAGCGCGCGGCCGATTAGGCCGCTCGCGCCGGTAATGGCGATACGGTCACTCATACAACACTCACTCGCAGCGGGGGCATACCCCATAAAGTCAGGGTGGAGCGCAGTTGTTCCCGGTCAGATCGACCAGTGCCCATGGCTGTTCCGTTGGTGGCCCTACGGTATGCGCCTCAGTACCAATAGCCGAAAATAATGTCCATTTCATCGTCCGAGGTCAGTCCGAACTTGACGGTTTTATTCGGGTCGGCACGATACGTCACCTCAGACGTCAGTCCCTCGCCCGGCTGGAGAACAATGGGGACATCAAATCCAATAAATGGCGGATGATCCCACGACGTGTTGGTGAACACGATTTCGCCATTCCGTGCACCACCGGCAATGCGAATCACAAACTTCTGCCCGCGCGCATGCATGTGCGACGTTAGCGCGACAATGCGCGTAAGCGTCGTAAACCGGAACGTCTTCGTGATGGTTGTGTCGCGCCCTTTCTGAATCGTCAGATCAGAGTTCGAAAGATTCAAGCTGCTCGCCGCCTGCGTCACCTGCGAGGCCGGCACGGTCCACAGATTCGCCTCTGCCTCGCCCGTCACGTCCTGTGCGCTCGCGTTCACGTAATGCGAATTCAGGTCGATCGCTTGCCCCGCAGGAATCTTGAGGGCCACGCCAGCCGGGAAGCGGAAATCACTGCTGGTCGCCTGCGTACCCGCGAAAAAAACGTGGTACTCCATGGGCGCCATGTTCAGAATGCTGTACGTTCCATCGGCGTTGCGGATGTCACGCACCGCTCCGAGCGAGGGCAGCAGCGCCGCGGGTGTGTTCGGGGCGAAGGTGTACAGCACAAAGTGGTGACTCCCGGTGCGCATCTGCGTTTGAATCCTGTTCACCCATACGTCCGCCGTGTTACCGACGGGCTTGTAGTTGAAGAGTTCGCGTTCGAAACTCGATCGAACGGCGAACGAACTCAGCTTCACCTGGAACCCTGCTGATGGCGGTGCGAGCGGTGTGTACGGTGCTGCCTCCGGACGCGTCGTCCCGGTCAGGAGTGCGGGGTCCACATCGTCGGCTGTTGGGCTCGCGCCATTCTCAATCCACTGCCGTACGAAGTTCAGCTGCTCCACCGACAACGATGGCGCGGCCTGTGGCATCGCCCCGCCGTAGTTATGCGCGTGATGTCCCGCGAGCCACTGATTCAGCTTGTGCCACAGCAGGCTCGAGTCCGGCTTCCCCGCGACCACGAGCTTCAGGCCGTCGCCTCGCGCGACACTGTTCACAGGAAGCACGCTCACGAGGCGCGCGTGTACTCCGCTTCCAGACAACACCAGCGACGTCGTCGTGCTTCCTGGCGCGTGACACGAGTTGAACGCACAGGATTTTTCAAACAATTGCGACTGGATTCGCTGAAACGACGTGCTCGCCCCGAGCGATACGGTCGGTGCGGGGGTCGTACCACTCTTGTCGCTCCCGCCACACGCGGCAGCGAGTACGAGCGTCAGTGTGACGGCAAGCATGCTCACGCGGAGCGGCGCCGAGAAGCGCGGGCGCCGACTGGCGCTCAAGTTATTGGTCGTCACTTGGCGGTTCCCGCCGGTCCGAGATACTTGGCATACCAGTCCAACACACGCTGCTGATAATCCATAAAATCAGACTCCGTCGTTTGTGGCACACCATGCCCGCTGTTCGCATAGTTCACCCACGTCACCGTCTTCCCGAGCCGACGCATCGCATAATACATCTCACGGGTATTCAGTGCTGGCACATTGTGGTCTTCGCCGCCGGTCATCAGCAACAACGGCGTCGTAATCCGATCGGCGAACATCACCGCCGAGTGCTGCACGTACTTCTGCGGCTGCTGCCACATCGTGGCGCCAATCCGGTCTTGGCTCTTTTCCGCGGCATGAATATTCCGCACGCCGAGGCGTGGGCTGTCGGTGTAGAAGGAGATGAAGTCTACCTTCCCGCTCATGTTGATCGCCGCCTTGAAGCGGCCGGTCTGCGTGATCAACAGGTTCGTAGCATAGCCACCGTAACTCGTGCCATGCACGGCGAGTCGTGCACTATCGGCGAGCCCCATCGAAATCACGGCGTTCGCGGCTGCCGTCACGCCCTTGATCCACGCCTCACCCGGATACCCGATATCAAAGCCGACGCTCGGATTCACCACCGCGTAGCCGTGCGCGGACAGCAGGTTAGCGACGGCATCGAAAGTGTCATCAAAAAAATCTTCATAGATGATGAACACCGTGGGATACCGCGTCCCCTTCACGTAGTTCGCGGGATACCGCACCACACCGAAGCGCGACTTGCCGTCAGCATCGAGGTATGGAAGCAGTTCCGTCTTCGCAATCGGCTTACCCGCGAGCTGCGGGTTCGACTCCAGAAGCTTTCGCGGGGCAGTGCCAGCGAGATCAGTGACAAAAAGATCTGCCGGATGATTTCCCGCCGCAATCGCGAGCACCATCGTCGCTCCATCCCGGGCGAGGCGGGGGCCGGTAAACAGCTCACCGCCCTTGACGATGGTTCGTGACGACTTTGTCTGTAGGTCCTGCACCACAAACGAGCGGTCCCACTCGCGACGCGAGTTTACCGCGGTGACCAAATACCGCCCATCGCGACTCCAGGTCACAAGCATCGGGCGCGGAAGGGTGGAGGTCGAATCGGGATACGTGACGACGTGCTCCTTGTTGCCGGTCGCCACATCGACAACCCAGAGCCCGGCGCGATTCTCCGCCAACAGTTTACCCGCATCGCTCGTGAGCGACATCGGCGTAAAACGTTCGCCGTCGCGCTTCGCTCGCGCGGCGGCACTGGTGTCGGCGTCGGTCGCGGCAGGCGCTGTCGCACCCATCAGTTGGCGTCGCGCCGTGTCGGCGGTGGTACCCATCCACACTTTCCCATCGCGAGCAACCGCATAATGCACGCCGTCCTCAGCCCACACGAACTGCTGTCCCTTCATGGTCGCCGCGAGTGTCCGCGGTGCACCCGCACCATGCGCTACGAGCTTCCACTCACGACCGCCAATCACGTCGTAATCCGTCTTCTTGGTGATGTCCTCCTGAATCGTCACCGACCGACCATCCTCGGCGAGTGTCCACGCTCCGATTCGCGCTTCGGGAACAAGCGTCTGCACGGCCCCGCTCGCGGGATCCCACGAGACAATCGAGCGCGTCGCCGAGAGACGGTTCATACCGTCCCACTCGAGGAAATCATCTTTGCCGTCCAGCGCTACGATTGGCGCTGAGGTAAGGGCCGCGAATTTTGCTTTTGCGTCGGCACGCCAGGCGTCCGTGCGAGCGGCAAACACGAGCGCATCGCCGCGCTTGGTCCATCGCAGTTCACTATTCTCTGCGACGTAGCGCCCCGCGGGGATCTTGGCCGTGGTGAACTTCCCGCTCGCACGATCCCAGATGGTGACCTGCCAGGCGTCGTTCTCGAGCAGGAGAAGCGCAAGCCGACTGCCGTCAGGGGACCAGGTCGGAGCGCGGAAGGTGCGCTTGGTAGGCCAGACCGGGCGCTGCGCGCCGGACTTGGTGTCGAGAATGAGCAACCGCGCGACCGATGCGCGGAGATAGGTCTGATCGCCGTCTCGCGTGAAATCGGCGCCCAGCGCGTCCCGTCGAGTTGCGACCGATGCGGCGAGCCATCGTCCGTCGGCGGAAAGATCCGCAACGGAGACGGTGGCGATATCGAGGAGATCGCGAATACCGAGTGTGTCCGCCGCCACTGTGGCCGCGTGTACGACCCGCGGCGATTCAGGCAGCACCCGTCGCGGCGCTGGCATGCGCGGCGGAGCGATAGCCGGTACAAGTGCAACGCTCAGTGTGAGGGCGCGAACGAGCGCGGGAATGACACTCATAAGTGTTCCTTATCAGACGGGTGATGACACGACACTTAGAATGTGTAGCGCGAGCCTAAAATGCGCCAGCAGTTACACAGCGAACGCGACGTCTTCTGCCACTGACGCAACAACATTCGCCGCATCTGGGCCGGCGAGGAACAGGTATTCGCGATTCATCAGGTGGCCCACCTGCCCCACTTTCTTGCCTTGCTGATTGTGAATCCCAATCTGCGCCCCCACGTAGCGCTTGAACGCCACTGGCACGGCGGCCACTTCTCCGCGCACCTCCTGCAAGAGCTGCAAGAGATCGTCCTGCGCAAAGAATCCTTCGTTGCTGAATGAGATGAGCAAGTGCGTCGCGGCAACGTCACGAATCAACTGCGAGAAAGCGGCCCACGCGCGTGGCTTGGCGTTGAACTCGCTTTTCACGATGCGACAATCTTCGCGTTTCCGCGCAACGCCATACGCCGGCGGTGCATCGTTGCGTACGATGGTCTCCCACACGTGGTAGTTCGAGAAATAGCTATGCTGGTTGTACGGCGGATCGATGTACGCGATGTCCACCGGATCCATCGTGCGCGCGAAGTCGTTGGCATCCGCGCGCGCGACAGTGCCGGTGCCGGAAATGAGCACCGGAACTCGCAGCGCCAACGCGTTGTGCGAGCGCGGCGCCCACCCCTTGAGATAGGCCATCTGAATCCCAGTGGTTGAGTCCACGCGATCCGCCGCTTCAAGGAGCGAGGTCAGCAGAATCGCGTGCTCCATTGGGTCGCGCGCCAGCGCATCAATCGCTGCGCGAATCGCGTCAATCCGCCGCCCGTTGACTGGCTGGAAATAGCGCGCCTCCTCACAGAAAGTCCGCGTCACATAGCCATCGACACCCGGCAGCGCATTCAACTGTTCCACCAGGTGGGCGAGACGCGCCATATCAGCCGTTGCGCCGTCGCACGCGATATACGTGGTAGCCAGCACCTCGGAATAGCTCGCGAGATCGTTGGCGGTCACCGTAAATCCCGCCCCCTTCAGCGCCTGTGCGACTCGCGTCGTGCCGGTGAACAGATCAGCAACGGTTCGCGCGCCGGTGGCAACCCGCACCGCGTTCGCCAGTGCCACAATCCGTGGCACCAGCGTGCGCTTCGAGCCGATGTACTTGATCACGTCGCGGGCTTGGCGCGTTCGCGCGGTGCCTCGGGGACCACGACATCCGGAAAACGGCTACGAAAGATCATGCGTGGCACTCGGCTGGAGTGGGGGGGCGAGACTCGCAACCTATCTGACCCGGTTCGCGGACGCGAGCGGTCCCCCTATTTTTTCTCCTCCAACCGTTCGGCGCCAGATGCGCTCGCCGCGAGCGGCCGTGCGGGCGCGTTCGCCAGCACTTGCGTCACAAAGCGCTGCCCTTCGCCCACGCGTTCCACCTCGATCGCCACGCGTTCTATGGCTTGCTCCATTCGGTGGAGCCGTTCGTCGAGCTCAGCGGACATCCCCTGCGGCGCTGGCGCGGAGATTTTGTTTTGCATCCGCCGAGCGATGGCGAGGGACACGGGTAGAACGACCGCGGTCACCATGGCGAGGGCCATCATTGCTACTACAGCTTCGTTTATGGGCATATCCTGTTCTCCTCGCGATGTGGGAACCCCTCACTGCGGTGCGACCTCCCACCCCAGCTGGTACCGAGCTGTAGTCTCCCTACGGCCGGCGACAGGGCCAAGATTCAACAATATCCACCTCGGCCGCGTGAACCGGGTGCCGGCCGTGGTGCTGGCCACGGTTCCCCCCCGCCCTCTCCCCGAACTGGGGTCCGAGAGCGAAGTTTAACCTGGACCTCTCAACGGATGCCCCGAATGCCCCGACCCGCTCGCCCCGCCCTCCGACTCGGCGTCTCCACCTGCGCCGCCCTTGCCCTCGTCCTCGGCGCCTGGCGCGTCGGTGACTCGGCACCCTCTGGCTCCCCAGCGCTCAGCACGGTGGACTCCACCGTACTGAAGACATTCCGTTGGCGCAGCATCGGCCCCGACCGCGGCGGCCGATCGATTGCCGCGAGCGGCGTTAAGGGACGCGCCAAGGAAGCCTACTTCGGCGCCGTCGGCGGCGGTCTCTGGAAGACCACCGATGGCGGTGACAACTGGGCCCCCGTGACCGACGGCCAGATCAAGAGCTCGTCGGTTGGCGCCGTGGCGGTGAGCGAGTCGAACCCGGATATCGTCTACATCGGCACCGGCGAGACCTGCATCCGCGGCAACATCATGGCAGGCGACGGCGTCTATAAGAGCGCCGACGCCGGCAAGACCTGGACGCACATCGGCTTTGAGAAGTCGGAGAATATCTCCAAGATCCGCATCCACCCGACCAACCCCGACATCATCTTTGTCGCCGCCTTCGGCAAGCACTCGGCGCCGAACGAAGACCGTGGTGTCTATAAGAGCATCGACGGTGGCAAGTCGTGGAAGAAGGTGCTGTATCGCGACGACAAGACCGCCGCGATCGACATCAGCATCGACCGCAACAACCCGAACATCATGTACGCCGCCATGTGGGAGGCGTACCGCAAAGAATTCACGATGTCGAGCGGTGGGCCCGGCAGCGGACTCTTCAAGAGCGTCGATGGCGGTGAGAGCTGGACCGAGATTACCCGCAACCCCGGCATGCCCAAGGGGCTGATCGGGCGTATCGGCGTGAGCGTGAGCGGCGCGAACTCCAAGCGTGTGTACGCGCTCGTGGAAAACGAAGACGGCGGGCTCTTGAGCTCCGACGACGCAGGCGCCACCTGGAAGCTGATCTCCACCGATCGCAATGTTCGCCAGCGCGCGTTCTACTACACGCACGTGTTTGCGGATCCGAAGGACGAGAACACGGTGTACATGCTCAACACGAGCGCGTACCGCTCGACCGACGGTGGCAAGACGATGGTGAGCATCGGCAACGGCACCCACGGCGATCACCATGATCTCTGGATTGATCCGGACGACACCAAGCATCTCGTGAACGGCAATGACGGCGGCGGCGCCGTCTCGATGAACACCGGCGCGTCATTCAGCGCGCAGACGTTCCCGACCGAGCAGTTCTATCACATCGCGGCGACGGCGCACCTGCCGTACCACGTGTGCGGGTCGCAGCAGGACAACACGACGCTCTGCGTGCCCTTCAACTGGAACTACACGCAAGGCGGCGGTGGTCGCGGCGGACGTGGCGGCGGTGGTGGACGCGGTGGCGCACCGACGGCGGCGCCGTCGTATCAGGCGGGCGGCGGTGAGCCCGGCTATATCGCACCTGATCCGCTCGATCCGGACGTGTTCTACTCCGGTACCAACAATGGCGGCTATCTCGACAAGTTCAACCGTCGCAACGAGCAGCACCGTGAAGTGAACCCGTACCCCTGGTTCTACTCAGGCGAGCCCAGCTCTGAGATCAAAGAGCGCTGGCAGTGGACCTACCCGATCGTCTTCTCGAAGCTTGACCCGAAGTTGCTCTTCGTGTCGTCGCAGCGCCTCTGGAAGACGCGTGACGGTGGGCAGAACTGGACGGCGATCAGCGGCGACCTCACGCGCCATGACCCCAACACCATGGGGACCTCGGGCGGTCCGATCACGGGCGACATGAACGGCCCCGAAGTCTACGGCGTGATCTTCTCGGTTGGACCGAGCAAGAAGGATATCAATGTCATCTGGACCGGCTCGGACGACGGGCTCGTGCATGTGACCAAGGACGGCGGCAAGACGTGGACGAACGTCACGCCGAAGGGGATGCCCGATTTCGGACGCGTCTCGCAGATCGACGCCTCGGCGTTCGATGCTGGCGTCGCGTACATCTCCGTGCGCCGCCCGCTGATGGATGACAAGACGCCGTATTTGTTCAAGACTGCCGACTATGGCAAGACGTGGACGAAGATCATCAACGGCATCCGCGCCGACGACTGGATGCACGCGATCCGCGAAGATCCCACGCGCAAGGGGCTGTTGTACGCGGCCTCGCAGCACGGCGTGTACATCTCGTACGATGACGGCGCGAAGTGGGAATCGCTCTCGCTCAACCTCCCCGACGTGCCGGTCAGCGATTTGATTGTGCAGGACAACGAGCTCGCGATTGCGACGCATGGACGTGGCTTCTATATCCTCGACAACATCGGCCCGCTCCGTCAGACGGGCGCGGCAGTCGATGCGGCTCCTGCGTGGATCTATGAGCCGGCTGCCGCGTATCGCACCGGCCCGGGCGCGACCTTCACGTATCTGCTCAAGAAGGCGGCCAAGCAGGTCACGATCGACGTGCTCGACAGCGCGGGCAAGCTCGTAAAGTCGTTCGGCCCGGATACGGCACCGCCGGCTCCGGCTGGTCGTGGCGGTGGACGCGGAGCCATGCCAACACCGGCACCTGCGATCACCGTCGGCATGAATCGCTTGAACTGGGACATGCGCTACGAAGGCGTCACCTCATTCCCGGGGATGATTCTCTGGGGTGCCAGCACGCAGGGACCTGTCGCACCGCCAGGCACGTATCAGGTGCGCCTGACGGTTGATGGCAAATCGCAGACGCAGAAGTTCAAGGTCAAGCGCAACCCGATGATCACCGATGTGAGCGACGCCGATCTCCGCGCGCAGTTTGCGCTGGCGATCAAGGCCCGCGATCGTGCGAGCGAGGCCAACCAAGCGGTGATCGATCTGCGCAACGTGAAGGCGCAGGTTGCCGACCGTCTCAAGAAGGCGCAGGACGCGAAGCTCAAGGAGACGGGCGACAAGCTGAGCGTCAACAGCGCCGATGTCGAAGACGACATCTATCAGGTGAAGAACCAGGCGGGCCAAGATCCGCTCAACTTCCCGATCCGCATCAATAACCGATTGGCGAATCTCCTGCGCATGGTCACGGCGGGCGAGGGACGCCCGACGAACAACCTGCCGGCGCTCTACGACGAGTACGTCAAGCTCCTCAAGGTGCAGACGGACCGGAAGGAAAAGGTCTTGGACATCGACCTCAAGGCGTTCAACGCTGAGCTGAAGCGACTCGGAATGATCCCGGTCGATCCGAAGTGCGCGAAGGCCGACGGGTGCAGTTTCGTACCGTGATCGTGTGGTAACCGTGCGCTGATTGCACGAGGAGCAGATTGTGAACCGGCGACGTGGTTACCACGTCGCCGGTTTGCGTATCTCGCGTATTGCGTCGTGAAGAACAGGAGGGGGGCGACCCTTGCCCTCGCGCCGCGTTACGAACATCTTAGAACTAAGATGAAATCCCCCCTGCCGTCGCCTGCTCCCGCCCGAACCGATCACGACCTCCCGACCGCCACAGCGCTCAAGCTCTGGGTTGTCCTGAGCCGTGCGCAGTGGGCGGTGCAACAAGTGTCGATCAATGACATCGAGAGCCACGGACTCAGCCCCGCCGAGTTCGCGATTATCGAAGTGCTCTTCCATAAGGGACCGCTGCTCCTGGGCGAAGTGCAGCGAAAGGTGCTCGTGTCGAGTGGTGGCATCACCTTCCTCGTGGACAAGCTCGCGAAGCGCGGGCTGGTGGAGCGCCGCGAGTGCCCGAGCGACCGACGCGCCCGCTATGCCGCGCTCACCCCAGAGGGTGAAGCGCTCATGCATGAGATCTTCCCGGCGCATGCCGCCGCGATCCGCGACGCCCTGGCGGGACTTCCCGTCGACGAACAAAAAACCCTGATCTCAGCGCTCAAGGCGTTGGGGAAAGAGGCCGAACGGGTGGCCTCCGCGACCCCGCGTTGCCAAAAGGCCGTCGCAGAGCTGAACGACTCCGCTTCGTAATCCTTGGGGCAATCAGCGCGCGGCCCCTTTTCCCTCTGGAAATGCCTATGCACCGCTCTTTCGTCTGCCGCGCCGCCGTCGCCCTCTCGCTCCTCGCGACCGCCACCACTCTCGCCGCGCAACAGTTCCCCACGAACGCCACCCACGGCAAGCGCCCCACGCGCCTGGTGATCCGCAACGCCACCATCATTGATGGCAACGGCACCCCCGCGCGCGGCCCGGTCGACATCGTGGTCGAAGGGAACACGATCACCGATATCGTTGCGCTCGATCCGGTGGCCACCGGACGCGGGCAGTCACGACGGCCAGCCGGCGACGTGAACATCGACGCCACGGGGAAGTACGTCCTCCCAGGCCTGATCAACGCGCACGCGCATCTCCAGAGCCAACGCTCGGGCCACTCGCTCGACGGCTATGAGTACAATCTCAAACTGTGGTTGGCCAACGGTATCACCTCGGTGCGCGAAGTGGGCTCCGAGAGTGACACCGGGATCGTCAACATCCGCGAGCGCTCCGCCAAAGGCGACATCGTCGCACCGCGCATCTTCGCCTACCCGATGCTCATGGGTGGCGGCGCCCGCATCAAAACGCCGGCCGATGCCCGAGCCCGCGTGCAGTACCTCAAGAAGATCGGCGTCGACGGCATTAAGATCACCGGCATCGAGCGCGACCTGATGGCGGCGATGGAAGATGAAGCGAAGAAGCTCGGCCTCCCGATCGCGCACCATGTTGGCGTCGAAGAAACCAACGCCTGGGACGACATCGAGTTCGGCACCCGCTCCATTGAACACTGGTACGGCATCCCCGACGCCGCGATCCCCGACCTGCGCCAGCACTTCCCGAGCAACTACAACTACGCCAACGAAACGGACCGCTTCCGCTGGGCGGGGCGTCTCTGGCGCGAGGCCGACCCGAAGCTGCTCGACAGCGTTCTCACCATGATGGTGAAGAAAAATGTCGCCTGGGTCCCCACCATGGACATCTACGAAGCGAGCCGCGACCTGCAGCGCGCACAAACGCAGCCCTGGTTCTCCGAATACCTGCACCCGTCGCTTGCCTGGTACTTCAAGCCAGATCCGGCCAATCACGGCTCCTACTTCATCGGCTGGAGCTCCACCGACGAAGTCTACTGGAAGGAAAATTATCGCCTCTGGATGTCGGCCCTCCGCGACTTCGAACGCAAAGGCGGTACGATCGGCTGCGGTGACGATGCGGGCTTTATCTACCAGCTCTACGGCTACGGCCTGATCCGCGAAATGGAACTCCACGCCGAAGCCGGCTTCAACCCGATCAAAATCATTCAGCACTGCACCGGCAACAACGCAAAAATCCTGGGCCACGAAGACAAACTCGGCCGCGTGCGCGCCGGCTGGCTCGCCGACCTGATTGTCGTCGACGGCAACCCGCTCGAAGACCTCAAGGTCCTCTACGCGGGTGGAACGACAGGACTCAAAGACGGTAAGGAAATCCGCACCCACGGCTCCGAGTGGGTCATCAAGGACGGCATTCCCTACAGCGGCCCGCAGCTCCTGCGCGAAGTGAAGGCGATCGTCGACAAAGCCAAGGCTACCGGAGCGAAGTAAGTGAGCGCCTCAGCGCTGCTCACAGGCGAAGCCATCCTCTCGTAGGACCGGGGGGGGGCATCTTCCACAGTAACTTTCGGTCAGGAGTCCCCACACATGCTGGAGTTGCCCATGTTCGTCCGTTCGCTGTTACTCCTTTGCATGGCCACCGCCTCGGCGGGCGCGCAGGTGACGTTGCCCACTCAGGGTGGTCAGGCAGCGTTCGCGGCGATCCAGGAGATTGTGCGGATTTTGGATGCGGACCCGAAGACGGACTGGTCGCGTGTCAACCTCGAGGGGCTGCGCCGGCATTTGCAGGACATGGACGAGGTGACCATGCGTGCCGCGGTGTTGCAGCGGCGGGGGGAGGCGGGGACGCACGGGCACTGAGTGCGATTGATGCGCTCGGCAAGATTCTGATGCTGCATCGGCTGAATCCGGCGCTACATCCGGTTTCTCCGCAAGCATCCACGCGACTGAGTTCGAATCGGGCATCGAGTGGCTCCCTTTCGCGGCATTCGAGCTCACGGCAATGTATACCGTTTCCGATCGCCTGACCGAGGACTTCGGACTTAAGGGGAATTGTCAGAAGGGCAGTTTCGTTAGATTGCAGGCACAGTTCAACTATTGATCCGTACCACGACCCTGGAGCCCCGCATGGACAGCAATCTGATTTCTATTTCTGCCAGTGGCGTTGGTGCGCACGCGCTGTACTTCGGCGTCGCCATCGTCGCGGTGGTGCTTTTCGTGGCTATCTATGTCATGGTCACTCCCTACCGTGAGTTCGCGCTGATCCGCGACGGCAATACGGCCGCTGCGATCTCCTTGGGCGGCGCGATCCTCGGCTACACGATTCCGCTGGCGAAGGCAGTGGCGCAGAGCGAGGGATTGGGGGACATGCTGTTGTGGAGTGGAGTGGCGCTACTGGCGCAGCTCGTCGCCTACGGCGTGACACGGCTCGTCCTGAGCCGGTTGGCGTCTGATGTCGCAGAAGGAAAGACGGCACCCGCGGTCTTCCTGGCATCGGTTTCCCTCGCCATCGGGTTGCTGAACGCGGCGGCAATGACGGTGTAAAAGCGCTCCGCTGGTCATCGGCCAGCGGTGTGTCACCCGTCCGAGCGATGGTCTGCGGTCGCCGGCCCCGGTATTCCTCCGAGTGCGGCCTCGCGTGCACGGCGTCTTCGACTCCCGCGGCGCGGGCGGCGCGTCGCGGCGTACGCTTCACCGCTGCTCGATGGATCGGCCGGACATCATAGCGGCTGCCCAGCATCGACCCGTACATTACAAGCCGTTGGAGCGATGTCACGGTTGGGGCACGCCGCCACTTCACCTTCTCAATACAAGGCACTCAATGACCCCGTCTCAGACTCCCGCGCTGCGCTCGGGCAGCTCCCTTCCCGGGCTTGGGCTCCTCGGCCTCGGACTCTTCGCGAACTTCTTCGACACACTGGGCATCGGGTCGTTTGCCACCACGACGAGCGTGCTCAAGCTCGGCAAGATGACCGAGGACGAGAAGATTCCCGGCACACTCAATGTCGGGCACTTGATTCCGACATTGCTCGAGGCTGGGCTCTTTCTGAGCGTGATTCAGGTGGAGATGCCCACGCTGCTTTCGATGATCGTCGCGGGAGGGCTCGGCGCCTGGTTCGGGGCGGGCCTCGTGGTGCGCTGGCCTCGCCGCACCGTACAACGCGCGATGGCACTGGCGTTGCTCTTCACCGCCGCCGTCATCACGCTGCGGCAGATCGGGATCTTTCCGCAGGGTGGAAACGCTGCCGGACTCGCTGGCGTGGCGCTCATCGCTGCCGTGCTCGCCAACGCACTGATTGGTGCGCTCATGTCGCTCGGCATCGGCAACTACGCGCCGTGCATGGCGGTCATCTACTCGCTGGGGGTGAGCCCACGCGTGGCGTTTCCTATCATGGCCGGCTCGGCCGCCATCATGATGCCGCTGGCCGCACTTCGATTCTGGAAGTCGGGGCGTTTCGATCGTCGCATATCGCTCGGCCTGGCGGTGGGCGGCATTCCCGGCGTCCTCATCGCCGTCTACATCGTGAAGGAACTTCCCGTGCAATACCTCCTCTGGATGGTGGTCGGCGTGCTGGTGTACACATCGGCGACACTGTGGTCCTCATCGAAGGCTGATGCGCCGGTGGCCGCATGAAGATCACCGGCATCCGCATGTTCCAGATTGACCTCCCGCTGCACGAGGGGAGTTACAAGTGGTCGGGTGGCAACTCGGTTTCGGTGTTCGATGCGACCGTCGTCGGTGTCGACACCGACGACGGCATCACGGGGTGGGGCGAGGTGTGCCCGCTCGGGCCGGCCTATCTTCCCGCGTACGCCCGCGGCGCCCGCGCAGGCATCGCCGAGTTGGCACCACAGTTGATCGGCGCCGATCCACTCGCGCTCGGGTTGCTCAACGAACGGATGGACAGCGCGATGCGCGGCCATCCCTACGTGAAGTCGGCCATCGACATGGCCTGCTGGGACCTGCTCGGCAAGGCGAGCGGACTGCCCGTCGCCACGCTCATGGGCGGCCACGTCGGTGATGACTTTGCGCTGTACCGTGCCATCTCGCAGGAGTCGCCCGAAGCGATGGCCGCGCGTATCGCCCATTACCGCGGCGAGGGATATACGAAGTTCCAGCTCAAGGTCGGCGGCAATCCCGACACCGACATCCAGCGCATCCACGCCGCAGCAGAAACGCTGCAGGCCGGCGACGTGCTGATTGCCGACGCCAACACCGGGTGGACGCAGCACGCCGCCATGCGCGTGGCCGACGCCGTACGCGACGTCAATGTGTACATCGAGCAGCCCTGCATGACGTACGAGCAGTGCCTTTCCGTGCGCCGGCACACGAACCGGCCGTTCATTCTCGACGAGGTCGTGGATGGCATCGACATGCTCGTGCGTGCGGTGTCTGATCAGGCGATGGACGTCATCAACCTCAAGATTTCAAAGGTCGGCGGACTCACCAAGGCCCGGCAGATCCGCGACCTCTGCGTGTCGCTGGGCATCGCGATGACCATTGAAGACACGTGGGGCGGCGACATCATTACGGCGGCGATCGCGCATCTGGCACATAGTACGCCGGAGCGGTTCCTCTTTTCGGCGACGGATTTCAACTCGTACGGGACGGTGGCATTCGCCGAGGGCGCCCCGCAGCGCAAGCACGGGCGGCTGGCGGCGTCGCGTGAGCCGGGGCTCGGCGTGCGGCCGATGATGGACGTGCTCGGCAAGCCGCTGCAGGTGTGGAGCTAATGCTCGGCATTCTCAGCGCGTTCTTCCTTCTCATTGCGGCGGGCACCCCGCGTCCGGCCGACACGTATCCACGCCAGCCGGTCGACGTCGAGCACTATCGTTTCGCGCTGACTCTCTCAGACAGCACCGATCGCATCGTCGGCGAGGCCACCGTGCGCATGCGGCTGCTCGCCGCTGACATTCGGTCGGTGACGCTCGACCTTGCCGACGCGAGTGCCGCCAAGACAGGCCGAGGCATGCGGGTAAGCGCGGTAACGCGCGGCGGCGCGGCGCTCGTCTTTTCGCACAGCGCGGACCGGCTCGCCATTACGCTCGATCATCCGTCCACCGCTGGCGAGGTCATCGAACTCGTGGTGCGCTATGCAGGCATCGCCGCGGACGGGCTGCAGATCAAGCCGAACAAGTACGGCGACCGGACGTTCTACTCGGATGACTGGCCCAACAAGGCGCATCAGTGGCTACCCACCATTGACCACATTGCGGACAAGGCAACGATGGAGATGGATGTGGTGGCGCCCGCGCACTATCAGGTGATTTCGAACGGGCGTCGTGTGGAGCAGACGGATTTGCCGGGCGGCACGCGTCGCACGGTGTGGCGTGAGTCGGTGCCCATCGCCCCGTGGCTCTACGTGTTGGGCGTCGCCCGATTCGCCGTGCAAACGGTCGGAGACTACGCGGGAGCCCCGATTGAGACGTGGGTATACGCGCAGGATCGCGATGCCGGTTTCTTCGACTTTGCCGTGCCGTCCCGCGACGTTTTGGCGTTCTATAGTGAGCGCATTGGGCCGTTCGCATATGAGAAACTCGCCAACGTCCAATCCAATGTTGGCGGCGGCGGTATGGAGGCAGCGTCCGCCATCATGTACGGCGCCAACAGTGTCACCGGCACGCGCACCGTGCGGTGGCGCAACGTGGTGATTCACGAGATTGCGCATCAGTGGTTTGGCAACGCGGTGACCGAGAGCGATTGGAACGACGTCTGGCTGAGCGAGGGTTTCGCGACGTACTTCACGCTGCTCTTCATTGAACACGCCTATGGCCGAGAGGAGTTTGCGTCGGGGCTCCGCGACTCGCGAAAGACGGTGCTCGATTTCTACGCCAAGACACCGGACTACCGCGTGGTGCACGAGAACCTGGCGGATATGGCGCAGGTGAGCAACGGGATGACGTACCAGAAAGGCAGCTGGGTGCTGCACATGCTGCGTCAGCGCATGGGGGACGATCGGTTCTGGGCGGGCATTCGCGACTACTACGCACGATACCGTAACGCGAACGCCTCGACGAACGACTTCAGGCTCGCGATGGAACGCGCGTCGGGTCTGGAGCTGTCCGCGTTCTTCAAACAGTGGCTGTATCGTGGCGGCATTCCGCGCATCGAGGGCACGTGGCAGTGGGACGCGACCGCCAAGCAGGTGGTGGTGGAACTCACACAGACGCAGCCCGGCGAGCCATTCGTACTGCCGGTGGACGTTGGCATCACGCTCACCGACGGCAAGGTGCGCGTGGAGCGAGCCGACCTCGCGGGGCATACGGCGCGGTTCAGCTTCGCGTGCGAGCAGGAGCCATCGGGCGTTGCACTCGACCCGAATGTGCGATTGCTGTTCGAAGGGCGGCTGGCGCGCCGACCGTAGCGTGGTGCTGTCCAGCCCAGTGGTGACGACGGAGCAGTGGCAACATGATGCAGATTCGATGATCAAAGCAATGCCCGACTCTGTCCAACGCGCCATTGCGAAGCACGAGGCTGATCACACGACCGATTCGCCTGATTACTAAGCGGCGATGGCCGCTCAGGAGGGGCTGTCCCGCGGCGAATCTCGATAGCAGAGCGGTGGTGACCTTGCCGTCTAATTCATGTTCGGCCGCCCAAATGGAGGTAGTACAATAAAGCGCACCTGCTCATTCGTGACCGTGGCAATCACGGCGCTGTTGGCCCTCCCGGCCGCCGCGCAACGCCCTACTGCCGCTCCGTTGCCGGCGCAGCTTGGCTTTTCGCCGGAGCGTCTGGCTCGCATCGACAGCTTCATGCGCCAAGCGGTGGATTCGAACCGCATCGCGGGCGCCGTCGTGCTGGTGATGCGCGACGGGCGGGTCGCCTACGAACGCGCGTTCGGCTGGGCGGATAGGGAGGCTGGCCGCCGCATGGCGACCGACGCGATCTTCCGGATCGCCTCGCAGTCAAAGGCAATCACGAGCGCCGCGCTGCTTTCGCTGGCTGAAGAGGGCAAGGTGGCCGTGACTGATCCGGTGAGCCGATACATCCCGACGTTTCTCCGAACCACAGTCGCGATGAGGACTGACACCGGGCGCGCAACGATCCCGGCGAAGCGCGCGATCCGTCTGGCCGATCTCCTCACGCACACCGCTGGAATCTCCTACGGTACAGACTCCACAATCGCGTCTCTCTATGAGGCGCGGGGTCTAGGACCGGCCGCGGGCTTCGGTTGGTACACGGCGGACAAGGACGAACCAATCTGCGAGACCATGGCACGTCTCGGTACCCTCCCGTTCGTCGCTCAACCGGGCGAATCGTTCGTGTACGGATACAACACAGATATCCTCGGGTGCGTGGCCGAACGTGCATCGGGAATGTCGCTCGATGACCTCATCCGAGCGCGGATCACAGCCCCGCTGGGTATGACGGACACGCATTTCTTCCTGCCGACGGCGAAGCGCCAGCGACTCGTTGCCGTCTACGCCAGCGATTCCACCAACCACGCGGTCCGGGCGGCTGACGGTGCACGTGGGCAGGGCCACTACGTGGATGGTCCGCGGCGGAGCTACGCCGGCGGTGCTGGGCTCGTCTCGACGGCGCGCGACTACGCGCGTTTTCTCGAGGCCCTGCGCAATGGAGGCGCGCTGGGGGCCGTGAGGGTGCTGTCGCCGCATACGGTGGAGCTCATGACGACGAACCAGATCGGCGTCCTCCATAGCACCAACGGACTCGGATTTGGGTTCGGGTTCGAGACGGTAGACCGTTACGGCGCCAACGGCCTGAAGTCCGTCGGGGCGTATGGGTGGGGCGGCGCATACGGCAGCGTGTCCGACGCCGTGCGCTCGTGCGGCCTGCTGAAGCGCGTGACCTGCCACACGTTCCGCCACTCGTTCGCAACTCACCTACTTGAAG
>Ga0114971_10000607_pt1 | contig 23599 bp, 21 predicted proteins | sample M_140625_MF_Meta_FD_87320 | JGI IMG/M metagenome (GOLD analysis project Ga0114971, IMG submission 87320) | Freshwater microbial communities from Lake Montjoie, Canada to study carbon cycling - M_140625_MF_MetaG | ecosystem: Environmental > Aquatic > Freshwater > Lake | place: Lake Montjoie...
GTGATGTCAACATTTCCCAGCTGTGCATCGAGGACTTGCTTGACGCTTGTTACGTTGCCTTGCCGTTTCCCATTCCTTTCCAGCCCACACAAAATCTCGCTTAAATGTTCCTCAACAGTGCAGAAAAACAAGCGTTTCGCAAGCCCACCATTTCGCTAAGTACAGAACATATTTGTTCGAAAAGTGTAGTAATCGCCGTATCCATTCGTCCTAGACGACAAGCGTTTCGCAAGCCCACCATTTCGCTAAGTACAGAACAAATTTGTTCGAAAAGTGTAGTAATCGCCATATCCATTCGTCCTAGACGACAAGCGTTTCGCAAGCGCGTGATTTCACCAAATAGAAAAGAAAAATTCTCGAAAAGTGTAGTATTCGCCACAATTCTTACGATTGGTGATGTGGAGGAACTCTAATGTCATCAACACATCATCCCGCAGCGGTCAAGTCTCTTGGCTGCGTGCTCAAAGTCATCGTCTGTTTACTACTATTGGCTGCGCCTTGCCACGCGCAGCAGTTTCAAATTCGTTATTCATTTACGGGTCTCCCTGGAAATCAGAGCACAACACTGCCCCTCGCGGATAGCGTTCCAAGCTTGCTGACCGTCTCTGGAATCACCCGCGGAAGTGGCATTACAACTGTCGCCGGAAGCGGCGCTATGGCCGCCGGGGGCTGGACAACCACCGCATTTGATCCCAATGACTACTTCACACTCAACCTGTCATCCGCATTTGGTTACCGCGTCCGCGTTGATTCCATCAGCTTTGCAGAACGCAGAAGTCTCACCGGTCCGCATGGAATGGAATTACGGACTAGCGCTGATACCTTTGGTCAGGGCATTTACAGCGCTACGCTCCCAGATGACGCGAAAGTTCGACGACACGATGCACAAACTGGCGGCATCTGGGCGGATGAAACAGTACCCCTCGAGGTTCGTTTCTATGGGTATCAGGCAGAATCTGCAAGCGGTACCTGGAGAATTGGCGGAAGTACGACCGCAGCAGATAACCCAAATGGCCTAAGCACCGACCTTCTCATCAGCGGCTGGCTGGAACCCAGTGCGACGGTCGCCCCTGAACCAGCAAGTCTCGGGCTGATGCTTGGGGTGCTCCCAGTAATCGGATGCGTGTCTCTCTGGAGACTTAAAGTGAGACATGTGTGAGATGTTGAAAAGCAAATATATGTCAAAAATGGATTGTTGTAAAAGTACGCTAATGCTCAAAATGTTCGCAAGATTGTGAATGATTGGTTAGATAGTGACATTCGTTTGAATCTCGAGCAGAGGACATCGAACCGGGGCCGCGGTAATATAAACACATCGATGGTTGAAAAACCCGATGAATACTGCGGCCGCTAATCAGCGGGCGCTTTTTGTTTTTATGGACACTACGCTTCCCGACATCCCGCGTTACCGGCCATTTCACAAAGGCATTTACACAACCACGCCAAGCCTGATGCCTCTCGGTACCCAATTTGGAAATGGAGTTCTTGATGCCATCCCGCTCCAGCTCGACCGGGGCACGGCGGCACTTATCGCAAACAAGCAACAGGTACAGACCTACAGGCCACTCATCCTGATGTCTGAGCTGAGCGAGACTGTCGCTCATGCCGCGATCCAACAGCTATCTAATGAACGGGACATCGCACAGACAGCTGTTGGCGCAACCTATCCGGGCATCACCGCCCTCCACGAAGTTTGGCATGAAACGACTCGGTCACTCGAAAGTCGATGCATTGCTCTTTCATGTGCAATCGGCGAAGACATCGCGATTGTTCAAATCGATTCAGTCGGTAATGACCACAACGCCCTCATGTCGATTGCTGCGCCAAGCCGCTGGGCACCAGAAGAAAAAATCGGATGCTCGTTCATTGCGACACATATGCCCGTGCCACACATGGAAAAAACATTGGCCGTGGCTGCCAATCTCCAGCAAATGCTCCTCGAGCGCGGACCCTTTGTCCGCTTCGCCTGGGGGATTTCCACCACTCCTGCGCTGGATACACATCCCAGTGTCACGGAGCCACTCTACGCCGGCGGGGATGCTTGGCTACGCACAGAACGACAGGTCATCCGGCGTATTCCCGAACACAAAGCGTTCCTCTTTACCATCCGTGTGATGGTTGAACCGCTATCCGATGTGCGAAAATCGGTAACGGATGCCAATGCCCTTGCAGCCGCACTGCGAAGTATGGATGAAAAGAGTCGGATTTACAAAGCCGTTGATGTCCATGTAGATGCGCTGTGTGCGTATCTCTTAGAATCCTCTTAGGATGTCGGTCTCTCGATAGAGAAACGCTGGAAGTCACTGGCAAGCCGGGTGTTTGGAAACACTGTCTGGGCATCCTGTAAGAGCATCTCAATCCCTACATCTGCAGGTTCCGGATCATATCTGCTTGAGAAATGGGTGAGAATCAACTCTTTAACGCCAGCGCTTAAAGCGACTTCTGCTGCTTCGCGGCTTGTTGAGTGCGCTGACTTCTCAGCCTGGACCTGTTCACTTGCATGAAATGTTGCTTCATGGATTAGTAAATCCGCACCAGCTGCGAGGGCAATAACGGCATCCGATGGGCGTGTATCACCCGAATAAACCGTCATGCGTCCGCGCTTGGTTTCGCCGACATAGTCAGCGCCATTTACAACACGGCCATCCGGGAGCGTGACAATCTCTCCCGCTTTCAGCTGACCAAACAGGCGGCCAGGCGGCAAGCCATCCGCCTTCGCCTTCTCAATATCGAATGCACCCGGGTTGTCCGCCTCGCGTATCCGGTACGCATAACTTTCGGTGCGATGGTCCGTCGGACACACATCCACGGTAAATCCAAGCTCTGTGAGCGACCATCCAGCCGTAACCACATCGTTCACAATCGGATACGCCGGTCGGTTACCAGTCAGTCGCAGCGTACTGTTCAGCCATCGACCAAGGCCATCCGGGCCGTGAATCGTAACCTCGGATGCTCCACCCAGCGCGAGTCCCCGGCTTGCGAGGAGCCCTGGAAGACCATAGAAGTGATCGCCGTGCAGATGCGTTACGAAAATCCGCGTGAGCTGACTGAGGCGTAAATGGGGCATCCGCAAAAGCTGATGCTGGGTACCCTCACCGCAGTCAAATAACCACCACTCACTGCGTTGCGGCAGACGTAGCGCCAAAGATGACACATTTCGGGTACGGCTGGGAGTCCCCGCGCCTGTTCCTAGAAATGTCCACTCCAGCACTTAATGCACTCCCGCCTCGGCAAGGGCATCTAATACTTGGCGCAGAGCTTCATCTCCAGTCGCTGCCTCAACGGTACACCCGCTCGCAAGACGGTGACCACCACCACCAAATTGAGCCGCTACTTTGGAGACATCAATCCCTTCAGAGCACCGCAGGCTTGTACGGAAGCCACCACCCGCCTGTTCGCGCATCAGAATCGCCACTTTGGTCCCGCGGACGCTGCGTAGTGCATGCGAAACGCCATCCGTTTCGGAATCTAACGCTCCTGTTGCCGCGAAATCGCTCAGATTTATAATGCTCCAGACAATGGCACCGCCATCACTACGACCCATTTGGACCAAGGCACGCCCAAGGAGGCGCTGCGCGGTTTCCGTGCGGTTTTCAAACACATTTGTGACGATGGCATCTGCGTTTGCACCGGCGGCACGGAGCGCAGCACCGATTTGGAATGTCCCTGCGGTGGTCGCTGGATACCGAAAGCCTCCCGTGTCGGTGTAAATGCCACACATCAGACATTGGGCGATCTCCGCATTTAGCGGAATGCCAAGAACGACCAACAAATCATGCACAAGCTCGCACGTGGATGCCCGGTGGCCATCCACAATGCGGATGTTTCCAAAGACACCACTCGTGACATGGTGATCAATATCAATCACGATGGGGCAGCCGAGAATGGTGTCCATGTTGGGGCCCATCCGCTTGGCATCACCAGCATCCATCCCGATTCCGATGTCATAGACGCCATCCGTGCTGGTCCGCAAAACGGTTGCGGATTCTGGGAGGAACTTGATCGTCTCAGGAACGCCATCCGCGCTCAGGATATCGACGTGCTTCCCGATGCTCCGAAGCGCTATCGCAAGACCGAGCATCGATCCAAGCGCATCGCCATCCGGGTTTACATGACACGCTAGTGCAATCCGCTCAGCACCCTGGATGGCCGCGGCGGCGGCTTTGAAATCGGCCAGATGGTCATCACTGGGAGTCGGAGTTTGCATACTCCAGTCTACCGGACACACCGCTCTGCTTGACCATCATGAAAAGTCGCGGTCTGTTGATGTAAATCCATCCGTGTGAGACCTAGGTAGAAAGTCCGAATCTTTAGCAACTATCACCTGCTTTGTCCCTGCCTGGTATCTGGTAAGTCGTGTGTGCGATACCATTGCCCAATGGGCGTTTGGCGAAGAATTCTGGGACCGTTGGTCGAGGTGGTTATCACCCCGATGGCGATTGGAGCGGCTGTATCTGCGGGCGCGGTTGTATTTTTCCTAAACCTCGCAGATGACATCCGGGAGCAGGATGGCGTTTGGAAGTTCGACCACGATGGCCTAAACCTTGGAAATGCGCTCCGAACTCGAGAACGGACAGCGATTGCGCGAACGGTTTCCGACCTCGCGCGCCCCGATGTGATGTCAGCTGTTGCTCTGGTTAGCGTTGTTATTGCGTGGCGTAGTGTACGTTTTCGCCGTGAAGCAATCTTAATGGCAATCACCCTCGGTGGGGGTGGCCTGATCATCGGCACGACAAAGTATCGCTATGGTCGCCAGCGTCCAAGTCTGGTCGAAGCCCTCGCAGTGGAAGAAACATTCAGCTTTCCGAGCGGCCACTCGTTTGTTAGCATTTGCTTTTACGGGACCCTTGCGTATTGGTGGATGAAAAACCGCCATTGGCTTGCAAAGTTTGGTATCGGATCGATCACGATGTTGTTCATCGCCATCGTAGGGGCAAGCCGGGTTTACCTCGGTGTGCACTATCCATCCGATGTGCTTGCGGGTTACGCCGCCGCCCTCCCATGGCTGGTGGCCTGTCTTTCTGCGTATGAGCGCTCCGAGCGCGAAATTAGCGTTGATGACCTGTTGCTGCTGACGGATTAGAGGCATCATGGGATGTCAGGGTATGACAAATGCCCAAGAGGAGAAATCGCATGCTACGTGGTGAGCTGTTACATCCAGAGATTTTGTTTGCGCTTGGGGGTGCCGGACACGGCTCCATGATCTTAATCACCGATGGCAATTATCCACACGTGACGAAGTCGAACCCCGATGCCGAGCGTGTTTATCTGAACTTGGCGCCGGGTGTATTGAACGCGGTTCAGGTACTCAAGGTGATTGCGGGTGCGGTGCCGATCGAGCAGGTACACGTGATGGCGACAGCCGATGGTAAAGAACCTCCTATTTGGGGCGAGTTTGCAGAAATTCTTGGACCCGAGCTGCCATTGATTCCGATTAAGCGGTTCAACTTCTACGATGTGGCCTGCGAATCGGATGTCGCCCTTGTGATCGCCACGGGCGAGCAACGCATCTACGGAAACATTTTGCTGACGATTGGTGTGGTAGCCCCGCCGAAGTAACATCGCTGGTTTTACGAATGTAACTCACCCCTTCGGTTGTCGCGGAGGGGTGTTTTATTTGATGAATAAAACGCCAACGTCACGTCATACGCCGTAACGATGTAACAAAAACACCCCGATGGAATCTCCACAGGGGTGTTCGCTTTTCCAAAAGTGACCTACTTTGGTGCGCTGACCGGCTTTCCAAGCAGCTGCATCTGCGTGGTGAGCGTAAACTTCTCTGCCCCGGAGCCGTACGTCACTTCGACATACGATGCCGCACAGCCGGTTGCTGGCTTTGGTGCATTGGCCTTGACCGACTTACCAGCGGCAGGGACTGTCAACTCGATGCTGCTCCACTTGCTGTCACGGTAATCACGCGTTGGCGCTTCACAACGGAAAATGCGCGCACTAACAATAGGGGCATTACTGGTGACGGCAAAATCACAGCTACCGTTTGGCAGCTCCTTACGGGTCCAGCGCAGCGCTGGCATCGGTTTCTTCTCCGCAACTGAGCGCGCAAATGCACTCAGCGTTGCCAAGACACGCCCACGGTCTTCAAGACCATGGCCACTGTTTGGCGCATACATAACACTCTTCTCGCCAACAAGGCCATCCCAATAAAGATTCAACGAATCTTGTGACCAGTAACGGTCATTTGTTCCGAGGAGGATCATCTTTGGCACCGTAAGTTTTGCACGATACGAATACGGATCCTCAAGCTCCATCAGGCGTACACCCTTTGGTCCAGCCAACAGCTTGTCAATCCCAGCCGCTGAGTAATCCTCAACCTCTTCACTGGGCTTGCCGTAGTGCTCAAGCTGATGTGCAAACTGGGCTTTTACATTTAAAACGTCGATCACCATCGGGGCAATTCCAGCCACACGCTTATCTCCCGATGCGCCGACAAGCCAGGTTGTCCAACCGCGCTTGGATGCACCCGTGACGACAAAGCGGTCCAGCGCTGGCATCGATTCCTGCTTCGTCAATGACTGGACAGTGTCCATGGCTTTGATCACAGCCTTCGCCATCGGGAAGTGCAGCGGCCACGATTCATCACCCGTCTCAATAAATTTGAGCCACGTGTAGGTAATCAACGCATCTTCCGTGAGGCCGTTGTAGAGCGGCTGGTTTGGAATATTGTGGATGATGGCAAACGGGGCACCGGTGCTTGCAGCAACTGTCAAGGCGATAAGGTCGTTTTCCTTGCTGCCATTGCCACCCGTGTTCAGCATCGTGCAGTAGCCCGCGCGCTTGATTTCCTTTGGTACGAACAGCTGGACACGGTGATCCCACTTGATGTTCTGCCACACCTGGGATGTCATCTTCATGTCGTAGATGGTCCCCGCTGGCAAGTCGCGCTTTTCGGTCAGCGACCACTTGTATTCAGGCTCTGGGCGTGCCAGGTAGTCATAAAAGTCAGCATGAGCTGGAGCTACCGCAAACGTGCCGGCAAGAGCAAGTCCGGCAGCGGTCAACATGAAATTACGTCGATTCATCATTTCCTCGATTCGCGCCTGTTGCATCGGACATCGACGGCAGCATCGCCGAATAGCACCAGACGGAAGAACTGCTCCATTGTATGCCACCACATTGTCTCAGCCACACCATCGCCCGCTAGAAACAAGGGAATCCTGAATTGGTACACTCGCAGCATGGACAACCAATCACCATCCATCCTAATCGCCGTGGATGCTGGGACAACAAGCTGCCGCGCCATCGCTTTCGATAAAACCCTCACGCCTATCGCAACCCACCAAAAGTCCTTTACGCAGCACTTCCCGCAGAGCGGCTGGGTTGAACACGATGCCAGCGAAATTTTGGATGTTCAAAAGGCAGTTCTGGATGCCGTTATCCGCGATGTCGGTGCCGACAATGTCGCAGCGATTGGCATCACAAATCAGCGCGAAACAGCCGTCGCCTGGAGCCGTTCCACCGGTAAACCCCTCTGTAACGCGATTGTCTGGCAATGTCGCCGCACAACCACGCTCTGTGAGGAAATCCGCGCGAAGGGCCTCGCGGGTGACATCCGGGACCGGACAGGCCTCCTCGTAGTTCCATACTTTTCTGCTACAAAGTGGGCTTGGATGCTCAAAAATATCCCGGATGTTGCCACAGCCGCGCGTACCAATGACCTCGCCTTTGGCACCATCGACAGCTGGCTAATCCACGGCCTGACAAATGCCGCAAGCCACGTCACTGACACAAGCAATGCCAGCCGGACACTCCTCTTCAACATTAATACTTTGGCCTGGGACCCTGTGCTCTGCGACATTTTCGATGTTCCAGCTGCCGCGCTCCCCGCTGTTCTGCCATCGGATGCGACCTTTGGGAACTACACCGTTGATGGCATCCAGATTCCCATCCGCGCCGTCCTCGGGGACCAGCAAGCCGCTCTCTTTGGGCAGGGCTGCTTTGCGCCCGGGATGCTCAAGTGCACCCTCGGAACCGGCTCTTTTCTCCTCGTCAATGCCGGAACAGCTCCACCCAAACCACCCGTTGGCATCCTTGGCACCATCGCGTGGACCATTGATGGCACGACAACCTACGCCCTTGAAGGCTCTGTTTTTATCGCCGGAGCCGCCGTCCAGTGGCTGCGGGATGGCCTTGGAATCATCGTTAACTCCTCCGATGTCCAGACGCTCGCGGCAACCGTCCCCGATGCGGGCGGCGTCGTCTTCGTTCCGGCACTCTCCGGGCTTGGCGCGCCGTATTGGAACCCAAATGTTCGGGGGACCATTTTCGGAATCACCCGCGGGACCACAAAAGCACACATCGCCCGCGCAACGTTGGATGCCATCGCGTTGCAAAATGCTGATCTCGTGGATGCGATGCGGCATGCATTAACAGACCAGATAACAGAGCTGCGCATGGATGGCGGAGCCGCTGCAAACGATGACCTCATCCAGCTCCATGCTGACTTCACGGACTGTATTGCCATACGTCCAGCATGCCTTGAAACCACCGCGCTCGGTGCCGCAGCCCTCGCAGGGCTGGCATCCGGGATTTACACATCCATAGGGGAAATCGCTGGCATCCTCCGCAAAGGTCAGAGCGTTTGTGTGCCCTATTCGACAGATGAAACGCGCCGTAAGCGGGAACAATGGAGTAAGTTGGTTGCCGCTTTGGATAGCCTTGATAAGACTGGATACACATCGTGACCATGCAGTTCCCCGACCCAGAAATTCACCCAAATCTTTACTACTACCGACCGCCTGCACCGTTCCCAAGCCGCCCGGTGATCACTGCCGATGTCTGTGTCTACGGAGCAACCGCCGCGGGTGTCGTCGCGGCAATCGCCCTCCGCAAGCGTGGACGGAGCGTGATCATTCTCAACCCAAGCCGTTTCGTCGGCGGGATGACATCCGGCGGTCTCTCATTGACCGACACTGGTGTCCAGACCGTTATTGGAGGGCTCAGCCGAGATTTCTACCGAGAATGCGGGTCCCACTACGGCAAATCGGAAGAATATAAGTTTGAGCCACATGTTGCTGAACGCGTTCTCCTTGAGTGGCTTGTTGAGCACCAGGTCACGGTCTACCATGCACAGTTTGTCGACAAGGTCGAGATGAAAGGCCAATTGATAAAACGGGTGATTTGCACGAGTGGGATGACCGTGGATGCCAAAGCGTTTATTGATTGTTCCTATGAAGGCGATCTGATGGCACGTACGGGTGTCAAGTTCACCGTTGGACGCGAAGCCAACAGCGTCTACAACGAAACCGTCAATGGTGTCCAGGTCCGCACAGCGCACCAGTTCAAAAACGACATCAAAATCGATCCGTACATCATCGAAGGCAACCCTGCATCTGGGCTCCTCCCGGGCATCGACCCCGCCCCCCTTGGTGCCATAGGTTCTGGAGATCGCCGTGTGCAGGCGTATAACTTCCGGATCTGTTTGACTGCGTTTGCTCCAAACCGCCGTCCGATTAGAAAGCCGATCAGCTACAACATCGCTGACTATGCACTTGTAACCCGCCTGTTAAGAACCAGGTACAACGAATGGTTTGGCAAATTCGATCCGATTGTGATGCATAAAACTGACAACAACAATCATGGTGCTGTTTCAACGGACTTCATTGGAGGAAGCGATCGCTGGCCGGAAGCATCCTACCTAGAACGTGAGGTTATCTTCCAGCGTCATGTCGCCTGGCAAGCAGGGTGGTATTGGTATCTGGCGACCGAAGGGGATGTTCCTGACCAGATCAGTCTCCGGATGTCTGGCTACGGGATGTGCCTCGATGAGTTTCCACACACTGGTGGCTGGTCACATCAGCTCTATGTGCGGGAAGCGCGTAGGATGATCTCCGATGCCGTCCTAACCGAGCGGGAATGCCGAGGGACGCGGGTCTTCCGCGACAGTATTGGGATGGGATCTTACGGGATGGACTCGCACAACTGCCGCCGGTTTGTGGATTCAAATGGCTTTGTGCGCAACGAAGGGGATGTCCAAGTGGGCGTCAAACCATACCCTGTGTCGTATCGCTGCATCGTTCCACGTACTGGTTACTGCACCAATATCTGGGTTCCTGTTGCGTTATCTGCATCCCACATTGCCTTCGGCAGTGTTCGGATGGAACCAGTTTTTATGGTGCTTGCGGAGAGCGCAGCCATCGCAATTGATATAGCCCTCGACAAGGATACGCCTGCTCAGGCAGTTTCGTATTCCGTGCTTCGTCCGCGTCTTCTCGCCGCCGGCCAGGTGCTCGAAAGCCCTTAGTTAGTCATCATCCGTAGCCGGGTGACCAATCGCTTGTACGAGTAGAGTCTCGGTGATTCTGGCAACGGGAAGCAGGCAGCGCCGCGCAGACTCGAGGCGGAGAACATCCCCGTTAGCCATGCCCGTCGGTGCAATCAAGTGCTTCAGGAAGCTGGTCATCCGCTTGGCGACGTACTCTTCCGCCCACTTTTCTTTGGTATCCGTTACACCCGCACGCCCCTTGGATGGCGCCATTCGCTTGTTAATCGTCAGCGTCACATGGTGCCCGACTTCATGGAACAGGGTATGTGCGATGTGGAGCAGGAAGACCCAGTGCTGTATCTCTGGATGGGTGCGTTGGCAGTCCCGTAAATGGGACATCAAATACAGCTCAACCCGATTCCCGGTGTGGTCGCGCTGGTAGACACCGAGGTTTCGGCCACGCGGGTCATAGTCGAGAAGCACGATGCGGGAGAGGCCCCTATGGTGATCGAGGGGGATGTGGGCGACAGCGGTCTTCACCATTTGGTTAAGGGTTTCCTGACCGCCAAGCGCTTCGTAAGGTTCATCTAACAGCCACTCAATGTGCATCCTGGTGAATCATACCGGACACACAGGACTGCAGTTTCAAGCCTCAACGTGGTGGGACACTTCACAAAATCAGCCATATCCCGTACATTAATCCCTGCCCCCAGCCCTGTGGTGCGATTATTGCGTCCTGTCCATTGGATACCACTCCGTACAATCGCCCTACCAGCATCCGGGAAATCAGGAAATACACTGTGCCAGACCAACCAGAACAACCTCACACAAATGCCGGCTGGCGTAGCGCAGAGCTCCGTGGGTATCGGGCTTTTCTCGATGGCCGGACACAGATTACGCTGGTCGTCGACCTACCTGTGCAGCTGCGGGATGCGGCGAAGCGCTTTACATTTTCCATCGATGGCAAAACGCACATCGCAGTGCGCTCTGTCTCCGAGCTGGATGGTGCAGCCGATGCAGACATGGTCACTCTCCCTGGGACATTGCAGCGCGCGCTCGGCGAAGCTGAATGGCAACCTAGCGGCCGTACGACACGGATGAAGCTGGAAGCCCCGGATGTTTACACACTCGCGGTGCGCCTGCCAGCGGGGACTTATTCCTATAAAGTCGCCCGTGGCGGGACCTGGTCTGACAATGTCGGCAAAGACTTCAAACAGGGCGGAGATAACATCGAGCTCACCGTAAAGCAAGCCGGTATCGTTCGCTTTGTCGTCGATTACACCAAGAAGACTATCCGCACCTCCGTTACCGACCCAGATTCCGTGCCAACACCAACGAAAGAGGAACGCTGGCTTCCATCCACCGTCGCCGAGACCCGCTACCTTTCGATTGTCCTCGTCGCCCCCGTACCAAAAGGCATCGCGCACAAAGCTCTCACCCTGACCGATACCAGCACCAAACGCACGTATCCCGTTCATCCACGTGGAATTCTGGATCAGCCTGAATACTGCCCAACGATGATGGACATGACCCCCAAGTGCACCCGCACTGGCATCGTGATTCGGACGTGGAGCCCGGTGGCACATGCCGTTGAGATCGAGCTCCGGAGCGGGATGGGATTTGCACAGCGCGCGATGCGGAATGTCGGCTACGGCGTTTGGGAGTATCGTGCGAATGGCGACTTCCATCTGCGGCCTTACCGCTTTGTGTATCACCACATCGACCGTATCGTGCACGCGGTTGATATCCACAGCCGCGCCGCGACACCGGATGCGCAGTGGTCTATTTCCATTGATATGTCGCGGACAAATCCCGCGGGCTGGGAAAACGACCGGCCTGTTCGCGTTGCGCAGCAAACGGATGCCATCCTCTACGAAGCGCACATTCGGGACCTGACCACCCACGCGGGAAGCGGCGTCCCCGAGGCCCTCCGCGGGACCTACGCTGGCCTCGCGATGACCACATCCAACCCGGTGAATGGCGAGCCTACGGGCATTAATCACCTCATCCGCCTTGGCATCACACACCTCCACCTGCTGCCGTTTCAAAACTTCAACCCGGAGCACTCGCGAGATTACAACTGGGGCTACGAGACCACCCTGTTCGATGTTCCAGAAGAACAGTATGCAACACGTCCCGGGGATTCCGAGAGAACCATCCGGGAAGTCAAGCAGCTTGTGCAAGCTCTACACCGCTCACGAATTGGCTTGGTGATGGACGTTGTGTACAACCATTCCATCCCGGCTAGTGGCGACTCGAGTGCGTTCTGGGCAGCTGTCCCGTACTACTGGTTCCGGACCGATCACGAAGGCAATGTCATTAATGAAAGTGGCGTTGGAAATGCCCTAAACGATGAACGGACAATGGTCCAAAAATTCATTTGTGACAGCCTTGCTTTTTGGGCGCGGGAGTACCACATCGATGGCTTCCGCTTTGACCTCCTGGGCATTTTTACGCCCGCAACCGCAAAGGCAGTCCGTACGCTGCTTGATGTCATCCGGCCTGGAATCATTCTGTACGGCGAGCCATGGAGCGGTGGTGGAGCGGTGCGCCTCGGGAAAGGCGATCAGCGCGGAACCGGCATCGCTGTATTCAATGACACCTTCCGTGGGCTGTTCCGGGGCGACCTGGATGGCGATGGCAAGGGCGTTCTCACCGGTGCTGGCTGGGATCCGGCGGCGATGCTGCGTGTGCTACGGGGCTCGCCTGATTTCGCAGCGATGCCTGCGGAGAGCGTCAATTACATCAGTGCCCATGACAATATGACCCTCCGTGACAAGCTGGCCCGTGTATTCGGGGCTGGCCCGGACTCGGACCGAGTGAACGCTGCGGTGCGTGCCGGCATTACCGTCACGATGCTCTCGCATGGCATCCCGTTCCTCGAGGGTGGCATCGAAATGGGCCGCACGAAGGGCGGCAACCACAATTCCTACAATGCTGGCGACAAGGTCAATCAGTATGTCTGGCGCTCGCTGACACCTGCGGATGCACAGTGCATCAGCCATATCAGTGGGCTCGCTACACTCCGCAAGGCACACCCTGCTTTCCGCAGCAACACGCGCCTGAGCAGGACATCGTTGATTAAGCTGATTCGCACGGGACTGCCAGATCAGGTTCTCGCATGGGAACTGGATGGCATTGATTCCAGCGACCCGTGGAAAACCATCCGGGTCATCGTCAACCTTTCGCAGAAGCGGGTTGATATCACTGGGATGGAGCGCTGGCAGCTGGGTTACTCCGATGATGCATTGGGGATTCGGGCATCGGCCGGGGCTGGGATGGTCTGGCAGCTCGAGCCCGGCGGCACCGTCGTCCTCCACAACAGCTGATTATGACTTTGGGGTTTGCTTTTCAGGGCCATCCAGCTGGATCGCGACGAGAATATCGCTAAGGACATTTACACCTGAGCGCAGGCGGGCGATGATCCAGTCGACGGGCAGCAGTAGTGGCAACGCAATGGCTACGGTTTCCGGGGTGAGACCGGCGGCTCCGAGTACGAGCGGCAGGACGATGAGACCGGCTTCCGGGATACCGGCGATGCCCGCTGCGGCAAAGCAAGATGCGACGACCACGGTGATCTGACCTGTGAGGCCAAGCGGCATCCCGAGAGCCTGCGTTAGGAAAATCGCCGCCATTGCTTCGTAGAGCGTAATGCCATCGTTGTTCAGATTGGTCGCAATACAGGCCGAGAGGCGTGCATTTCCGTGCGAGACGCCCAGCTTTTCAAGGCAACGCAATGTGATTGGAACCGTTGCCAAGCTTGAGTTTGTCGAAAGGCCGGAAATGACTGCATCCGCGCTTTTTCCAAAGTACGTCGCAGGGTTCCGGCGGCCAAAGACCCAGGCCGCGAGCGGGTAGTAGATGAGCGCATGGATGAGCAGCCCCGCGACGACGATGCCTAAAAAGCCGCCGAGAAGCGTGAAGACACTGGGCCCCGTATTTCCGACGACTTTGCTAACAATGAGTAAGACAGCGAGCGGGATCACCTTAATCGTCCACTCGAGCATTTGAAGCAGTAGGTGGTAGCAGGCGTGCGTGGCACGCTCGAGGAGCTCTGCGCCATCGATGGCCTTGTCCCGGATCGCGCGCAGCGCGGAGCCGAGTAACACAGCAATGAGGACGACGCTCAGCAGGTTATTGTAAACAAAGGGACGGATCAGGCTGCTGGGAACGATGTAGGTGATATTGGGGAGGATCTCAAGCGTTGCGCCTGGGGATGCGGGGTCATCTGACTTCTTTGCATCTGGTGCTTTGGCATTTGTTGCACTGATCAGAGACTGGATTTTCCCCTGCCATGCCTTGCCGGGCTGAAGGGTGTTCATCAGCGTAAGGCCAATCAACATCGCGATGCTGGTGTTGAGTGCACAGACGGCGAGCAGCTTTGGGATGGAGCGCTTCGGGATACTGATGTGGACGATGCCATCAATAATCGCAAAGAACACGAGCGGGACAGCCAAGGCGCGGAGCACTTGGATGACCAACATCCCGGTCCCGCCCGCCGTGTCCAGCCACTTTGTACGTCCCGGGTCTGGTCCGAGTGGGCTTGTTTTCCCAAGCAACACGCCGATAGCGGTACCGATCAGAACGCAGAGGAGGACTTGCAGCCACAGCGGGATAGAGAGCTTATTGGGTTTCGATGCGACGCCTGTGTCCATAGCGTGCATTATGCGGCACATTCTCCGGCGCCGACGCTTGATGTGTCGCGTTTGCAGTTACTCGCCTGAGCACTGAAGTGCACTGATAGATGCATGTTAACCCAGGGGTTTGCGTTTTATCTCGTTAACGGATCGCGGCAGATTGATCGGAGTTTTCGCCGTTTTTCGGAAGCAGACAATGTTACGCTCGATTTCCTCAACTCCATAGAGCGTGCCCGTGATGGTCTTTTCATGGCTGAGACCAATTTGGCGAGCGGCACTCCCGTAAGGTTCGACTTCTGGGCCTTTCATGGCAACAAACAACCCACCGCGCTTTACTAACGGGCCACACCACTCAAGCAGCGTCGGCATCGCACTCACAGCCCGCGCAAGGACGACATCCGCCTGCTCACGCCACTTTTCGTCACACCCGATAACTTCTGCACGCGCATGCACAGTCTTCGGCACATCCCACTCAAGTGCTGCGTAGGCGGCTTTTATCCAGTGCAGACGCTTGCCCATGGTGTCGATGAAGATGGTGGTGATGTCTGGGCGGGCGAGGGCAATCGGGACGCCTGGGAAGCCGGCACCGGTACCAATGTCCAGAAGCGTTGCACCAGCAGGGACATCGCGGAGGACGCCCATCACACTCCAGGAATCGATGAAGTGTTTGAGTGCCATTTCATCCGGGTCAATGATACGTGTCAGATTGAGTGTGTCGTTGCCCGCGAGAACGGTTGCGCCCCACCAAGCCGCCTTTTCGATGACTTCATCGGTGACCTCCACCGGGAGCTGGTCTTCCAGCTTGTAGATGGCATCCCGGATTGCAATGGCATCCTCCGTGCGTGGCGTGACATCAATCGAACGTTGGGTCAATGGGAAACTCCTCTAAAACGCATCACTTTGTGTGGGCCGACATCCGGCACGTGAAAAACATCCCCTTCTGTCACCCAGCCATTGCGCTCATAAAATGGAATCGCATGGAGGCGTGCGTTGCACCAAAGGGTTGTCGCTTTTGTTTCTGCCTGGCGGCAGACTTCCTGCAGGATGGCGCGTCCGATGCCGCTGCCTTGATGGTGTGTGTTCACAGCCATCCCGCGCAGCTGAAGGGAACCATCCAGGGTTTCCGCCAGCGTTGCGCAGCCCACGGGATTACCGGCATCATCGGATGCCAATATGTGTACGCTTCCGGGGGCGTTATCAATATCGAATTGCGCGGCGCTCCGTGGGCGGTTGGGTCGGAGAACATGCCAGCGGATATCGATGAGGCGCTGCAGCATTTGGTCATCCGTCACGATGGCAATGCGTGCAGTTTCTGGCGCGTGATGGAGATGTACGAGGAGATCGCCTTCCGAGACGGCGATGACGACTGGGGTGCTGGTGATGCGGTTGAGGGTGCCATCCCGCTTCCCGGGGATGAGAGATTCATCCAGAAGTGGCCAGGCGACGCCGCTGGTACGGACGCCGTGGACGGGTCCGAGTGAGATGAGGGAAATGGTCCTGCCGATAAGGGCATCGTCGTTTAAGATCAGACCACTTTGCGCGTGGAAGGTGGTGCCGTGGGAGTCGACGAGCTGAATGCGGTGTCGACGGCCAAAGCTGGTGAGGGTTGAGAGAACGGAGTGCTGATGATCGAGACGGCCACCGGTGCCGCCAAAAATGGTGATTTCGGCTTTGGGGTGACGTGATGTGGCAATCGTAAGGGCTTTCTCGAGATCTGTATAGTCCTGGTCAGGTGTGTGGATGACATCGGTGCCGGATGCCAGCAAGTAAGCGCGTTCATCCGGGCTGAGGGAATCAAAATCTCCAGTGACAAGTGTCGGGATAATTTGGTGGCGGAGAAAGTGGCGCGTTCCGCCATCGATTCCGTAGATGATGTCGGCATCCACGACAGCCTTAAGGAGGAGGTCCTCCGCCCGGCCGGTAAGCTCGCCGTTGGCTGCCATCACTATCCTTCTGACATTCATGCTCATACCATGTAAGTGTATCCTGATGGACCCTCTCTCTTAGCGTTGCTGTCTATGTTTGCCTCGGTCGTGGGTTGGACTATGCCGCGCTTTCCCCTTGGGCAAACATTGTGCTCCGATAGCACGTTTCAACGCGTGGCGGAAAGCATATTTTTGCCACGAAACCATCTGGAGTGGGTGCTGAGGGCTGTTCATACAGTGTATTTTGGCAATCCGCAATACACACATTTGAGTATGGTTGTCGCTGTGCATCGTTGGTATCAGGAATCCATGGACGCACAACCTATTCAAATGACCTCGAAGCGTTCCGCACCGCGGCCGAGCTGTCCCTATTGTGAGGCGGATGGCGTGCAAAAATTTGGTCAGAACCGTGGTGGGACAGTACGGTGGCGCTGTGCAAGCTGCTGGAAGACATTTACGCCCACTCCGAACACGCGGACGATTTCTCCACTGAAGGTTGACATCATTAAGGTCGCGTTGGCGAAAGGGTGTTCGAAACATATCATCGCCCAGGCGGTACGTGTGAGTCCAAAGACGGTTTATCGGATTGCGGAAGGCTGGGTGCCAAAGGGGTATCGTCCTCATTATTCGGATGGGACACCGCTGCACCTGTTGCGTGATCTGGGGCTTTTCTTATGCTGTGACAATGTGCGTGTTACGAGCATTTCTTCTTCAGGTGATGAAGCTTACATTCGCTCGTTGGAGGAAACAGTGTGTCTGAATGCGGGTGTTTTTCATATTGTGTGCTTCTTCTAGAACGATGTGTGTGAGACCCAGCGATTATGACAAGCCTCGGTCTTCTTACGAACACTGTGCATGTTTGTTAACGAATCCCTCGTTGTATTGAAGGGAAGCGCCGTGCACCCGTGGCGTTTATACATCAACGGCCCCCATTAATACCAAGGGTGACATAGAATATGCATTCTATAGACTGTTGTAATTTGTCGTCCTTCAGTCATGTAAGTCTGAAATGATGAAATCGTGTGGATAATAATAATTTTTGACTGTTAAAAGAGCTATGTTGGACTAAAATGGTTATACAATTGCATTGCGATATTGAAATAGTGGCAAGACTCTGTCATCATTAGGTAATAAAGATGTATTTAGGTCGATATTTCCCTACTGCGTTGATGAATTTCCGGTAGGCGTTGATGTCCGTTCTACTTTATCTGGTGTAAATTGTCTATTGATGTCTATCTTGAGGCTCTATGGTGCAATGAAGAGCATCTGTGACTGTTGGTCAATCAAATTTGATGTCACATCACGGTTTAGTTTTGTGATGTGCATGTAATGGACAATCTTTCGAACACCAATAGGCAATCTAATACTGCATGTTCCAGATGTGCATCGCAGCATTGTGTCCGCTTCGGCAGCAACCGAGGGGGGACGCAGCGCTACATCTGCAAAGATTGTGGTCGCACGTTCACACCTGATCCTGCCCGGCGTGGAATCTCGCAGGAACGAGCCGAGCAAATCAAATCCCTGATTGCAAATGGCCATCCGATCACCAAGGTAACGCGTCTTCTCAAAGTGAGCCCGAAGACGGTTTACAAAGTTATGCGGGCCGCTGAACAACCCAACACCCCGGAGCAACCGGAAGACTGATCGTAGATAAAATAAAAACGGCCTACGCAGCGACTGCGCGGACCGTTTTCTACTATCGAAATCTAAACGCACCTAACCGCGAAGCGGAGCTGAGTACGACTTCAGGATACCTTCGTCAGTCTGGCTGATGCCACCTGGGCCCGTTATCTTTACCTCGAGCTTTACTGGATACCCAAGCTGCGGAACAACATAGTACTCAGTCTCTATCAAAATGCCATCCGATTGCGTATCGTTCACCTTTACGACAAAGGTCTCAAATTTGCCCGCAGGAACCGTGACTACCGACTTCTCATGCACTTCCCATGTCACATTGCTTGTCGTGTCATCCGCATTGGTCTTTGTATAACTTCCGCTCTGGCCAATCGAATACGTTGCTGGCAGGAATAGAAACGGGTTCAGCTGCTCAAACACCGGATCACCATCATCCTGATTCGCCACTTCCAATGCATTACCGTTCGTGTCGTAGCCATACCAAGTATCAGACACCGATGAAGCAGGTTCACCATTCATCGTCATATTCGTTGTCGCTGTTAGTTTGACAAGACCGGTCTTTGACCCAAGCGTCACATTGTCTTTAGCAACTAGCACTGCTGTTCCAGAATACGAAAAGCCGCCCGTTGGAAACTTGCTCGCCCCCTTAATGGCGAATGTAAACGTATCCTCGGAAATCATCCGGGTCAACGTGCCGGCAGCCGGCGTTGCTGGCGTGCCACTGCCCCCACCACAGCCAAAGGTAGCACCTGCAATCACAGCACCAAATCCAACGAGTATTGATCTTCGTGTCAACATACGATTCGTTTCTCCGCGTCGAAAACTGACTGCCCCTGGCCCATCGCATAGCCCGGAATGCCATCAAAGGTACACAGGTTTTCTGTCTTGATGAAGTCGTAGCTAGAATCAACTTCGTAAATATAGAACCGGCGATTCTGCTGGTCACACAAACAATTAGAATAAACTTACTGCCCCTGGCCCATCGCATAGCCCGGAATCCCATCAAAGGTACACAGGTTTTCTGTTTTGATGAAGTCGTAGCCCGCATCGGCGACGCGGCTAAGCAAGCGAATAATCTGCTGATGCGTGACACGTCCCGTCGGCGTACTTGCCTCAAACCGGCACCGCCAGTGGTCAGCAAGAAAAGCATCCGATGCCGCATTTGGCCAGACTGTCAGACCCCTGTTTGAAATCATCGTTAGGCGAAGGCCATCGCCATCTGTGAGCTGCAAATGCTGCGCAAGCGTCGCAGGCTTGTCACCGCGCCAGTGGAAGAAGACATCCACACCGACCAACTCCTTCGGCAATGCCGGTGCACGCTCCTCACGAACTACATGCGCCACCTTGCCAGGGTTACTGACTGTGGCATAGGCAACTGGTGTTAGGATCTCTGGAAGCTGACCAAGGCGGGAAATGACTGCATCCGCAAATGCTGTCGTACCAACAAGTTCAGCGCTTTGACCATCCACGTAAATGTCTCCGGTGTGGATGCCATCTTCTATCGTTCGTAGCCATGCATTCTGAATCTTCGCTGCGACATCTGGCTGGCCGATATGCACAAGCATCATCACCGCAGCGAGCAGGAGCCCACCCGGGTTCGCGATATCCTTGCCCGCGATGTCAGGAGCGCTTCCGTGAATCGCCTCGAACATCGCGCCACTCGCGCCAATATTCGCACTTGGCGCAAGCCCGACCGAGCCTGCGACCTGTGCGGCAATGTCACTCACGATGTCGCCATACAGGTTACTCGTTAGCACCATGTCGAACTGTTCAGGCGTATCGGCAAGGCGCGCAGCCCCGATATCGATAATCATGTGCGAGCTTTTAATGTCCGTATATTGCAGCGCAACTTCATCCACAACTTTGTGAAAGAGACCATCGGTCATCTTCATGATGTTGTCTTTGGTAAGCGTTGTCACAGCCTTACGGCCATGCGCGCGGGCATATTCGAAAGCAAAGCGTGCAATACGCTCACAGCCCGGGCGGGTGATCAGCTTAAGGCATTGCATACACTCATCCGTTTGGCGGTGCTCAATGCCGCCATAGAGGTCTTCCTCGTTTTCCCGGATGATAACGACATCCATTTTAGGGTGACGGGTCTTCACAAATGGTGCATAGGCAACACACGGACGCACATTTGCGTACAATCCAAGGCTCTTGCGCAGGGTCACATTGAGGCTTTTATAGCCACCGCCTTGCGGTGTTGTAATCGGGCCTTTCAGAAGAACGCCAGTCCGGTGGATGGATTCCCACGCATCCGGTGCAATCCCGCTCGTAAATCCGCGCTCGTATATGGCCTTACCGACCTCGATGTTCTCAAGCTCAAGGCGCGCATCTGCCGCCGCCAGAATTCGAAGTGTCGCGGCCATGATCTCGGGCCCGATGCCATCCCCATGTGCAACTGTGATCCGTGTCTTTTCCATTTGTTCTTCCTTCCAGCCTGCCACAGCATGGAAACAGGGCTCCGTTTTCACGTGCCCTGCTCCAGTTTGTCCGATACCCACTACAGCCTACTTAGATTTTCGGTATCCATTCACGAACTCTTCAACGCCGCTTTTGACTGCCTTTGGAACGGTGTTACGGATGAGGCGCGCGCCGCTGTCCACTTCGGCATAGATGAAGTTCTTACTCGATGCTTCCGTCTTCTTACTCGCGATAATGGCGCGTTCGTTTACCGCATCGATGACCCACGTTCGGCACCGTACTTTGCCAACAAGCTCCTGATCTTTGGTGATCGGAGTGAACTGGCGGACCTGTTCGACATTGTCAATGACCACGAAGACAACCAGGTGGGCGCCCAGCTTCTTACCGACTTTGTAGAGCGTCGCGCGGTTCCAGTACTCCTCATTGGTGAGGTCGATCTCGTTATCAATCAACATCCGGTGCACTGCCTGCCCTGCGATGACATCGAAGCCGCGCTCCGAAAAAACTTTTTGCAGCTCCTGATCACCCTTGACGGCTTGGTCATAGCGCTGACGTTGATCTTTTTCGCCGCTGCCATTGATGACCGGAAGCACCACCACTTTAGTGTCCTGCGCACGTAGCGGGAGGCCGCCGTAGGACTCACGCCCACCATTTTCGACCAGAGGTCTGTCCTTGGACTTCGTAAGGCGGATATCGACGCCATCCTGCTCTTGCGGATGTGCGGTCAAGGCAATCGTTGCCGTGCACGTGATACCGACCAAGGTAAGGACTGCTGCTGTGCTGATGAAATGCTTGTTCATAGTCATGCTCCACAAATTGGTACGCACAGAATGCGCCCTCTGTGACACCGCATTCAATACAGCTACTGTACGGTGTAAGTTCCAGCGAATTGGTTATATGTGTATCACGATATGTTCACAGTAATGACCCCTTACTGCGAAGTGGCGCTTGGGGCACGCGAACATGGAATCCCCCCGACATCCGGCAAGCACATTTCCTATGATGTGCTTGAGGCCTGGCATTTCTGGGACACTGCGTCCAGTCTTTATCTCTGAGCTCCGCATCCCCGTTACAACGATATCCTCTGGGTAATGACCCCTTACTGTGATTGGTGCCGTTCAGGTGCCGCATCGGATATCCATATCCACCACCACGACCTCGAACATGGCATTCCTCCCACAAGCGACAACCAGCTCTTTTCCCGCCTTTGCTACGAAGTGCTTCAGGCAGGGCTTTCTTGGGAAATAATTCTGAAGCGTCGGGTACGTCTTGATGCCGTGTGGCTTGATTTTGATGTCCAGATTATCGCGGGCTTATCGGATGCCGAACTCGCAGAGATTACGACGGATGTACGTAACATCCGGCACGCGCAGAAGGCCGCTGCGATTCGGCACAACGCACAGGCATTTGAACTACTGGCGATGGAGCATGGCTCGGCCCGGGCTTGGTTGTATGGCCTTAGCGAAACTGATCCAAAGGTTTGGGAAAAGCTGTTTAAGACACACTTTAAGTTTACGGGTACGACGATACAGGATGAATTTTTAATGGGAACAGGGGTTCGTGTTGGAGCGCATGCAGAGGAATGTCCGCGTTACGCTGCGGCGCTGGCTGCCGGGGCCCCGTGGGCCGTCCACGCCGGCATCACGCCCATCCAACCTCCGACACACTAAACCGCGCAAGGCGCTCCGTGGTCGAATCAGCTGGCGGAGTCAGAATTCTCTGAAATGCTCACTCCGCATTCGGCAGCACACAGGCATCCAAAACATCCGCAAAATCCGCAACACGCCGCGTTACCAGACCATCCACTTTGCCGGTGTCATCCCAGCGACGTAGCTGCAAAGCATCCCGCCAAAAGGGATTCATCTCAAACTCTGCGACGTCATGGGGGGTGAACGGACCGCCCTGTAGTCCAAGCGAAACCCGACTTGGCTCCGAAAGCGCCGCTTCATACGCCGGCTCTGTCGCACACAAATACCGCTTCGCTGCAACATGCAGCCGGACCGGTTCTGTAACAGCTGGCACAAACCGCGACTCCAGCCAGCGGCCACCAAGCGCTTCATGGAGGTCATCGATGCCACGCTCAGGCGCATCCGCCGGGAGGTCATGTAACAAATGCCCAATATCATGCAATAGCGCAGCGGCAATCAATGTATCCGGTGCACCATCCGCCGCCGCAAGCTCCGCGCACTGCAGCGCATGCTCTTCCTGGGTCACATTTTCACCACCATATTTAGAGTTGCCATGGAGGGCAAAGAGTTGAACGACCGCAGTAGTCGTGGAGTGAAGCTTCATAGATCGCATTCTAGCCGTTTATGAAAAACTAAGTCGGTAATGAGTTGTAACAGTATTAAGTGATCAGGTGATGCAACTACGCCGGAATGCACATGGTTCTACTGTATGATTCGCAAAACGCCCTAAAAACTGTTCCAAAGGTGAATCTGGATGCGATTTGACTTCACAGTAGCGGTACTTTCGGATACGCAAAACTACAGCGAAAAATATCCGGATGTCTTCCACGCACAGACCCAGTGGCTTGCCGACAATGCACGCCGCGAGCGGATTGTGTTCGCGACACACGTTGGCGATATTGTTCAAAATGGTGGCGGCGCACCTGGAGAATGGGATGTCGCATTCGCTGCCATGGCACGCCTCTATGGCAAGGTTCCCTGCGGCGTTGTCGCTGGAAATCATGACTACGATGTCCTTTCCGACAAGACCTGCCCACTGAATGTCTATCGCCGCGTCTTTGGTGCTGCGTA
>Ga0114971_10000610_pt1 | contig 23524 bp, 13 predicted proteins | sample M_140625_MF_Meta_FD_87320 | JGI IMG/M metagenome (GOLD analysis project Ga0114971, IMG submission 87320) | Freshwater microbial communities from Lake Montjoie, Canada to study carbon cycling - M_140625_MF_MetaG | ecosystem: Environmental > Aquatic > Freshwater > Lake | place: Lake Montjoie...
ATTAATCGCCAAAAAACAAATCGAAATTGCAAAAATGGTAGGAGCCGACGCAGTCTGTCACGGCGCAACTGGAAAGGGCAATGACCAAGTTCGTTTTGAATTAGGATATTACGCCAACAAACCCGACATAAAAGTTATTGCACCTTGGCGAGAATGGGATTTAACCTCGCGCTCTAAATTAATTGCCTACGCTGAAAAGCACCAAATTCCGATTGCAAAAGACAAGCGCGGCGAAGCGCCTTATTCGGTTGACGCAAATTTATTACACACCTCTTCAGAGGGAAAAGTTTTAGAAGATCCGTCGCAACCAGCGCCAGAGTATGTTTATCAGCGTACGGTTTCTCCAGAAAATGCGCCTGACAAAGCTGAAATTATTGAAGTTGGTTTTAAAAATGGCGATGCAATTTCAATTAATGGCGTGTTAATGTCGCCTGCAACAATATTGACCAAGCTAAATGAAATGGGCGGTCGCAACGGTATTGGACGTTTAGATTTAGTCGAAAATCGTTTTGTAGGAATGAAATCTCGCGGCGTTTATGAAACCCCCGGAGGCACGATTTTATTGACCGCACATCGCGCCATTGAATCAATTACACTTGATCGCGAAGCCGCACATTTAAAAGACGAATTAATGCCGCGCTATGCCAGCCTTATCTATAACGGCTTTTGGTTTTCACCAGAACGCGAAATGTTGCAATGCCTAATCGACAAATCGCAAGAAAATGTTGAAGGAAGCGTGTCGCTTAAATTATACAAGGGATCAGTTTATGTTATGGGTCGCTCGTCAGAAAAAAGCCTATATTCTGAAGCGCACGTAACCTTTGAAGAAGATTCAGTCTATGACCAAAGAGACGCCGCAGGGTTCATTAAATTGAACGCGCTGCGCTTGAGGATTGGTGCGCGAATGAAGAAATAGAAATTTGCGAAAATAATATTGATAAGTTCAGTAATCTATTGTGGCACTAATAGAAAATGTATTTATAAAAATAATGAAATTGGAAAAAATTGAATATTCAAGTTTAAATTCCAAACAAAAAGAAATTTATAATTTTCAGAAAGTTGCTGGGCTTTTAGCTGATTACGGTTTTAATTGCATAAAACTTGCTGATGATTGGCAGGGAGCTGATTTTTTGGCTTATGCCAACAAAAGAGACTCAACTCTTAAAGTTCAATTGAAGGGCAGAATTACTATAGATATAAAATATTTAAACAAAGATATTTTTATAGTTTTTCCGCACAATAAAGAATGGTATTTAATTGAGCATACGGTTTTAATAAAAATCATAGAGCAAAACACGTCATGGCTTCAGTCAGATTCTTGGAAAATTAATGGCAGTTATAGTTCAATTGCTCCTAATAAAAAATTATTGGAAGAGTTGAGATTTTTTAAATTATGACGCTGTTTTGTGAAGAGAAATTAAAAATTTTAGCTTATACCATTTCCCACCTCTAATTACCCATTCAAACTTTGTCTTTTTGGTAAAAATTTTTTTGGAAAATGATTCTGTGCCACTTGGTACAGCTTATACAATTTTCACAAATAAATTCAACACTTGCGTCATATTTATTAATTTTAATCTTTAGTTTAAAACTAAAAATATTTAGCAAGTGTTGGATTTATTTATGGAAATTCTATAATACCATTTCCCACTAATAATTATAAATTCATGCTTCATAATTTAGGTCTAAAATTTCAAATAAAAATCATCCGTATCGCCTGATAAGACTGATTTTTCTTTAAAATTTCATTCTCTAAATTATTTTGCCTAAATTTATAATTATTAGTGGGAAATGGTATAATAGAAACTGTATTTATAAAATAATGAAAACAGCGAAAGATAGTGCAGGAACAATTATTAGTGGAGGAAATATTCTCGCACAAAATATCGAAATAAAATATTTATGCGCGAGCCTTATCTTCCATAATTTTAATCTCTCTAGCTAAAGACCCGTCAGAGTTAATCATTTCTTGCACCATTTTTACCGAATAAATTACAGTTGCGTGATTTTTATTGCCAAATTCGCGGCCAATTTTTGGGAGGCTTTCGTTGGTTAAAATTTTTGCTAAATACATTGCAATTTGGCGTGGATGAGCGATGTTGCGCGCTCTGCTGCTTGAAAGTAAATTTGCGACTTTAATTTCATAATGTGCGGCAACGACTTTTTGAATTTTGTCAATCGAGATAGAATTATTTGCCGAAACTTTTGTGTAGTCGTTGGCGATGTTGCGTGCACTTTCAATGCAGATATCTTCGTTGGCAAAAATTTTATTGATCATTAATTTGCGTAAAGCGCCATCAAGGTCGCGAACGCTTGAGCTTACTTTGCTTGCTAAAAATTCAAGAATTTTATCATCAATTTTATCGTTAGATGCTGCGGTTTTTGCTTTTAAAATTTCTAAGCGATCAGAAAAATCAGGGTTTTTAAAGTTAACCACCATGCCGCCAGAAATGCGTGATTTTAATTTTTCATCAATCGCTTCTAAGTCAGACGGTAAGCGGTCGCAAACTAAAATTACTTGTTTGTTATTTTCAACAAGGCTGTTAAAAGTTTGTAGAAATTCTTCTTGTGTTCCTTGTTTGCCAGCGATGAATTGAATATCGTCAATAATTAAAACGTCAATTGAGCGAAATTGTTTTTTGAAATCCATAGTTTCGTTGCTGCGTACGGCTTGAACGAAGTGAAACATGAATTTTTCTGCCGACAAATAAACGACTTTTTTTGCTTTATTTTCTTCTTTAATTTGCCAAGCAATTGCTTGCGCTAAGTGAGTTTTTCCCATGCCAATTCCGCCGTGAATGTAAAGTGGAATTGCATCGTCGAATAAATTTGTTTGGTCTTTGTTTAATCCGGCGGCAATTTTTGCCATTGCGACTGCTAGTTTGTTATATTTGCAGCTGATGAAATTTGCAAAAGTATATTTTGGATTTAATTCTGATCCAAAAGCAAAAACATTATCGTGTTTTGAAATGCTGACAACCTTAGAAGAAGTCTGTACTGGCAAGGCTTTGTGGCTTGCAGCTTCAAGAGAAATTACGCTTACTTTTTTAATTTTAGAGTCAATTCCGGCAGCGATTTTTGTTAAATTTATTGCTGATTTTTTATTTTCGATGAATTCGCGAATAATCCAGTCGCGCATAAATTTTGAAGGCGCAGATAAGATAATTTCTGAACCATTGCAAGAAAATAAAGTAAGTGAAGAAAACCATTTTGCAAAAACTTCTTCGCCAAAATTAGCAAGAAATGCAGCAAATAATTTGTTAGAAAAATCTGATTCGTTATTGGTAATATTGTTTTTTAAAGCTAACTCAATCATTGTTGCCTCCATGGTAAATTGTTTGCTTTCCAGCCGTCGATATTTCCTCTGTGCGCGTTTTCGTCAAGATTACCTTCGAAGCCACCAGTTAAATTAAAACAGTGTTTATAGCCAGCTTCAGCCATATGAATAGCCGCCTCTGAAGATCTTGCGCCACTACGACACATAAAGATTAAATTAGCTTCTTTAGCATCTTCGCCAAATTTTTCTTGTAAAACTTTTTCTAAATTTACTGTAAAGCGAGGATTTAAATTCATTGCTGGAAATATTTTCCAAGCAAGTGTGGTAAAGTTTCCATTTATTGATGCAAGATCGGCTTGGCCAACAAAAATTAGTTCGGCGTCGCATCTAACGTCAATTAAAATGGCGTTTTTTTCATCGCGAAGCTTTAGAAAAGCGGTTTTTGGATCAATTTGGTTTATTAACATTTGTAACTTTAAATTCAGAGTAGATTTTTAACATTGTCTAAAAACTTAATTTATTTTTAATTAAAAAAATTGAGAAAAAAGTAAATTAGGGAAGACAATTTTTAAGTCATAGTGGGTGGCAAGTAAAGATAAAAATTTTAGGATTCGGTAAATAAATTTCTTGACAGTGCGCAGGGCTAAATTGGGGTTAATTATAGAAATAATATTTATTTTTAATCCTTATGTAGCAAGGGTTTGCGAAATATTTTATTTTTAGAGGCTAGAGACAGAAGAGTTAATTTTTTGTCAAAAGAAATAATGATTTTTTTATCAAAAAAAACGAAAAATATGACAATAGTTAGTGGGCGTATGGTGCGAGTTTTTTTATGGTTAGTTTATGATGTAATATTATTTTTTTAAAAAAAGAAATTATACAAAAATGTTTTTTACAAAAAATATGAATGGCCTCTAATTTTTTTTATCTTCATCAAATAAAATGCGATTTGCAGCGCCGTCAAGATCATCATATTGCTTGTTTTTTATATTCCATAAAAAAGCAACAAGCCCTAAAAGGCCTAGAAATAGAGCGATTGGAATTAGAAAAAATAATACACTCATCTTAAAATTCTTAAAGAATTTAATAAAACTAAAATTGACGATGATGACATTGCGATTGCCGCAATTAAAGGCGTGACGTGACCTGCAATTGCAAATGATACAGCAATTAAATTATATAGTAAGGCTAAAAATAAATTTTCTTTAATCAGTGAAATAGAGCGTTTTGCAAGGGTTAGGGCGGTTAAAATTGGTGTTAATTTTGCGCTTTGAATGACTATATCTGCAACGTTTTGAGTAATGTCGGCGGCTTTAGAAAAAGATATTGAAACATCGGCTAAAGCCAAAGATGGCGCGTCGTTTAGGCCGTCTCCGACCATCATAATTTTTTGATTTTGTGACTTTAGTTTTTTAAGAAAATCAACTTTTTCAATCGGAGTTTGTTCGAAATAAAATTCTTCTATTCCTAGTGTTTTAGCGGTTTCTTTAACAATGTTTTTATTGTCACCAGATAATAAAATTATTTTTTTATTATAAGATTTTAAAGTTTTTATAAAAGAGGCGGCGTCGCTTTTTAATTGATCTTGAAGTTGAAAAACAATTTCATCATTTTCATATTTTAAATAGCAGTTTGTAATTGGCGCCAGTTGGTCAAAATCGATATTTTTTATAGCGCAAAAATCTGCTCTTCCTAGTCGAATTTCGGCGTTATTATATTTTGCAGTCAAGCCAAATCCTTGATTTTCAGACACTTCTAAATCTAGTTTTTTCCCCAAAAAAGCTTTGGTAATTGCTTGTGAAATTGGGTGTTTGCTCATTTGTGCCATTGACGCGGCAAGTTGTAAATAAAAATCTTTTTCTTCAGGCGATAATTTTTTATTAACGCCGCGAATGTCTATTACAGAGGGTTCGCCAATAGTTAACGTGCCGGTTTTATCAAAAATTATTGTGTTAATGCTATTAATTTTTTCTAACGCTTCGCCTGATTTTGTTAAAATTCCTTTTTTAATCAAAGATGAAATTGTAATTGTTTGCACGATTGGAACCGCTAGTGCCAAGGCGCAAGGGCAGGTTATAATTAAAACCGCCGTGGCATTTAACAAAGCAATTTCGGCGCCAGATTTAAAATAAAAACACCATAAGCAAAAAGTAAATAGTGCCAGCAAATGCACGACTGGCGTATATGAACGAGATAGTTGATCGGCAATTCTAACATATTTATTTTTTTGATTTTCTACTTCTTCAACAATATGAATAATCTGTTTCAATAAGCTGTTTTGTGGATTTTTCGTGACTTTTATCTTAAGCGGCGTTCCTAAATTTATTGTTCCTGCAAAAACTTCGGAGCCAATTTTAACCTGTTTTGGCAAGGTTTCGCCGGTAATAATCATTGTGTCGACTTCGCTTTCTCCGTCAATTATAATTGCATCGGATGGAATTTTATCGCCAGCTACAACCAGCAAAATCATGTCTTGGCGAATATCTTTACTGGCGATAATTTTTATCTGTCCGTCTGCTTCAATCTTTCGCGCATAGTTGGCGCTAAGTAATGAAAATTCGGCGGCAATGGCGAAGGCCTTCTTGCGCACTTTAAAATCGAGGTATCGCCCAATTAATAAGAAAAAAATTAGCATTACAGCAGAGTCGAAATATACGTGATGTGCGCTGCGAAACGATTCAAGCAGGCTGACGGCGCAGGCAAGAAAAATTGCGACAGAAATTGATAAATCCATATTCATGCTGCGCGCTTTTAAGGCTCGAAGCGCTGAAGAAAAAAACGGCCGAGCCGCGTAAATTATAACCGGAAGAGCGATTAATGCCGAAAAAAAATGCATAAAATCAATGGTTGCCTGACCAATGGTGTTTAAATTAGAGAACCATAAAATTGAAGAAAATAGCATGACGTTTCCGGCCCCAAAACCAGCAACGGCAAGGCATTTTAGCAATTCATTATTATATTTTTTTTCCTCTTCTTGCAGAATTTTTTCATCAAATGGAAATAATTTATAGCCAATTTCTTGAATTAAATTTACGAGAAAATCGCCATATTCTTTATCGCCTTGCCACTTTAGTAATAAATATTTTTTTGTTAAATTTACGCGCGCTAAAATAACATTTTGTTGTTTTTTAAGAATGGTTTCAATTAGCCAAACGCAAGCAGCGCAATGCAATCCGTCGATTGCAAGAAAAATGCTGTTAATGTTTTTATCGCCAATTTTTTCGTTGGTAACAAAATTAAGAACGCTAATTTTTTCGGCTATTTCGGGTTTTATTTTGCGAGTTTTGGCGTCATTGCTGCGCAGCTTGTAATAGTCGCTAAGACCAATGTTGTTGATAATTTGATAAGCCATGTCGCAGCCAGCGCAGCAAAAATTTTCCGTGTTATCGGTTATTTCATCTTGGCAATGTAGGCAGAAATTTTTTTTGGAAGAAAATTTTGTCAAATGATTAATATTTTTGTTTAACGAGTCGGTTATTGCACAATGTATCTTTTAACAATTTGCGCTATGTTATCATCTTTAAAGGCTTGAATTTCAACTTCCCACAGGCCTTTAAGTGGAAAATTTATCTTAGCATAATAACAATTATTTTGTACAATAAAATTTTGTTCAAAGTCTTTTCCTTCTTGCGTTGGGCGCCTAAGTTTTGCAATTAATTTAGCATTTTTTATATAGGTTTTATCTTTATCAAGCAAGCAAACTGTAGTATTGGCAAGATTATTTCCAAGATTTAAAAAATTAATTTCAAAATTCCAGCCAAGTGCTTTTTGTGATTTGACAAATTCAAGAGTTTCGTTATATTTCAAGCCTTTTTGATAGCTATTTTGCGTTGCAACGCCGCGCCAAGTTTTTTGAGAAATGTAAATATAAAAACCGTTAATTATAAAAATTACGGTAAAGAAAATTATGAAAATATAGGGAATAAAGCCCGCTTTTTTACTGTTATCACTCATTTATGAAAAATATTTTTAAGTCAGCTTTTGCAAAAATATTTGCAATATTTTTAACGCTTAACGTCATTTTAAGACTTATTTTTTTAGTTTGGGAGCAAAAAGAAATCGATTTTACTTTGCCGCTTTTGATAAAAACCTTCGCCGTCGGAATTTTCTTCGATTTTATAACTTTATGTTATATCGCAACACCTTTTATAATCTATTATTGCCTAGTTTCGCCACGAATTTTTAACAGCAAAATTCAGCAAAATATAAACAGAATTTGTTATTTTATTTTTCTTTTTGTCATAATTTTTAGTTGCTTTGCAGAGATCACTTTTTGGCAAGAATTTCAAGCGCGTTTTAATTTTATAGCGGTCGATTATTTAGTGTACACAACGGAAGTTATTAACAATATTGTAGAATCTTACCCAATGGTAAAGCTTGTGGCGGCAATATTAGCGCTGTCTGCGACAATTTTTTATTTTACTTACAAAAAAATTATTGTCACAAAAAAATCTTATAATTTTACTTGTGATATTTATTTGCCAATTTTGACTTTAATCGCTTTTCTGGCGGTCGATAATACGAAATTAACCCATGTTTCGCAAAATCATTATGCAAATGAAATTGCCTCTAACGGCATTTATCAACTGTTTTCAGCCTATCGCAATAATAAAATTAATTATGACGACCTTTATTTAACGATTGATCGCGACAAGGCGCTGCAAGCTTTGCGGGCCGATATTTTAACCCAAGAACCACGCATAAAATTTTTAAACAACTCTGACATTTCGCGTCTAATACCTAGGGCGCAAGCGGGGGGCGAAAAAAAATACAACGTAATTTTTGTTTCAATAGAAAGTTTTAGCGCCGATTTTATGAAATATTTTGGCAATGAAGAAAACATCACGCCAAATTTAGACGAGATCGCCAAAAAAGGATTATTCTTTACCGGAATGAAAGCAACGGGAACCCGCACCGTTCGTGGTTTAGAGGCTTTAACGCTTTCAGTGCCGCCAACGCCTGGAAACTCAATTGTGCGACGCTTAGGCAACGAAAATTTATTCAACATCGCAACGCCCTTCAAAGACCGCGGATACGACGCGCGCTTTCTTTACGGCGGCTATGGCTATTTTGACAACATGAATTATTTTTACGAAAATAACGGATTCGAAATTGTCGATCGCGCAAAATTTACTAAAAATGAAATTATTTTTGAAAATGCTTGGGGCGTTTCTGATGAAGATTTATTCAATAAAACCATCGCCGAAGCAGATAAATCATGGGCTGAAAAAAAACCATTTTTTAATTTTGTAATGACTACTTCAAATCATCGACCATTCACTTATCCTGATGGAAGAATTGATATAAAGTCAGGCGAGGGAAGGGGTGGATCGGTTAAATATACCGATTATGCGATTGGAAAATTAATTGCTGATGCGAAGAAAAAGCCGTGGTTTGATAACACAATTTTTGTTTTTGTGGCAGATCATTGTGCTGGCTCTGCAGGCAATACTGACGTGCCCTTGTGGCGATATCAAATTCCGGCAATTTTTTATGCGCCAAAAATTATTAAACCAAAAGTATTTACAAAAAATGTCAGTCAAATTGACGTGGCGCCTGTTTTGATGGGCATCGAAAATTTTTCTTACGAATCGAAATTTTTTGGAAATGACGTAATTAGCAATGAAAAATATTTAGACGAACATTCATTTGTCAGCACCTATGTTGAGGTGGGCTATTTTCAAAATGAAAAATTAATTTTACTAAAACCAAAAAAGGAAAAAATGGTTTATGATGTAAAGCTAGAGAAATATGGCTGGAATGGCTCTAAAGAAACCATTACAAACGATTATAAAGAAAAAGACGTCGAGCGCGCAATTCAATATTATCAAATGGCGCATAGGTTTTTTGAAGAAGGAAAAATGAAAAATAAATAATTTATGAATAAAATTGATCTATTAATTATTGTTGCTGCTTCCTTGCTAATCATGGCTTTAGCTGTTTTTAATTACAGCAATTTTGACGTGCAAATTCAAAATTATCTTTTTGACTTTCAATCAAAATCTTGGTTTTTTGATTCAAGCGAACCTGTAAAAAAATTTATTTTTTATATTTTTCCTAAAATTTTATTAGGCGTTGCAATCGTTGCAATTGCTATTTGTGCGGCCTTAGGGTTTCAAAATAAATCGCAATTTTTATTTGAAAATCGCCACAAATTCTTGTTAATTTTTTTAGGATTTACGTTAATTCCGGCAACTGTTGGTAATATTAAAAAATTTACCAATGTTTATTGCCCAACGCAGCTTGAAATTTATGGCGGTCATTATCCGCATATAAAAATTTTTGAAAAATATCCTGCTGAATTTCATCAAGAAAAAAAGGCGCAATGCTTTCCTGCTGGCCATCCCGTGACCGGATTTGCGCTATTTATATTGTTTTTTGCTTTCAAAAAGAAATCTTATAAAATTCTTGGCCTTTTTAGCGCCTTTGTTTTAGGATGGGTGCTTGGCTTTTATCAAATGGCCAAGGGCGCGCATTTTTTTGGACATAATTTTGTTTCAATGCTTGCGTGTTTTTTGATGGCAGCGCTAATTGCTCGCGCATACAAAGCCTGCGTACAAGCGACACATATAGAATAAAAAAATATTGATATGACAAATAAAATTACAAAAAAACTTACATTGGGGGCGCTTCCAGCATCAAGCAAAATATATGTTCAAAGTGAAAAATTTAGCGATGTAAAAGTGGCGATGCGACAAATTAAATTGTCAGAAACATCTGATGTAAAAAATTTTACAGTCTATGATCCTTCAGGGCCGTTTACTGATGCGAGTTTTATTGATAAAATTGATTTAAACAAAGGCTTGCCAAAGCTGCGCGAGCAATGGATTATTGAGCGCGGCGATGTTGAATTTTACGACGGAAGAAAAATAAAACCCGAAGATAACGGCGTAACCGCATCAACAAAAGCATCGGCGCCAGAATTTGACCTATCTGGCTTTAAGCCGCTTCGCGCTAAGGACGGCAAAAAACCGACGCAGCTTTTTTATGCGCGCCAAGGCATTGTTACCAAAGAAATGGAATATGTTGCAATTCGCGAAAATATGGCTCGCGACCGCTCCAAATTTGATGCTAAATATAAAGGCGAAACTTTTGGTGCAAAAATTCCGCAATTTATTACGCCAGAATTTGTGCGTGATGAAATTGCCGCAGGCCGCGCCATTATTCCAAATAACATCAATCACCGTGAATCTGAACCAATGATTATTGGGCGAAATTTTTTGGTAAAAATTAACGCTAACATTGGAAATTCTTCAATATTTTCGGGCATCGAAGAAGAAGTTGAAAAAATGATTTGGGCGACGCGTTTTGGCACCGACACTTTAATGGATTTATCAACTGGACGCAATATTCACAACATTCGCGAGTGGATTATCAGAAATTGTCCAGTGCCAGTTGGTACTGTTCCAATTTATCAAGCGCTTGAAAAAGTTAACGGAGTTGCCGAAGAATTAACTTGGGAAATCTTCCGCGATACGCTGATAGAGCAGGCCGAGCAAGGTGTCGATTATTTCACAATTCACGCCGGAGTGCGACTTCCATACATTCCAATGACGGCAAATCGCATGACAGGAATTGTCTCGCGAGGCGGTTCTATCATGGCTAAATGGTGTTTGTCGCATCACAAAGAAAATTTCCTTTACACTAATTATGAAGAAATTTGTCACATCATGAATAAATATGACGTGGCCTTTTCGCTTGGTGATGGGCTGCGTCCAGGGTCAATTGCAGATGCTAATGATGAAGCACAATTTAGTGAATTAAAAACTTTAGGCGAGTTAACCGAAATTGCGTGGAAGCACGATTGTCAAGTGATGGTGGAGGGTCCGGGGCATGTGCCGATGCACCTTATTAAAGAAAATATGGACAAGCAACTTGAATATTGCAAAGAGGCTCCGTTCTACACATTAGGGCCCTTGACGACCGATATTGCGCCCGGTTATGACCATATTACCAGCGCAATTGGTGCGGCGATGATTGGATGGTTTGGTACGGCGATGCTTTGCTATGTTACTCCAAAAGAACATTTGGGGCTGCCAAATAAAGACGATGTTCGCGTTGGCGTTATCACTTACAAAATCGCGGCGCACGCGGCAGACTTGGCTAAAGGCAATGTGGCGGCCAAAATGCATGATGACGAATTATCAAAAGCTCGTTTTGAATTTCGCTGGGAAGATCAATTTAATTTGTCGCTTGACCCGGAAACCGCAAAATCGTATCACGACGAAACCTTGCCAGCAGATGGCGCAAAAGTGGCGCATTTTTGCTCAATGTGCGGGCCAAAATTTTGTTCGATGAAAATTACGCAAGATGTGCGTGATTATGCGAAAGAGCAAGAAGAAAAGAAGTTGGGAATGGAAAAAATGAGTGACAAATTTAAAGAATTAGGTTCGGAAGTTTATGTTAAGGCTTGAAATATTTTTTGATTAATTGTTTTATATTATGTTAAAATAAAGCGAAGATTTTTAACCTTTAGTCTTATGCGTTTTTGCGTAATTCACTATCTTCGATTTGTTATAATTGATGGTGATTTAAAGATGTTTAAAATTAATTTGAGAAAAAATGGCGCGCAATATTGCTAATCCTAATAATCCAGAGTTTTCTAGGCATCTTTATTTAGCTGCAATAAAAAAAGATGTTCATTATTTTCAGCAACTTAGAGCACATGATGTGCAATGGAGAGATTTTTCAGTTGGTTATTTAAGTGGTAAAAATCCTCTGCATTTTCTTGCATCAAATACCTTAAGTTATAATTACTTCCAAAATCTTGTTGATGCTTCTTCTGGCGCAATAAATGCCCAAGACTCGAATGGCAGAACGCCAATTTTTGCAGCAATTTCTTTTTCAAATAACCGTCAGCGCGTTATAGATCTTATTCAACAGGGGGCAAGGCTTGATATAAAAGACAATTTTGGATCTACTCCCTTGATGCATGCTTTGTATTTAATGCAAATGCGTAATACGGAGGAGGATTTTGCAACTCTTGTTGCTATTGTTAATGTCCTTGTCCAAAGCATAGGTATTTCTTCCGATCCTAAAGATCTTCAATATATATCAAATTTGATTGAGTGGATTAGAGATCCTCAAAGGCAGTATATAAAAAATATTTTTCAAAATATTACACTGCCAAAACATCAAGACGAAAGACAGGGAAATGATGATTATTTTACTGGAGTCGTTGATAGAAAATTTCAAGAACTGGACAGAAATTTTAATGCTGCTTCTTTTCAAGGGCGAGACGTGTATAAAATTGTAGATGACTTTAATAAAGAACTTATCGCGGGGCTTGGAGAGTCTAAGTTTGTTCTTGCGAAATTGTTTAGTAAAATAAGGGAATGTGCTGATAATCCAACACAAAATCAACCTCCTAAAGACTATAGCTTTTATGTCAGGGCGGCAGCTAGAATAATTGTTATTGAATCTTTGCTTCCTTTTGATGGAGTAATGAGTAAATATATTGGTGAAGATTCTAGATATGATGGGTGTAAGCAGAGTATTCGTGATGAGATTCGTAACCAGCAGGCTATGCTTGATCAATATGTTTTGAATATGGCACATATGCCCAATATTTCTCCGCCATCAAGACCTGCGCCAACGCCACCTTTTACACCGCCCACTCCACCTTCGGTGCCGCCTGTAATCACTGCGCCCCAAGCTTCGCTCACTTCTTTTAATCCTGCTGATGCATCGCCAGCTTTACCTGCTGCGACGACAGATGCTTCACGCAATATTACGCCATACATTCCGCAGCCAGAAGTTTCTAAAACTTCTGCTGCTTTCAATCCACCGCCATCTCGTCCACCAGTGACTGCGCCAACCCCCACAGCCCCCATGCCGCCGCGTGATTCAGGGCCCGTTTCTAAAAGGTCGCCATCATCCCATGCTGCACCATCCATTGCGCATGCAGTGCCATCGACGCCACAAGCGCCATTATCTTTTTTTGAAAAAACAACCGCCGCAGCAAATGCGGTTTTTGCAAAAGGCTTAACGAAAGCTGAAGTAAAAGAACTAGCTAAAAGTTTAGAGCGAAAAGAATTGACTAAGGTCAGAAGAAAGCAATATGCAATGCTGCACGATAACGTAATTTCTGGTGCGGTAAATTTTTTCTTGGCTGACAGGCCACAAACTGTTATATTGGGTCGAGACCTTGCAAATAAAGGGCGATTTGGTTTTGATGACATAGAAAAAATTATTGAATGCGGCGATTTTATTGGAAAAAGATTCATAACTTTTCCAGATTTACACCAAGGAAATTTCTGTTCAATAGTTGTTGATATTGAAAAAGGCGTGATCGAAATATCTAACTCGCTTGGTGAAAATTTTGATTTAACAAATATTCCTCAAGAATATCAGCAACTTAGATTAGTGTTGGCAGGAAGATTTGGAAAAGTTTTTAATGTAACTCAAAAAAGTGGGGCAGAAACATTAGTTCAGCCAGATGGTGATCTGCTTGGTTTTCACGCAGTTTTAAATTCTTGCTTTGCGGTTTGTGAAAAAGAAACCCCGCCAAATATTGCACAAATCAAAAAAATTGCCGCCTTTATTTTTGGTGAAGTTGTTGAAGAATTTCTTCCTGCAATAAATGATTTAACGCTGCTGCGAAATGCAATTTATGAAAAACATCATCTTCTTGATGCGTCAGCAAAAGACGCGGTTGAAAAAAGAATTTCTGCGGCGGCAAAGGTAAATGAAGCTGCTGTGCAAAAAGAACCAACTTCAGCTAATTCAGCTGTTTGGCGGGCAAGATTGGCAAGAGAGTCTGAAGAAAGAATAGACGCGCTATTGGATGAAATAATTAATTTGGGCGAAGGAAGTAGTGACGGACGTAGACTTGCCGAAGGTGGTCGCGATGAAATGTTTAAAGATATTAGAGCAATGGCCTTAAGGGCAAAATATTTGCGTCGCCTTGAGGATGGCCCCAAATCTCTTCTGCCAAAAGCCGCATGGTCTGCGCAACTTGGCGTTTCTGGATCGCTTGGAGTTTCTTCTGAAAAAGCGAATGTTGTTTTTTGTCGCGAAGCTATGAGTGACTATTTTGTTAAATATATTAAGCAAAAAAGTCATGCGGATGCTAGAGGACTGCCAGTTGTTGACCGAAAGCTTGCAGTAAAAATTGCTGGCGAATTTAATAATGATTTGAGAGATGGGTTTTATGAAAGAGTGCATGTTGAGGCCGCTACCGCTAAGCTTAACAGCCAAGACCGTATCAGACAATATAAATCAGTCATTGACAGGCATTTAAAATCAATAACCGCAACAGATAGTCTGTATGATATTTTTAAGCCAATATTTTCTATATTAAAGGAAGAAAAGTCTGACTATATCGTTTTTGATAGCGTTGTAAAATATTTTGCAGCTTCTTGTCAAAGACCTATTGTAACGGAATTTTTTAAAGACTCAAAATTTACAGATTTAGTTAGAGATCTTAGTGTAACAAAATTGCCAGCTAAAGATATCTTGCCTAAACTTAAAAAAGATGAGTCGTTATTGGCGGCAGTTGAAAGTGCTAAGCCATTTAACGAAATTAATGGCGATGAAAAACTTAAGTTTTTAGAGAAAATTAGGGAGATGTTGCGGTTTGGTGCCAACCCATTTTATAGGCGCGCACAATACTCGCAAGAGCAAAGCGATGATATTTTTGCAATGGCAATTATGTCTGGCAATCAAGAATTGGTCTCTTTGTTTTTTGAATATACATTTGAAGCCAGAGCTATCACGTCTCGTCATAGAGAATTAGCTGCTCTTCACAACATTAATATTCCTATTACAGAGCAAAATACTCTTATTGTTGATGGCGAATTAGATGAAAGAATTGCAAACGAATTTCAAGAATTGTTGCAAGACCATCGGGACACTAATAATTTTATGGCCGATGAAGCGCCGCTTACAGAATTTTTGCGCAACAAAGAATATACGCCAGATATTCAAGCCTTACTTTTAAGAGAGTTTTTGAAATATAACGACAGAATAAATAGGCCAGATGCTAATATAATTATTGCGCAATTAGTTGCAAAAGGCGCTTTAATTGAAATGTCAACTTTAGAATTATCCGAAGTTGTTGATTTTCTAAATGGCATTGATTTAAATCCTTCGCCGATACGCACTAGAAAAATTATAATAGCATTAGATATCGTTAAGCATGCTATAAAAAACAATTGTCCCGTTGAGGTTTTTGAGGTTATTTTTAATCAAATGCTTGAAAAAATTACCGATAAGCCCAGCGAAATTGGAAAAGATGATTATAATGGATTTATTAAAGACGCAATTGCTAGCAGCAATAAAGACGCTCTTAATTTTTTGATTGATTTATTTCAAAAAGGTAATCCAAAAATTGACCCTCAGATCAATAAGGATCATTTTATTCAAGAATGTTTTTTATGGACCGTACAAAATAAAACGTCATTTTTATATGAAGTTTTTTTAGAAAGAGGTCTTCCTATTATTTATGTTGATGGGGCTGGAAAAAATATCAATCTTTCCTCTTTGCTTGAGCCAAATCAAAGGCAAGAATTTTTATCAAAAGCGCTTATTGTTGCTTTAAGTAAAAAGATTGATCTTCCTCAAGTACGAGATTTTTCTTATATTGCAGATTTAATCGATGCTGGCGCTGATATAAATTATCGCGATAAAAATGGCGTAACCCCAATCGAGGCCTCTATAATTGGAGGTTGTGCACATTGTCTTATTGACGCTACATTTAAAGATGGCAGGGGACGCATTTGCTTTAAAGATGTTCAAACTAAGCTTGATAAAAAAATAAAAAGTAGTAACGGGCTTCCAATATTGCATGAAGCTGTTTTAAGGTGTCTAAACGAAAGGTCTTTTGCAATTGCTGATCTTAGTATATTTTTAACGCATTTTATTGAAAATAATTCGTCAAGCTTTTTAGAAAAAAATTCTGACAATAGAAACGTTTTTGAAGTTTTAGAAAATGCGCGACTAAATGGCGCCAATGCTGAAAGAATAGCATTAATAAGAACAGAAATTGAGCAAGCGTTATTTGCAGATTTGGCAAGAAGAGTCCGCGATCTTCGAAGTTCTTTTCCTGATTTTAAAGAAGCTTCTGTTGTTAATGTTGGGGCTAATCGCTTACGATTATTTCAAGCTTCATCGCCACCTGCGCGACGCGCGTTGTTTCAATTTGCAACTGTGCCTGATGGCACATTGGTCGACCATCAACAAAGTCAAGAATGGTTTGAGGGATTTGATTTTGGTTTAAAGGAAATTGAAAGGATCCATTTAGAGAGACAAGGCATAGTTTTGATGGCAGAGCCTATTCAACCAATAAGGTTGTGTAAAATAGATGAGATGATGTTTCCTGTGCAAGCTGCGGTACCTGCACCCGCACCCGTGGTACAATATATGTCACCTGCAGCAAAAGAATATTTGCCAAATTTTTTGCGTGATCTGATTATTGAAAGGCGAGGAATGAAGCTTGGCATATTGAACAGATCTGCAACAAAGCAGCTTATGGAGCAGCGCGATTTGCAAATAAGAGGATTAATCGTTTGCTCTGCTTATGGTGGAAAAGTGATAGAAGGTGTTTCTGTATTATCAAAAGTGCAGCCAGCTTCTGCCGATTTACGCGAAAAAATTGCACTTATAGATTTAATACCATTGGATGATCCATATCGAGCAAAATTAATATCTTTTGCTTTATTTGCAGCAATTCAAAGAGGAAAAAAAGAAGACATTGCTGAAATAGAAGGTTTAATGAAAGAAGGTGCTGATATTAATCAAGTTTTAAAAGATAGTTTTTTTACGGGCGAACCATATTATGTTAAAAGTTTTTTAGAATTAGCTATTCGTAGTAAAAATTTACCAATGGTAGAATTTTTACTACGAAGCGGTGCAAAAATAGTTGGTAATGCAAAGCAAAAACGCTTAAGTCCTTTAATGTACGCGCTTCAGAATTGTGAAGACGATAGTTTGGAAATAGTCAGGGTTTTAGCCAGATCTCGCCCAGAATCTCTTCTAGAAATTGAAAATAAGCGGGTGATATTTGATCGAATACCAAATAAAGGCGATCGTAATTTAGGCATTAAACATTATATTAGAAGCGAAACAAACAGGTTATTGTACGGAAGGCTAGCTGCTGCGCAAAAAGCTGGAAAAAAGGGCGTTGTTGAAAAGGCCCCGCGCGAACTCGAATATAATGAGTTTTCAGTTGTTAATAGAAAAGGTAAGTCAAAATTACAAATAAGAGAAAATTATACTAGCGATGGTTCTTATAACTATCCCTTATACTCCATTCACCACAACAAAAATATTACTAGCGCTAAGGCCATTACTATAGTGAATGCCGTTAGTGGTATCAAAAAACCTAAAAAAACAAACGGCTCATTTGAAAAGAGCTTTATTAAGCTTTTAGAAAAAGGTGATTTGCAATCTTTTAAAGCAAAAGTTCATAATCATGTTAAGTCGAAATCATTTGAAGATTGTCAGTTTTTTTTAGATGGATTATTATTTGAAGTTATTATCGCAAGAAAGGCCAAAAAAAATGAGGGAAATCGCAGTTTTGACGATGCGGCTGTTGATCTTGCTATATTTAGAGCCAACCCTCTTGCAATTGTGTTCGATTCGCGAAATAACGTCAATAAAAGGTCAGTTGCCACAATTGATTTGCTTGAGGAAGGCGACCAATTAAGACAAAGAATTCTCGATAAGGCATTGCTTGCAACCGTTGAGGTTACTCACGATTCTTTTGGTTCAAATGCGCATCACAAAGTTTTGCTTAAAAAAGGTGCTAATTTTAATGCCAAAGATGAAAATGGAAATAGTTTCTTGCATTTAGCGATTGCTGCAAAAAACGTTGAAATGATTGACTTTATTCTAGGTGAAAATAAATCTAGATTAAGCGGCGGTAATGTTTCTGATGAGCAAGACTTGCGTAAATGTTTTAATGCAGAAAATCCGCCAAAAAATCCATTAATGCTTGCGGCATCTTTGACCAAAAAAGAAAAAAATCTGACTACTGGTCTTGAACATGAAGTGGATGATGATGAAAATAGCTCTAGATTAGTTAGGCATTTGTTGCAAAATGAAGAGCATCATGCTGGTCTTTTTGCTGTGGGTGATGACGGCAGAAATGCCTTAATGGTAGCGGCGCAAAAGGGCTATGTTAAAACGGTTAAAGTATTACTTGAATTTGGAGTTAACCCCGAATTGCAAGATGAAGATGGAAGAATAGCAAAGCAATATGCGCAAGACGTCGCTGACGCAAACGCACAAGGAAAAGATGGCAGAAACATTGCTTTAGAGCGCAATTGCCAAGAAGTTGTGCGAATTCTTTCTCGTCAGTTAACAAGAAAGCGTCAATTTTCAAGAGAAGAGGTTCTTGAAAGAGTGCCAAGACAAGAAAATCTTGAACTTGAAGAAGCTATGCGCAAAAAAGCGGAATTAGAAAAAAAGATTGCAGAGCGTAGTCGGCTTTTAGTAAAAGGTCGTTTATATATTCCGAGATATGATTTTGTAAAAATTATAGACGATAATCCGCATGATAAAAAAACTGTCGATCTTACAACTAAAGATGGCAAAGTTATAAAATCTATAGAAGCGCCCAAGGGGACACAAAGAAGTTTTGGGTATCGCGATGATAACGGCCCGGGGCGATGGCTTCGTGATGCTCATCATAGTTCGGGTAATCCTAGGTTTGTTAATCGTAAAGTAAAAATTACTTCTGCTGATTTAAGATTTGAATCTGTAACCGAAAGAGATTTAGGTGATTTTCAAGGCACGGCAAGGGTTGCTGCTCAATATTGCAAATTGAATGGCGACGAAAGATTGTGCGATTTTTTTACAGCAAGACTTCCGTCGCGTAAGGACGGTAAAGCAAGTGGATTTTTCCAGCCATTTGATGCGACATTCGAAGACATCTATTTTTGTGAAAAAGCTAATAATACTGATGAAAAGCCAATATTTGGTTCAGCGCAATTATTTGGAGCAATTTTTAGAGGATGTCATTTTGAAAATGTTGATTTTAGAGGAATAAGTTCGCAAATTATCGAAACAATGCGTTTTGAGAATTGTACGGGCAATGTTCTTATACCAAGCGGGGTTAGTATGGAAAAAATAGATTTAGGCCAAGAATTTAATATGCGCGATGGTAGAGGCCAGCATAATCTTAAGTTTGAAACTGGCGTAAGTTATGCGTTGGAAAGAAGGGGTATTCTTCCGCCGGGAAGCTCTCCTTCAAAACCAATGTCAAGATTTCCTTTTGCTGGCATTGATCCGTCTTCAATAACTGGTTTGCATAATTAAGTAAGTTATGCAATATACTAAACTTTATTCAAAACGCCAAACTTCTGGCGAGAAATTTTGAAGAAAAATTGCGACAGAAAAAGTAAGTTGTGTCAAGTGGAACATTGTCATTTGACGAGCAAATTTTTACCAAAAAGTCGAAATCAGAAGTTCGGTGTTTTTAATCAAGTATGGTATGTAAACAAAGGTAAATATTTTATCGCTATATCATTTGTTAATTAATTTATATTTTAAAAATATATGTCTAAAGAAAATGATTTAAACGCAGCAAGCCAATCGCAAGAGTATGCAATATTTCAAGATGTTGTAAGAATGATGATGGAAAGTCCAAAAAGTGTACAAATTATTCATGAGGAAGGCCTTGAATCAGAAGATTTTGATCATGAAAATGCTATTGATGATGTTACTGAAAATGCTGCGCCAAATAGATCAGTCAAAACAAGTCTTAATGATTTTTTAACAACGGCGGCAATGCTTGTTGCAACCCATGTTATGGCTCCACTTATGGCAGAGTCTGCCGCCATCAACAGAAAAGAGTCACCCGCAGAACAAACAACCACCACTACAATAATTGACAAAATTTCCAGCACTATTGGTACTATTTCTAGCGCTATTTTTAGCTCATCGCAGCCGTCATCTTCTGCGCCATCAAGTTCGTCTTCTTTTGTCCCTAGTCCCAGCCCTAGTCTTTCAAGTTCAGCTTTGCCGACGCAAATTCCTACAACTCATACTATTGTTTTTAATGCTACTCGCAGCACAATTGAAGTAATTAATGCAACGCAATTGCCGGTTGTTGAGGGACAGAAAGATTCTGGTGCGTGTGGTGAGTATGCTTGGCATTGCTGGGTTCCATTTGTTGCTTTGGCTGCCGTTGTTGCTACCGCAGTTGCTTGTCGTAACATCAGAGGAAATATCATAGCGCCAGAGCAAAGATATGACATGACTCACTATGACAACGCTGTTGGAAACCCTGTAGCAAATTTAGGAGACAGGCCAGGGCCACACCAACTTAATTTAGGAGAAAGAGGCTCAAGAGAAGGTGCTAGTAATTTGGCAGGCGGAAGGAGTGTTGATGCGTTTTTACGCGGTGATGGGGTTCAGAGTACGCTTTAAAAGTTCTATCAGATTCATTAAAGACGAAATTATGCCATTTTAAGCCCCAAGCATTCTTCGCGCTCTCCGTCTTTATCGTCCGATGCGACTGATATCAATTCCCACCTTAAATGATGAATGCAAATTTCGCGGGTCTCGCCTTTGCGCACCTATATTTAATAGGCTTAACGCAGACTTGCCCTAAAATTCACATCCCTCATTTTAAGATTTAAAATGATATGATGTCATTTCAACTTCCTAATTGATCATTTATGTAAAATATTTTTGAGGATAAAATTTAAAAGAAAAACTTTGTATATAGAGACATGCACAAAGTTTTTCTTGTCAATTTTAGACCAAAAAGATGAAGCATAAATGGTCAACCAGAAATTTGAAATGGTATAATCGAAGTTGGAAATGCCTATGGTAAAGCTGCGCTCACGGCGCGGTTAAAAAAATGGCTATTGGCAGCAAATTTTTTCAAGTAATTTTTGCGCATTTTTCTTTACCTGTTGGGCAGCTAAAATTGCTAATTCGCCGCCTTCATTTTGCGCATCATCTGTTGAAAAAATTTCCTTACCATCAAAATCAAAAATAGTTGTTCTAAGGCGTAATTTGTCATTTTCAATTGTGCAATAGGCGGCAACAGGCGTTTTACAAGATGCGCCAAGTTCTTGTAAAAATTTGCGCTCAATTTCGACGCAAATTTGCGTTTCTTTGTCGTTAATTGTATCAACTATTTTTTTAGTTTCTTTGTCATCGTGACGAATTTGTATAGCAAGAGATCCTTGTCCAGCAGCTGGCAACATGGTTTCAAGCGATAAAATATTTTTTTCATCAATATTTTTTTCAAGTCGACTTAAACCACATAAAGCCAAGATTGTTGCATCAACCTTTCCGTCTTCAAGCTTAGAAAGACGGGTGTCGACATTGCCTCGAAAATTTACAATGTTTAGGTCGGGGCGCAAGCGTAGTAAAATAGCTTTACGCCTTGCAGAAGATGTTCCAACAACTGCGGCATTTGGCAGCGTTTCAACTGAGGAAAATTTTTTTGAAATAAAATAATCGCGCGCATCTTTTCTTTTTGTAAAAGCGGCAATATATGTGGTGTCAGCAACAATAGGAGGCACATCTTTTGCTGAATGTACGGCGATATCAATTTTTTTTGCTAATAGGGCCTCCTCCAATTCTTTGATAAAAAGGCCTTTTCCACCAATTTCAGCAAGATTGCGATCTTGAATTTTATCACCAGATGTCGTGATTTGAACGATTTCGATTTGACTTTCTGTAAGATCAGAATTTTGCAATAAAAGCTTTTTGATCTCGGTTATTTGAGCGATTGCAAGCTTACTTGCTCTAGTACCAATTTTAATTTTTGTTGGTAAATGCAACATCGATTTTTTAGTGATTACACAATGGTAAGTTGCTATGTTATAGAATTAGTCAAGCGCGCAGTGCAGTATTTTATCTAAAATTTTTTAAAATAATTGCGACAAAATTACTTAAGAACAAATTATGAATATCTTTTAAAAAATTATCAAAAATATATTCTGATATTTTTGTAAATTTGTCAAAAAATTCAAGCAGGTTTATCGGTTTAAAAATAATTTTTAAGCCTAATTAGCCCTGTCTGGCTTTGAATCTTGGATTAACTTTGTTAATTACAAAAAGACGACCTTTTCTGCGAACGATTTTGCAGTTTTTGTCTCTTTTTTTAGCTGATTTTAGCGAGTTAAAAATTTTCATATATTGTAAATAAAGACGAGTTTTTCATTAAAAGCGTTTCGCAATTCAAGCTTTTACACTATTTAACAAAAAAACATCTAAGTAAATAAGGCGAGTCATTCTAAGTTTTAAATAATATTATGCAATAAAAAGTTCGAAATTTTCAACTTGCTCTAAGCGTAATTACAAAAATATGCAAAAAAGGGCTTATTTTAGTGAAATTATCGCGTTTTTTTGAAAATATTGTTGCTGCGATCGTCGCTTAAGGTGAATAGAATTTCTGTGCGGCGGTTGAAGGGAAGGGTAAGGGCAGAATCGTAAAAGGCGTAAAAATGCGGCCTGATTACTTTTATGTTTTCTTTGGCGATGTAATTTTCTAGTTCTTGTAAGTTTTTATTGAGGTTTTTGTCAGTAACAAAGCCAGAAAAAACAATCGCAATAATTGTGGAGGGCTTTGTGGTTAAAATTTGCACTTTTTCATCAAGCGGAATTGGTAAAATTTTGACGTGGGATGTGCTAGAATCGATTGTTTCTTGTGGAATGCTTGAAGCGTTACTTTCTTGATTTTCAGTTAGCAATAAGGCTTTTAATTTAGAAGATTTTGCGGTATTTTCATGTAATTGAATTGCTTCATTTTTTACGGCACTTTCTATTGTGTAATTTATCGGAGTTGTTAAATAAATTTTCCACTGACGCCCTTGACCCTTTTGAATTAAGGGTGTCGTCATGTTCATTTTTTCTTCAAAATTATTTTTTTCAGAAAAATAATCATATAATATTTCTTGTCCTTGCGCAAGCGCCAAAGATCTTTCTGCTTCTGCGTCAACTTTGGCGACGGTTGTTGAATAATATTGGCGAATTTCAATTTTATCATCTTTGCGCAAAATCGTGTAGCTTTCTGATTCGCATCCTTTGTATGAGCCATTGATTATTCTTACTCCGCAGCAGTTAGATAAAAGAGAAAATACAATAAGGGAAAATAAGGTTTTGTAGATATTCATAAAATAAAATTAATTATCTTTTTTAATGGAGAAAAATATTATTTTTCATTATTTATGCTAGTAAAATATTGTCTTTGCGATGCATGATGCCATTTATACCATTTCCCACTAATAATTATAAATTTATGCTTCATAATTTAGGTCTAAAATTTCAAATAAAAATCATCCG
>Ga0114971_10000612_pt1 | contig 23495 bp, 21 predicted proteins | sample M_140625_MF_Meta_FD_87320 | JGI IMG/M metagenome (GOLD analysis project Ga0114971, IMG submission 87320) | Freshwater microbial communities from Lake Montjoie, Canada to study carbon cycling - M_140625_MF_MetaG | ecosystem: Environmental > Aquatic > Freshwater > Lake | place: Lake Montjoie...
TAAAAACGTTTGATGGCGATAGTCGACATGTGGAGGTAATCCCATTCCAATGTTGGGGCGAGAGGGAATTAACGTACGTGCGAAGTCAATCACCTGTAGAATCGAGTGCACGATGTCTAGTCCACGGATCTTGGTTGCTGATGACGAGCCAGCCTTGCTACGCTTGCTTGAGTTTGTGCTTGGGCGTCGTGGCTATAATATTCAGGGCGTAACGAATGGCAATGCTGCCGTTGAAATATTAAAAACTGAATCGCCAGACCTCGTGATTCTCGATGTGATGATGCCTGGCCTCGATGGCTATGAAGTGTTGACATTTATTCGGGAAACTGCACACTTGGAAGGGCTTCCGGTGGTGATGTTAACGGCGCGCGCACAGCTGGATGACATTCAACTTGGCCTATCTCTCGGTGCCGATGCCTATCTTGCAAAGCCTTTTGACCCCGAAGACCTGTTGTCTGTCGTAGAATCGTTGATAAGTTAGCAACGCTGCAGCGTTGATGCATTGCTATCAGACGACTATTGGAGGGTAAGGCGATGTCGGTAAGTACTGAAGAAGCGTGGATAGTAGAACCTGAGCTCAAGGACCGGCCACCCAGACGCGTTGCAGTAGCAGAGCGTATTGATTACAACAAGCCATCTACGCAGGTTATGACAGCCGCATCGGGTGCCGTAATCGTGACCGGAATTTCCTTGTTCGCAGCCGGTCTCGTGATGAAGCAATCAACACTGGTTATTTCAGGAATCACAGTTTCTCTGGCAGGCATTGCCGGTATTGTTGTTTTTCCATCCAAAGGTAAAGCGTACGAGACAAGAGTGAATCGGCTGATTGAAGTCGGAATTCCTGTGCCGGCGAGACTCCTCGCAGTTGAAAATCGCGGGTCAGAAGGTGGAAAGCAGCGCTTGGTAAAGTTCCAATATCAGGTTCCTGGCCACGATGAACCCCGTCATGGCGACACTTTTGTGGACTATGATGCGCTTCCGAAGTTGATCCCGAGCATCGTGACAGCATTGGTTGATCCTGATACGTATGCCTACGACCTTTACATGGCGTTACCAGTGAAAGCAATCGCAAAACCCCTTGACCGGGCATCGCAGCTTGCCGCAGCTGAGGTTGCATCGAAGCCTGCAAGTACAGAAATGGGAGTAATGTCCTCTGATCCTGCGGTTGTCGTCAAGCGCAAGGTTGAGACCGCGCCTGAGCAGAACGGCGAGAAACGGGAATCTTACGAATAGACGTAGTTATACAGCAGCTCAAATGATAAACTGAACGTGGTTGTAGTTCCTTGAGATGCCCCGTGAGGCATCCTCCGTCCTGTGAGGCGGGCAAGGGTGTCGATGAACATCGGCTGCATGAAATATTGGCAAATGTGCCCATTCCGTGCCCTTGTCCCAAGTAGGACAAGGGCACGTTTTGTTTTGTGAGGTACGCGATGGCAGTGATGGACAGCGGAGATATCCGGCGTGCTGTATCCCGGATTGCACATGAAATCGTCGAACGCAATAAAGGCGCACATGATGTCGTATTGGTCGGAGTGCTTCGCCGTGGTTTACCCCTCGCCGAACGCCTAGCCAGCCGAATCATGCAAATTGAGTGCGCTCCAGTCCAGTTCGGTGGACTTGACATCACTGATTACCGTGATGACAACATTGCGCGGACAACGGTGGCATCTGTTTCGTCGATTGACTTCGATGTCACTGGAAAGATTGTTGTGCTCGTAGACGATGTTCTCTACACGGGTAGGACGGTCAATGCGGCGATGACGGCGATCTCAACCTACGGACGTCCGGCCGCTATCCAGCTTGCAGTTCTCGTCGACCGTGGCCACCGCGAATTACCCATACGGGCGGACTATGTTGGGAAAAATGTTCCTACATCGAGGGTTGAACGCATCGATGTCCACCTTGGTGAGTCAGATTCTGAAGATTGTGTCGTTATTTCAAAGCGAGATGACAGCTAATGTCCACCAAGCCACTTGCTGGATCAGATCTCCTCGGCCTCAAAGGCTTGGACAGAGAAACGCTGAACCACTATCTGACGACTGCAGCCGAGTTTGAACAAATCATCCGACGAGACATCAAAAAAGTCCCCACCCTTAAGGGGAAATCGGTCATCACACTCTTTTACGAAAACTCCACTCGCACACGCACATCCTTTGAAGCCGCTGGAAAGTACATGTCTGCAGATGTCATCAACATCAGCGGATCGACATCCAGCACCGCAAAAGGCGAATCGCTCCGTGATACCTTCCTGACCCTTCAGGCACTCACAGCGGACTGCATCATCATGCGAACCCCGTTCTCCGGAGCGCCGGAACAGGCTGCCGCGTGGGTGGATGTACCGGTTATCAACGCAGGGGATGGTATGCATGAGCATCCAACCCAAGGCCTTCTCGATGCGTACACCATCCAGAAAGTTAAGGGCCCACTGGATGGCCTGAAGGTCGCCATTGTGGGTGATGTCGCACACTCCCGGGTTGCAAGATCTAATATCTGGGCACTTTCGACCCTTGGCGCAGACGTAAACATCGTTGGACCAAATACCTTGATGCCGCGTGATATCAGCCAGCTTCCCGTGAACGTACACAACACACTTGAGAGCGGGCTCACGGGCGCCGATGTCGTGATGGTCTTGCGTCTCCAGCTGGAACGGATGAGTAACGCGCTCTTTCCAACGGCCCGCGAATACCACATGACATTTGGCATTAACGAGTCAACACTGCGTTACGCGAAACCAGATGCCATTGTGATGCATCCTGGCCCCATGAATCGTGGTCTTGAAATCGGTGGAGATCTCCCCGATGGCCACCAGAGTGTCATCTGTCAGCAGGTTACATCCGGGGTGGCAGTGCGTATGGCCACGCTTTATCTCCTGCTTGGCGCGGATGGAATTGGAGGATAAGAGGAACGGATGAAACACATGAAAACCATTCTCTTGCGGGGCGGTCACGTCGTCGATCCTGCGAACAACATAGATGCCATCAGCGATGTCCTCATCCAAAATGGAGTCATCAAAGCCGTTGGAGTAAACCTAGAGGCAACCGGCGATATTGATGTCCGGGATTGTGCTGGACTTATCGTGGCCCCAGGCTTAATTGACATCCACGTTCACCTGCGTGAACCCGGTCAGGAATACAAGGAAGACCTATACTCTGGCCTCGGAGCCGCAGCTGCAGGCGGGTTCACGGCCGTCGCATGTATGCCGAATACTGCTCCGGTCATCGATTCCGCACCTATCGTCCGCGATCTGGTAACACGCGCAAAAGATGTTCACAAAGCAAGGCTTTGGGTCATCGCTGCCCTGTCAAAAGGGATGAAGAACACCGAACTCACTGAAATGGCAGACCTCAAGGCGGCAGGTGCTGTGGCCGTTTCCGATGATGCCTATCAAGTACAAGACCCATTGTTCCTGCGCCGGGCAATGGAATATGCCGCGATGGTAAACCTTCCAGTTCTGCTTCACTGCGAGAACACGACGCTGTCTGAAGGTGGCGTAATGAATGAGGGTCTGGTCTCGACAGAGCTTGGACTCAAAGGCTTGCCGCGTGAGGCATACGAGCTCGATGTAGCACGTGCAGGCCTGCTGGCAATGCTGACTGGAGCCAAAACGCATATCCTCCATGTCTCAACACGGGGAGAAGCGGAGCTCGTGCGGCACTTCAAACAAAAGGGCGCGCCGCTCACCGCTGAAACCGGACCGCACTATTGGTGCATCGCCGATGACGCCGTCCAGGGCTACAACACCCACGCAAAAATGAATCCTCCGCTACGCACGCTAGATGACTGCACTGCGATGGCTGCTGCCGTAGCGGATGGCACCATGGATGCGATTGCGACCGACCATGCACCGCATGCTGATTATGAGAAAACGCAAGAGTTTGCACTGGCCCCATTTGGAATCGTTGGGCTGGAAACATGCCTTGCTCTCGGAATTACGCATTTGATCAAAACCGGGAAGGTGACTTGGTCACGGTTCATCGATGCGATGTCCACGCAGCCAGCGAAGATTATTGGGGTGGCTGGTGGGACGTTGACGCCGGGTTCAGCTGCAGATGTTACGGTCATTGCACCGGATGTCACTTGGGTTGTTGATGCCGCGAACTTCGTCTCAAAGGGGCGCAATACTCCTTTTGATGGCGTTGAGCTTACAGGGCGGTCAGTGATGACGATCGTTGGTGGGGAGGTTGTTCATGGCTGAGGCAGTACTCGTACTCTCTGGTGGGAGTGTGTTCAAAGGGCAGCACTTTGGTGCGGCGGGCACTACCTTTGGCGAAGTAGTTTTCAACACCGGGATGACCGGCTATCAGGAGGCCCTGACAGATCCTTCTTATGCTGGGCAGCTCCTCACAATGACGTACCCTCTCATCGGAAATTATGGCGTCGCAGATGTCGACATTGAGAGCAATGGCGTTCAAGTCGCTGGCTTTGTCGTCAGAACCCTCGCTGATGTGGCATCCAATTGGAGGATGCAAGGGACGCTGCATGATTACCTTGTCAAGAGTGGCACGGTTGGCATCCAGGGAATTGACACACGGCAGCTGACACGTGTTATTCGTGCCGGAGGGGTCATGATGGGGGCGATTAGCTCTACAGAGACCGCTGGTGAACTTCTCGAAAAGCTACAGTCATCCACGAGTGGCTACGACCAAATCGACTGGGTGTCACGTGTAACGACAAAGCAACCGTATACTTGGGGGCCATCCGAAGCCGATGCCAGCTTTCATGTTGCAGTGCTTGACTGCGGTATCAAGTTCAACATTCTGCGGTCACTGGCATCAAGGGGTGTACGGACCACTGTTTTCCCGGCATCCACTCCCGCAAGTGAAATGATTGCGACAAACCCTGATGGCTACTTTTTGTCTCCAGGCCCAGGCGATCCTGCGTTGCTTGGATATGCCATCGAGACAGTCACTAGCCTGATCAATGCAGGCAAGCCCGTCATGGGGATTTGTCTTGGAAACCAGCTCCTTGGCTGTGCACTTGGTGGACACACGTATAAGCTGCCTTTTGGGCATCGTGGTGCTAACCATCCAGTAAAGGACTTACTGACAGGGAAGGTCGTCATCACAAGTCAAAATCATGGCTATGCACTTGACCCAGATTCGCTGCCCGCAGCGGATGTCGAGGTTACACAAATAAACCTCAATGATGGAACGGTTGAGGGGCTCCGCCACAAACATTTGCCCGTGTTTTCGATTCAATATCACCCGGAGGCTTCTCCGGGACCGCATGATTCAAACCAATACTTTGACCAGTTTGTTTCGAGCATGAAAGCCGCAAAGGGATAATCGATTGCTACATCCCCGGGAAGCGCTTATGAGGATGATGTCACTGAAATGGTGGCCGCTCGCTTTCTTGGTTTTCGGGGTTGTTGTTCTACGAATTGTGGACATCGGTGCAGATGCCTGGAAGGACCTTGATTGGGGTACGGGCATTTGGACGGATGAAGGCTTTTATGCGCACAATGCGCGGAATCAGGTCTTGTTTGGCAAGGCGGAACAGGATGGCTTTAACAACTACAACCTGTCACCTGTGTTGCATGCCATTCAGGTTGTTGTGTTCACACAGTTTGGTGTTGGTTTGGTTCAGGCACGCTTAATCTCGATTATTGCCTCGCTCCTGACCTGTGGATTTCTCTACGCTGGTGTTAGAAATGACTTTGGACCGCGGGCTGCAGCCTTTTCGTTGATGCTGCTCGGCCTTGAAAGCAGCTATATCCTTTATAACCGCCTGGGACTCATGGAGTCTCTCGGGACACTGGTCATCGCTCTTGCGTACTTCCTATGGGCACTTGACCGGCCATGGAGCCGCTTTCTCAGCGGATTCATTGCTGCGGCGGCATTTGCCGTCAAGACAACCTTCTTGATTTTTCTTCCGGCTCCTTTTATTGCTGTTGTGCTACTGAATCGAACAGACCTAAAGAGCATTTTTAGAATTCTCTTGCCATACGTTTGCGGAGCGGTGGCATTTCTGGCCCTTTACTACATGGCTTGGTTAGGGGTTCACGGTTCTGAAGTTGCGCGGATGAACAACTTTTACAGAACGATGCAGTCGCAGCCGAGGTCCTTTTCTCAGCTGCTTTGGATGATTCGGCGTGGCTTTATTGGATACCATTTTGGATTTCTCCAGCGTATGGAAACGCGCTCAACGGTGTTTCTTAACTTGGCGCTAGTCGGTTCGATTTGGTCTCTGTTTAAGGTGATGCCGATAGGTAAACCCAAAAATGACGTGGTTATCGAAGGAATCCACAAAAGGTTGCTGATGCATATCGTGTGTCTGGCATCCGGATTTCTCTTTATCTTGATCTCACGGTACGCACCTAGTCGTTACTTTCTGGTTTTTCATGTGTCCGCGGCAGTCATTGGTGGAGTGACGCTGAGCCGGTTACCAGAGATCGTTTCAACCATCAAGGAAAGTATTTTCCTCAAGTGGGCTCTGTTAGTAGTCGTCTTTCTATTCGGTTACCACCTTCTTTTGCCGCTGTACAACATCCAAGTCCTTAGACATTACTCGGAAGTATTGGGCGTACTTACCGCAGCCATAATCACGTTTAGCATCTTCAGACTTCGTACAATGCTTTCCCGAAAGGTTACATTGACGGTCATTGCGGGACTGTTTTTGCTGACATCTCTTGGGCAATATGCAACATGGTTTGTCACGCGTCGACACGACACACTCCAGGCATCTCGCTGGCTCTCCGGGCAGGTCGGTGACAATGCGGTTGTTGCTGGTGACTGGGCTCCAAACATGGGATTTGGGACGAACCTTAGGCTCCCCCCTGTATTCAAAGGGCTAGCCAATGATGATCATCCTCTACAGACACTGGCTGTGGACTTTGTTCTCACGGGACGGACGCCATACCCAAAGCGGATGTGGGCGAAGCTCGCGCCAGGGTTGCTAACAGATGAAAATCGGGTTTCAACCCTCATGTATCACGGCTACACGATTGATTTGTACCGTGTACCGGATGCCATGAAGCGTCTGGGACAATGATGTAATTCGCTTTGAAATCGGGTGGTGAATCAACTTGGTTTTATGCCGTTTGAGGATGTTCCTGCGGCTGGGTTTGCCATAAAATGAATCGTTGGATGATAGGGAGTAGCAGGTATGCCACGACGCTTGGATTTGAAAAAGGTGTTGGTAATCGGGTCTGGTCCAATTGTGATTGGTCAGGCGGCTGAGTTTGACTATGCCGGTGCGCAGGCCTGCCGGGCGTTACGTGAGGAAGGTATTTCAGTTGTCCTCGTAAACTCGAATCCAGCGACCATTATGACCGATGTCGAAATGGCTGACCGTGTCTACATCGAGCCATTGACACCTGAATTTCTTGAGCAGATTATTGCAAGGGAACGCCCACAGGGGCTGGTCCCGACCCTTGGTGGGCAGACCGGTTTGAACCTTGCGAGTAAGCTGAGCGAGCTGGGCATCCTTGAAAAATACGATGTCGAACTCCTTGGCACACCGCTTTCTACGATTCAAAAAGCCGAAGACCGGGAGCAATTCCGCGCCTTGATGCGTGAAATTGGTGAACCTGTCCCTGAGTCCTGGATTATCGATTCCGATGCATCGCTGGCCGAGCTCTCCGTGCGGGACAACCTGCCGTGGCCACTCATCGTTCGACCTGCGTACACGCTGGGCGGGTCTGGAGGCGGTATTGCGCACACGATTCCTGAGCTAGTTGAGATTGGTGGCAGGGGTCTGCGTTTGTCGCCTGTGAGTCAGGTCATGATCGAGCGCTGTCTGGTCGGTTGGAAAGAAATCGAATATGAAGTAATGCGTGATGCGAACGACACCTGCATCACGATTTGTAATATGGAAAACTTTGACCCGATGGGAGTACACACCGGTGACTCGATCGTGGTGGCCCCAAGCCAGACGCTTAGTGACAAAGAATACCAGATGCTCCGCACCGCTAGTCTGAAAATCATCCGGGCCCTCGGAATCCAAGGCGGCTGTAATGTTCAGCTCGCACTGGATCCGGATACCTATGGCTATTACATTATCGAGGTCAATCCACGTGTTTCCCGCTCCTCAGCCCTTGCAAGCAAAGCCACGGGCTATCCGATTGCACGCGTTGCGGCAAAGATTGCCATTGGGCTGCATTTGGATGAAATTGAAAACAAGGTGACCGGTCGAACGCTTGCGTGTTTTGAACCTGCTCTAGACTATTGTGTCGTCAAGATACCACGCTGGCCTTTTGACAAGTTCAAGAGTGCTGACAGGCGTATCACGACACAAATGAAGGCTACTGGCGAAGTGATGGCTCTTGACCGGAGCTTTGAATCTGGCCTGATGAAGGCGCTGCGCTCCCTGGAAATCGGTGTGCTTGGGCTAGGTTACCGTCACGCGGCAGCATGGTCCGAGCAGCATCTCGACCACCTCATCGCGGTCGCGACAGATGAACGAATCTTCGCAATCGCTGAAGCGATGCGTCGTGGGCGCTCGATCGATACGATTCATGTTGCCAGCCACATCGACGAGTGGTTCCTCAAAAAAATCAAAAACCTCGTAGACATGGAACTCTGGCTGACAGGCGTCAACGATGGCTATGTCCAACGGTTAGCAGAAGCCAAACACCTTGGATTCCCAGATCGTGTGATTGCTGCGCTTGCGGGTGTCCGCGTGGATGATGTCGTTTTCGCTCGCAAGGGGATGGGCATCAAGCCCTCCTATAAGATTGTTGATACCTGTGCGGCTGAGTTTGAAGCGCAAACTCCGTATTTCTATTCATCACAGGACACTGAGGATGAGCTTCTCCGGGACTGATTGAAGGGCCTATAAATGAAACAGGATGCTTGGAAACGTATCATCATCGGCGTTGGTGGGAGCGTAATCGTGTTGTTTGCCTACGGTAGCGGAATGCGTGGACAGAAGAAGGCTCTCGAGGTCGTCAAACAAGAGCGGCGTGTCTTGCGTGAGGATATGCGAAACCTTCAGCTGATCACGCGCGGTCGGGAAGGACTGCTACATCAATATGTCGCCCTGAATCTCCTCGATTCCCAGCTTTCAAAACCCGCCAAGCATGATCATGAAGTGGATGCAACCGATCTCCAGACGGCGAAAGCGCATCTAGAGACATCTGCACGTCTTAGTGCGACATCCGATGCAGATGTGGATGATCTTATTCAACAGCTTTCAAGCGCAAAGGGATCGGGCGATTATGCTGGAGTAGCCAAGGAGCTTCGGGAACGCCTGACTCGAATCGATATAGCCGCAGACCTTGAGACACCAGTTACGATCAAGGCTCCATCTTTGAACGATGTCCCAAAGCAGCCAGGTCCGGAAATCGGTCGGTAATCGCAAAATGTTCCAAATGGTAAACTTTGTTTCCATTTTCAAGCATAGAGATGGGACAAACGCTACCGTTGGTGCGATGCTGTATCGGCATCAGGATTGGCTTTCAGTTTTATGAGTGACACGGTTCGACCACAGCAACAGCAAACGGAGCGGATTCCTTTACCAGCCCCAAATCTCCTTCGGCAGGAAAGCCCAGTTTCCGTAAATGGTTTGAAGAATGTCTCGGAAAGCCGGGATGCTGTACGTCGCATAATGTCGCATCTCGATAACCGAATGCTGATTATTGTCGGACCATGTTCGATACATGACACCGCAGCAGCGCTTGAGTACATGACGCGTATGGCGGAGCTGGCCGATAGTCTCTCAGACAAGCTTTTAGTCGTTGCACGTGCTTACTTCGAAAAGCCCCGTACGACGGTTGGATGGCGTGGTCTTATCAATGATCCTCGTATGGATGGCACTTTTGACATGGCAGAGGGGCTTAGACTTGCTCGCAGACTGTTGGTGCAAATCACCGACATGGGCTTGCCGGTTGCCACAGAGCTGCTTGACACCGCTACGCACGAGTATTACACCGACCTCGTAAGCTTTGGAGCAATTGGAGCACGAACGACGGAGAGCCAACCGCACCGGGCCATGGCCAGCGGACTTCCTCTTCCCGTTGGTTTCAAAAATGCTACGGATGGTGGTGTTCAGGTTGCCCTTGATGCCATGGTTTCTGCGGGTGCATCGCACTCGTATATTGGCTTCGATGATGATGGCCAGGCCTGTGTGGTCAAAACCCATGGCAACAAAGATACATCGCTCATCCTCCGTGGCGGCCGTCAGAGCCAGCCTAACTTTGATCGCGTTAGTGTGGCAAGAGCCGTCGCTGACCTGGATAGGGTTGGCTTACCAAAGGCACTGATCGTGGATGCCAGCCATGCGAATTCTGGTTACGATCCAATGCAACAGCCGTTCGTCGCTGAGCGTGTCGTGACGCAGCGCCTCGAAGGGGAATCAGCGCTCAGAGGAATAATGATAGAAAGCAACCTGTTCTCCGGGAAGCAGCCAATTAGCCCAAACATGCGATACGGCGTTTCTGTTACAGATGGCTGCCTCGGCTGGGATGAGACATCGACACTCCTGAAGCGCTTGTATAGCCTTTTGTAATCATGCGTTGTGTTGCTTGATAGTTTGCTATATGCGTTGTGCACCGTAATCCGTGTAGTGTCGAAATTAAGAGGTAGCTGGTACTTACCTTAGTAACTTCAAGCTAGGTTACGCTACACTTCACCTAGTGCTTGCTGAAGAATTAAGTTCTTTGACTTGTTACCTTTTTAGCGGTAACTTTGTGCGTTTTTTCACAAATTAGTTATCCATGTTCCATGTTATGCGCTAGAATGCAACGCGTCCCGCCAGCGTTGTCGTGAACGCGCCTTTTCAAGTGGTTTGTCGCCAAACCATGCTTCTCTAATGAACTGAGCGTCGCGCCCACATGCTGTCGAGGAACTGGGATATTACGTCCCTCAGGGGGTAGAGCTTTGTCGTTGGATGGCCTAGGGTTGTGGAATCAGCTCCCGTTTGTTGCAGGCGGTGCCGGATTAATGGCTGCCGTATTCTTCTATGTAAGCGTGAAACAGCAACCTGCCGGCAATGATGCGATGAATCGAATTGCGGGCTATATCCAAGATGGTGCAATGGCCTTTCTCCGACGAGAATATCAAGTCCTTGCTGGCTATATTCTTGTTGTATCCATTCTGATGGGGGTGTTTATCGGGTGGGGGGCTGCAGCTGCATTTGCTGCGGGTTCACTCCTTTCGCTGTTGGCTGGATTCTGCGGAATGCGGGCGGCGACGCTTGCCAACGTGCGGACGGCTCAGGCTGCACGAACGGGCAAAAAGTCCAATGCCCTCCTTGTGGCCCTCGATGGTGGTGCGGTTATGGGCCTCTCGGTCGCCGCACTCGGCCTCCTTGGACTAAGCACCATTGCGGCGCTGTTTCCCGGTAAGGCCCCGCTCCTTCACGCATTCGCCGTTGGAGCATCATCCATTGCTCTTTTCGCACGTGTTGGCGGCGGAATTTACACGAAAGCTGCCGATGTCGGTTCCGATATCGCAGGAAAAGTCGTCGAAGGAATCCCAGAGGACGACCCAAGAAACCCTGGCGTGATTGCAGACAATGTTGGTGACAACGTTGGTGATGTTGCCGGCATGGGTGCGGATATCTATGAATCGATGGTCGCGGCGATTGTCGCCGCCACTGCCATCGCGATGACATCCGATTCACCGCAAGCACTCGCAAAGCTTGTCCCTGCCGGAACCACCTTCGAAGTGGCAAAGTCCATCGGCGCCGCTCTTCCACTCGTGCTGTCGGCCCTTGGACTCGTCATCTCCATCTTCAGTATTTTTGTAGCACGTGCACTTCGGCACTTGAAACCGGCGACAGTCCTCCGGAGCTGCCTCATCATTCCACCATTGGTGCTTGTTGTCGTTACTGCAGCAGTCGTGGGGATGCTCGGTGCAACACAGGCAGTAACCATCTGTTTAGGCGCTGGCGCCATCGGTGGGGCACTCATCGGTCTTGTCACCGAGTACTACACCGCACACAGTCCAATCCGCTCCGTTGCACAGGCATCGATCACCGGCGCGGCAACCAATGTTATTCAAGGACTTGCCGTTGGTAAACAGAGCGTGGCCATCCCGATGGTCATCATATGTGGGACCGCTTACATCAGTAATATGTCGCTTGGCCTCTACGGCATCGCGATGGCAGCTGTCGGAATGCTAGCTGCGACAGCAATTGTTATGACCGTTGATGCCTATGGACCGATCTCAGACAATGCTGGTGGAATTGCTGAAATGTCGGGTTTGGGTAAAGAAGTTCGTGCCATCACCGATGAACTTGACTCGGTAGGGAATACGACTGCAGCGATCGGTAAGGGATTTGCCATCGGGAGCGCGACACTTACCGTCGTTGCACTCTTTGCAGCCTTTTCACTCGAGATACGTGAAGCCGCAGGTCATGAGATAAAGCTTGAGCTCACGGATGCCCGTATCCTCATCGGAATTCTAATTGGTTCAGTCCTTCCGTTCTGGGTTGGAGCAAGCACGATGCTAGCGGTTGGCAATGCCGCACAAAAGATTGTGCTTGAAATCAAGCGTCAGTTTGATGAGATTGTCGGTTTGCGTGAAGGCACAGCAGATCCAGACTCGGCTCGTATTGTTGACATCGCAACACGCGCTGCCTTGATACAGATGATTCAACCAGGCCTTGTTGCCGTCTTCGCGCCTGTTGCCGTCGGGTTCCTCATGGGGCCTGAGGAGCTTGCCGGAATGCTGGCTGGTGCACTTGCTGTTGGATCGACGATGTCGCTCTTTATGGCGAATGCCGGAGGCGCCTGGGATAACGCAAAGAAGCACATCGAGCAGAATGGTCTAGACGGTGAGGAAAAGGGCGGGGATGCTCATAAGGCAGCCGTTGTGGGTGACACAATCGGAGACCCCTTCAAGGATACATCAGGGCCTGCGGTTGCGATTCTAATCAAGGTGATGAGCGTTGTTAGCTTGCTGATTGCGCCGATGGTCGCTGGGCGCTAGCACCGTCTGCTTTCGCACTAATCGAGCTCCTGGACAACAATGTCCGGGAGCTTTTTTATGTTTTGTGAGCCATCGATCGAATCAGAAGGTCCGTGGTAAAAACAAAAAGGAGTCACATATGTGACTCCTGAAAGTGCCCAAGAAGGGACTTGAACCCTTACCCCTTACGGGACACGCCCCTCAAACGTGCGCGTCTGCCAATTCCGCCACCTGGGCAGGTGGGTGCGGACCAAAATCCGCCCCCTGAAGATATCGCTCCAGCTATCCATTGTCAAGGAAATGACGCGACATTCAAGGTTTATCTTCCGGTTCGTCCACATCTGGGACGCGGGGACTAGACAGTGCCCAGCGGACATTCAGTGTTTCCCAGCCACACAGTGCAGCTGCATTACTAAGGTTCCAATAGCGGATACCTGTTGGTCTGTAGGTATAGTTCGGGCGACTGACACGGGCATCACCTGCATGGTCTGCTTTAGGATTATTGACAATAATGCGACCAACACTTGTGTTGCGGAGCCAAATACTGTCACTGATTGCCAGGTAGGCGTCACCTGTGCACCAAGAAGTATGTGTGCTCCCGCGCTCATTTTCCTCAGAACGCGCTGCTTTGTGACGTGGGTTCCATAGACCAACCTCACGGCTGGAAAGTACCTCATTATGAACCGCATCGTATTGTTTTGGACAGCCCCGAGGTCTGGCTCAGTGATACGGTCATCAGTCGACTGAATCAGGCCGCCGTAGAGTCTAGTGTGTTCATAGATTTCACCTATAGTGAAGGGCTATTCGATGATTTTTTAAAGACCCGCAAGGAACAACAGAATGGAACCGGGTCCACAGGATCCACTGCCATAAAATCCGTCCGTGCCCATGGCTGCACGCCTAATAGCAAAGTACCAACACGCGAACATGTTGCTACCATCCTCAAGGATGCCATTTCCGATAATCGGTACGCTGTTCGATGCTATCGGCAGATGCTTTATTTTGTCGTTTACGCTTTGCACTGCCTGACCTAGTTGAGTTTCTTTGAAAGCCAGGGCTAACACGGCCGATACCAGCTCAGCAGGTACCCGCCACAGCTTGGAAACTTCACGTATGAACGGGTGGATTGCTGTAGCATCGTTGATCAAATTTTGGCTGTGAGCATTCAAGAGGAGAGGCGTTTACAATTCTAGCCTTAAATCGGCTTTAAGGACTTACCTTGTTCATACAGATGCCGAATTTGGGATTATGTCGACCCTAGACACGTAATATTTCAGCCTACTTGGTATATTCGATGAAGATGTCGGGCGAAATCTTTGTGGACATCGAATCAAACTCGGCATTATGCTGGAATAGTGATGTGATGGCAAAGCGAAAATCGACAGGGGATGAGCTGCGACGCACGTCCGCATCCACAAAATCCAAGGCTGATGATGGCACATTGCCATCACCATTGCTGGCAATGCTTACGACGCTCATCGTAGCGCTCGGCGCTATTGCTGCAGGTCTTGCAGTGTTTTGGGGACCGCCTGCACGAGAGTTGAGTGCTTCCGCGGAGCTCTTTTCCGCCGCCCGCGCGCTGGTGCATGTCCAAGTGATAGCTCGGGCTCCACATCCTCCTGGGACGGCCGAGCATGCCCATGTTCGTACCTACATTGTGGACCAGCTGCGTGAACTCAAACTTGATGTTCACGAGCAGGAAGTAGTGGCGACTTCCAAGTCAAAACGTGGCTTGACGCTCGCAAATGTCACCAATATTGTGGGATACCGTAAAGGAACATCAATAAAGCCGGGACCACCGCTGCTCCTGATGGCACATTATGATTCGGTTCCAACAGGACCGGGAGCCGGGGATGACGCAGCGGGTGTGGCCGCGATTCTTGAGTCCCTCAGGGCGCTTGGTTCCCAGCGCCTCCTGAATGATGTCTATGTCGTGATCACAGATGCTGAGGAGCTTGGGTTACTTGGTGCCAAAGCGTGGTTTGCATCTGAAGAAGGCAAAAAACTACGCAAAGGGGTGATCATTAACGTCGAGGCCAGAGGAGGTAGTGGCCCGGTCTTTATGTTTGAAACAGGAGCCACGAACCGCCGCTTGGTGGAACATCTGAGTCAGTCCACGGAGTTTCCCGCGGCATCATCCCTGATGTACAACCTCTACAAACGCCTCCCGAACGACACCGATATGACCGTTGCAAAGGCATCGGGGTGGAACTTCCTCAATCTCGCGATGGTGGCGAGCTGGCAGAGCTATCACACGGCGAGAGATACACCGGCAAATCTAAGCCTGACTAGCTTGCAACACTATGGCGAATATCTGCTGCCGTTGCTCCAACGCCTCGGGAGTTCGCCTCTAAGTGAGGTAGTGGCTGCCGATGGCGGGGATGCGGTCTACTTCGATATCTGTGGCCGGTACATGCTGGTGATTCCGCAGACGTACGTGTGGCCGGTGGTTGGGGTTTGTGGGGTTCTCTTTGGACTGGCAGCGTTGCTGTGCTTAGGGGATAGCTTGAAGCTACGCGGCTGGCTTGTTAGCGGAATGGGATTTCCCGTTCTTGCCATAGGTTTGTACTTTGGAGTGAAGGCTGCTGTTCCGTTTTTGGCATTACCAGGGTTAAATCCACCTTGGGGGATGCCCTACGCTGGGATGTGGATTGCAGGAGGCGTGTTACTCAGCGTCTTTTCGCTATCACTTGCAGCGTTCAGATGGTTATCTACAACGCCGGAAGGACGATCTGGAACACTTGGTATTGCATTTTATTGGTTGTTGTTGTGCGTTGCAGCAGGCGTTTATATGCCTGGTGCTACGTATATATGCGTAATCCCAGTTATCGTGCTGGTTCTAGCCGTTTTACTCTGGCGCATTCCGCTCCTCGCAGGATTGTTCATGTGTGCGGTTCCGGTCATCTGGATGTCCTTGCTGGTTGGGATGTACTTCTTGATGGGACCAGGGCTGCTACCAGAGCTTAGCGTCATCACTGTGTTGCTCGCCGCAACCCTTGCTCCTCTTGCACGGGCGTGCCGTGGCCTTTTTGAAGGCATCGTTGGACTGTTTGCAGCGGTTTGCATCGTGGCTCTCTTCGCCTTCCCCAAGGCCTTGCCAACGGGTGAACAGTCATCAGGTCTTGCTTATTGGTCCGATACCGATCTTGGTAAGGCGGTGTGGCTATCAACGGACACGGCACTAAAAGGCTTTGAAGGTTCTTCGGTGTCACTTAGCCCAACCCGTCAGGATGGTCGTAAGTATGTTCCAGATTGGGGTTTTCAGGTTCTCGCGAGTAATACAGCGCCTGTAGGTGCTGGTGAAATCGGTGATGTCGTCCGAAAGGACGATGTGTGGACGCTTGTTGTCCCAGATGGTTGCCACGAGGTTTATTTGTCCACGGATGGGCCAATGGCCATTAATGTAAATGGCGTGGATGTGACTGACAGCGAATTTTGCCGTGTAATTGTTCCTGCCCGGCAGCGGATATATCTTCGTAAGCTAACCACGAGAGCGGTTTCGCTTCGTGTGCATTATGTTCACGATGGCTTGCCGAAGGAGGCAGGGACTCGGCGGGCAGGATGGCTCCCGGCGCCTGTAAATGTCCGTGGGGGAATCGGACTCAAAACGGATATTCGGATTTATACGTTTGGGATGTTACTAAACTAAGCGGTATTGAAAAGGCAAAAAACACCCCTGCCGCGTTAGCGGCAGGGGTGTTTACTTTAGTTTCCCTTGCGGGATGCTTTATCACGCTCTATCAGAGCGTTCAGCTCCTTCTGAAATTCTGCCGGATTCTTCTCCATCATCGATGTGTCCAAATCCGTCTTCATCCGGCCCTGGGCCTCAGTTCGGCCAGCAGTGCCTCGCCAGAAGAATATCCCGGCTCCAATAACCACTGCCGCGATAATCGCAATAACGACAATGGGGTTGACTGCCTGCTTCATTTCGTACCTACTGATTCATCGGAGCCATTACGAAGCGAACAAGCTCAAGGAACTTAGCTTGCTTGAACTTCGCATGTCCATCTGCATGAACAGCCAATGTGGCTCCAAGAGCCTCTTGACCCGTTCCGCCAAAAGCGCGAGGAACAACGGCTGAATCGGTAACGCCAGCATGTGCACCGTAGGAGTTACAGAATGCGATGATGGACTCGGTTGGGCGGCCAACAGCTGCGGATGACTGTCCAGCAATGTAGTAATCCTGTGGGTTACCCGTGTTGTACGGGGAGCCAAGCAGTGGACCCAAGAGGCGCACGAAGAGCTCGAGGGGTGTCATACGTGGGGATACCGACGCACCGATTCCACCGTAACCGTAGCCATACGAGCCGAATGCGTTCAGGGGACCAGATGCATCTGTGATGACCTTGTCAGCACGCAGCGTTGGACATGTAAACACTCCGTAGTTCTTCACATATGGCTGCAGTGCAGCTTCCATGAAGAGGCCGCGGTTGCCGTTCAAGTTTGGAGGTCCAGCAGACATACCCTGAGACAATCCGGTCGAATTATTATTGTTACGGCCATCTTGCATCAACCAAGGGAAGACTTCATCGTAGTCTTGAACATACATCAACGTTCCAAGACCAATCTGCTTAAGGTTGCTAAGACAGGTCGTCTTACGGGCCTGCTCACGGGCACGTGCAAACACTGGGAAAAGGATGGCAGCTAATATCGCAATGATGGCAATTACTACCAGCAATTCGATTAGAGTGAAGGCTGCCGGGGATTTACGAATATTCAAATTGATCCTCCGAACATGCAACTTGGCTTAGGATTCCAATATGCACCCCATGTATACACCGGATAGCAACTATTTTCCTTTAAACCCGCTATCACAGATTCATTATCTTCATGGTAGATAGAAGGTATGCAGGTGAGGCTGGAAACCAAGTGGAAGCGTGATCAAAGCGGTAAGTGGACGCGTGTTGATACATCTGCGAAATCCATTGTTTCTCAACCAACGCCTCTGCGTCGACCTGATCCAATCCCTGTAGTCTCCTTTCGTATCCGTACTGAGAGACCAATCAGTTGCATCGCAGCCCAAATAAAGCTTGCTACAATCGCTACTGGCAACACAATCGGGGTTCACAAAGGACCTGATTCCCGACCACTGCTCATCTCGGCTGCATCCACCATTACTGGTCTGACGCTGACTCAATCCGGCGTTCTGGCATCCCTAAAAGATAGCCATCTCTGTGAACATGACATTGCCACAGGTAGAATTCGTCTTTCTTCGCCTGACCTTGGCGGCACACCCTTAGGCCCACCGGTTGCAACTCAGGACGGCTGGATCGTTACACTGGAATCTGGTGCCATCATTGCAGTGACTGGAAAACTTGCCCCCAAATGGCGTTTCACACCACCAGCGGGAACATTTGGCTTCCAAGCAGCCACAAGTGTTGGGCGCGGTGTCTACGTTCCTGGTGAGTCAACGCTTTACCGCTTGGATGCGGTATCCGGGTTGGTGAACTGGAGTGTTGATTTAGGTGACCGGGGCTGTGTTTCGCCATGCGTTATAGCCGGACTTGCCATAAGCGCTGCGACGGGCGGGGGAATCAGCTGCCTAGATGCCGCAACGGGGAAACGTCGCTGGCGCATTGGCCCCGAAGTTACTGGTAGCGCCACGTGGACGGGCATTGCAACCGCTGGATTACGTTTGGTATTGGGGACGCAGCAAGGGGATGTTGTGTGCATCCACCGGGAAACGGGACGCCTTGAATGGGTGAGAACAGGTCTGGGTCGTGTGATGTTTCCTCCAGCAGGTGACGTAAAGCACGGATGTGCAGTAGTATTTGTGCAGGATACGGATGCTGGTATACCGGCAGAAGTACTTGGCCTCGATCTGCACAGTGGCAGGACAATGTGGCGAGCCCGTGTTGGAAATTTGGATGCTGCGCCGGTACTGACGGGCGACCGGCTTTGGATAGCATCTACTACAGGAACACTATATGCCTTCGATTATGGATAAAATGGGCTGCCAGGCCTATACCTTCAATCAATTCCCTGTTTTTGAAGCGATTGAACTCTGTGCAAAGAGTGGCGCCAAAGTCATCGAGTTCTACCCGGGCCAACGCCTCGGTGGAAACCTCCAGGGCGCTTTAGATCAAAACTCTCCGAAGAGCGTCATCAAGGCTGTCCAGGATGCCTGTGCGGCAAATGGTATTCGCCCAGTGGCGTTCGGCGTCGCGGGCCTTGGTAAAGTCGAAGCCGACAACCGTAAGCTCTTCGAATTTGTCAAGGCACTCGGAGCCGAAACAATCACCACAGAGCCAGATGCGTCAGCAATGGACCTTATTGAAAAGCTCGCTGTTGAGTACAACATCAAAGTGGCTATTCACAACCACCCCGGAAGCCCATCAAACCCAAACTACAAGTACTGGGATCCTAAGTACGTGTTGTCCTTGGTTCAGGGACGAAGCCCACTCCTCGGAGCGTGTGCTGACACAGGACACTGGGTGCGCAGCAATATCAAGCCTGTGGATGCCATGCGCATCCTGAAAGGCCGTCTGCTCGGAAGTCACCTCAAGGACTTGAACAAGTTTGGTCCTGGTGCAACGGATGTTCCTTACGGTGATGGTGTTTCTGATATTGCTGCCATCCTGGATGAATTCGCAAAGCAGAAATTCACCGGTCACTTCTCCGTTGAATACGAAATCAATGGACGTGGGCCTGTGGAAGCCGTCGGACAGTGCATTGGCTACGCTAGGGGCTACTGTGCAGGACGCAAAATCTAAACGTATTGGTACTGTTTAGTATCATCACCCGGCGGATTACCGCCGGGTGTTTGCATGTTGGCATCAAATCAGGATAATCTTTCCTTCGGTAGCGGCCTGGCCGATGTTGTCCTGGAGGCGCCTGATCAACTAAGGAATAGGAAATTACAATGCCGGTACGTGTTGGTATCAACGGTTTTGGGCGGATTGGCCGCCTTAGCTTTAGGGCAATTGTTAACAAGTATGGTCTGGATGGCGATGTACAGGTAGTCGCACTCAACGACCTCACGGATGCTGCAACCAATGCGCATTTGCTGAAATACGACTCTAACTACGGCCCATTCGACGGTACAGTCGAAGCCGATGGCAACGACCTCGTTGTCAATGGCAAGAAGATTCGTGTTTTTGCTGAGAAGGATCCAGCTTCGATTCCTTGGGGATCCGAGGACGTCGATATTGTTGTCGAATCCACAGGCTTCTTCACGGATGCAACCAAGGCGGTTGCGCATCGTCGTGATTCCGTAAAGAAGGTAATCATCTCGGCTCCAGCCAAGAACGAAGACCTTACGATCGTTCTCGGTGTCAACGATGATGTTTATGATCCAGCGGTTCATCATGTCATCTCGAACGCAAGCTGTACTACCAACGGCTTGGCGCCAGTCGCAAAGGTTCTCCACGAAAACTGGGGCATTGAAAGCGGACTTTTGACAACCGTGCATGCCTACACAAACTCACAACGCACAGTTGACACCGCTACCAAGGATCTCCGTGATGCGCGTGCAGCTGCAATGAACATCGTTCCTGCAGCAACCGGTGCTGCACGTGCTGTTGGACTTGTGATTCCTGCCCTCAAGGGCAAGTTCACCGGTATGGCATTCCGAGTACCCACCCCAACCGTGTCTGTGGTTGACTTCACAGCGATGCTCGAAAATGAAGCATCTGTTGCTGAAATCAACGCTGCGATGAAGGCTGCGTCCGAAGGTCCTCTCAAGGGCATTCTTCGCTACACGGAAGAGCCACTTGTTTCCACGGACCTCCGTGGTGATGAGCATAGCTCGATCTTTAGCGCAATCGACACCATCACGCTTGGCAAGCACGTCAAGGTTATCAGCTGGTATGACAACGAGTGGGGCTACTCCAACCGTATAGCAGACCTCTTGAAGTTCCTTGCTGACAAAGGCTTCTAAGTCAAACTGACACATCCCCCTTCGTCCAAATCAGGGCGAGGGGGGCTTTTTTTTGTTTGGGAGATTTCACATGGACTGGAACCAAGCTTACATTGATGCGAACACGCCTTGGGACAAAGGCATGCCAAGTCCCGTCATCCTCGAACTACTTTCAGAGATTCCCTTAGATGCCGATATCGTTGTTCCTGGCTGCGGAACTGGCAACGATATCGTTGCGTTGCTACAGGCAAATCCTGTATCGGTGATTGGCATCGACATTGCGCCAGAGGCCATCGGCTTGCTCCGTAAACGCTTCGAAGGCAACCCTGCCGTTCATCCCGTTCTTGGCGACTTTTTCGAGCATGCTGCTGAGAATCCAGCAACAGCAGATGTCATTATTGAGCACACCTGTTTTTGCGCTATTCCAGTCGCGATGCGCCCTGCGTACGCTGTAGCTTGTCTCAACATCCTGCGCCCTGGTGGCAAAGTGATAGGTGTGTTTTACTGGATGCCTCGTGACACGGATGACATCACAATCGGACCACCGTTTCAGACATCTGACACCGAACTGCGTGAATTGTTTGGTAGTCAGTTTGACCTTGAAATCAGCGTGGCAACCGTTGGATTCCCCGAAAGACTGGGGCGTGAGTTGCGCGTTGTTATGACCAGACGGCCCTTTGTAAACGACGAGGGCAGTCAACGGTCGGTATAATGCGCCGACATGAGTAAGCAAACCATCCAAGATATCGATGTTCAAGACAAGCGTGTACTGGTACGCGTTGACTTTAATGTGCCGCAGGAAGACGATGGAACCATCACCGATGACCGTCGCATTGCAGCGGCCGTACCGACGTTGAAGGCCCTCCTCGATGGTGGTGCGCACCTGGTTGTAATGAGCCACCTTGGTCGCCCAAAGGGAAAGATTTCTGCTGAATTCTCCCTCGCGCCTATCGCTGAGCGTCTCCAGATGTTGATCGGCACCGATGTCCATCTAGCGACGGCGACCGAAGCGGATCCCCTTGGCATCGCAACCGTTACGCCAGCCGCGACATACATTTCATTGCTAGAAAACACACGTTTTACGGCGGCTGAAGAAGCAAACGATGCTGGTCTGTCGGCACAGCTTGCCACGCTCGCCGATGTCTACGTCAACGATGCCTTTGGTGCAGCGCACCGCGCACACGCATCCACCGAAGGTGTTGCGACCGTCCTGCGCTCGCAAGGGAAGCCTTGTGTTGCAGGTCTCCTCATGGATAAGGAAATCGCGTACCTCGGCGGTGCGCTCAAAACACCTGCACGGCCATTTGTCGCCATTCTTGGTGGAGCCAAAGTCAAGGACAAAATCAAGGTCATCGATGCGCTCCTCCCAAAGGTAGACTCGCTGATTGTTGGTGGCGGGATGTCCTATACATTCAACAAAGCTGCTGGTCGTGAAATCGGCAAGTCGCTCCTTGACAGTGATTCGCTCCCATACTGTGCCAGCCTCCTTGGAAACGAAAAATTAGTTCTTCCTGTGGATGTCGTGGTTGCAGGTGCATTCAGCAACGATGCCCCAAGCACTATCGTCGCAAATACTGCCATGCCAGCGGATCAGGAAGGTCTGGATATCGGTCCTGAGACCATCGAGAAGTTTGCTGCCGTCATTCGTGGTGCAAAAACTGTTATTTGGAATGGCCCAATGGGCGTCTTTGAAATGCCGAACTTTGCCAAGGGTACAAAAGCTATCGCAGATGCGATGGCGGATGCAACAGCAGCTGGGGCAATCACGATTGTTGGTGGCGGAGATTCCGCTGCTGCGGTCGAACAGCTTGGCTATGCGGATCGCATGAGCCATATTTCAACGGGTGGAGGCGCGAGCCTGGAGTTTCTCGAGGGCCGTGTCCTTCCTGGACTTGCTGCGCTGGATAACAAGGAATAACGGAGAACCTTTCCATGTCACGAAGACCAATACTTGCGGGTAACTGGAAGCTCAACAAGGGCACCCCTGATGAAGCAGCGACGCTTGCTGCAGAAGTTGTAGCAGCCGTCGCTGGTACAACACATGCGGACGTTGTCCTATGCGTACCGTACACCGTGCTGACAACGGTTGTCGCCACAACAGATGATTCAGTGGTCGCAGTCGGTGCTCAGGATGCTTTCTGGAAGGAGAGCGGAGCTTATACTGGGCAGGTATCACCAGGAATGCTTAAGGCCGTTGGAGTTCGCTACGTAATTCTTGGCCACTCGGAAACCCGCGGGCGCTACGGCGTGGCTGAGCCTGATTTCACCGATGTTGTGCTTGCACACTTTGGCGAATCCGATGAGACGGTAAACCGTAAGATAAAAGCCGTTCTTGCACAGGGACTGGTTCCTATTGTCTGTATTGGTGAAACGCTTTCCGAGCGTGAACAAGGTGTGACCGATTCCGTCATAGACGTGCAGGTGCGTGGGGCGCTCGCGGGCATCGATACAGCTGCGGTTTCCGGTCTTGTGCTTGCTTATGAGCCTGTTTGGGCGATTGGTACAGGTAAGACCTGTGATGCGGCTGAAGCTGACCGTGTTTGCGGTGTGGTACGTGCGGCAGTTGCGGCTGTTGCTGGGGATGATGCTGCGGCTGCAGTGCGCATCCAATACGGCGGCTCGATGAAGCCTGACAATGCTTCTGAGCTTTTGGGGATGCCAAATATCGATGGTGGCCTGATTGGCGGCGCAAGCCTCAAGGCTGGAGATTTCGCTGCGATCGTCGCTGCGGCCAAATAAAGGATTACGAATATGGATTTGGGACCTCGGCGCGAACGCCAATTTCA
>Ga0114971_10000613_pt1 | contig 23483 bp, 19 predicted proteins | sample M_140625_MF_Meta_FD_87320 | JGI IMG/M metagenome (GOLD analysis project Ga0114971, IMG submission 87320) | Freshwater microbial communities from Lake Montjoie, Canada to study carbon cycling - M_140625_MF_MetaG | ecosystem: Environmental > Aquatic > Freshwater > Lake | place: Lake Montjoie...
GCGCATTGCCTTCGAATGATTCACGTTCAGAGAGTCCTACCGAACCATTCTCCATCTAAAAAATACCCAACCAAATTTCTATCGCCACTGTGCCGGGATACGCCGCTGTGAAATAGCCTCGCCTTTTTCGTTTGGCGCATTGCCTTCTGTGGGCATAAATAGCGTCAGCAACAGCTCCTCACGGGATGTTCCTATTCGAACTGCATGCGGATTTGCAAATGACTTTGAAGCGCCTGGTGTGCGTACTGGGATCGATATTGGCGCCAAGGATTTGCTGTCAATCAGCCACAGTCGCCAGCTGGCCCAGTCATTTTTAGCCAGCTGACCTTCTTGGATATACCAGTCCTTGCCGGCGAGGCGGATTTTCGTCCGTCCACCAATATTGCCTTTAATGCCAAGTGCTTCAAGACCTTGATTCCAGCGGTCATCGACTTTCGCATCCCAGCGGCCACGCCCGCGAAACGCACCAGATGCTGCCCGGTCGACATCCCGCTCGCGGTAGTAATGTAGCCTCAGCTTTGCGCTGTCACCATTGGTGCTTTCAAAGCTTGGGGTGCCCTCGGCGGATGGCGCCAAACTCCTAGGAAGGAGCTCATCAATGAGAGGTTCACCTTTACGAAGCGCGGCGAGGGTCCGGTAGCGCTGGAGGCGAATATGCACGCTGTCCGGTGCATCCGCCTCGAATGCAACCCACCAGCTGCCATCTGTGGCGGCGTAAAGCTCGCCTTGCGAACCATGATTTGCCAGCTCGCGGACATGTTTCCAAGTAAAGCCATCATCGGATTCGGCAATGTTCAGGCGAAAACTACCGTTATCTAACGAATGGTGGATGGCGAGAAAGCTGCCATCCCGGAAGACAAGTGGGTTTAGCGAATCCAGCACGGCACCACGGTCATCTTTTGAATTGAATGCGTTTTTGCCGGTGGTCAGATCGCCCAGCCAGGCGGCGATATCTTTCTGCAGCTGTGTTGGTTTGATGTACATTTAGGATTAGCCCATGGCTCCAGCGTGTGTGCAGGCGCGTGCTGCGGCATCCGTTGCGCGGACTTGTGCAGCGCTATCGGATTCCCTGGCGAGGATGCCAGCGACAAATCCTGCGGTGAAGGCATCCCCGGCCCCGATGGTGTCGATGACATCCACATTTACAGATGCCAGCCAGCTCCAGCCTTGATCCGATGCGATGAGGCTCCCTCGTGCCCCGCAGGTGACAAGTACCGTTCCGATTTTGTAGTGGTCGCGGATTTTGTCGATGTCGGGATGTGGGCGGTCATCGTAAGGTGTCCGGATGTCCTCTGGCGCGGCGATACCGAGGAGCCCGCAGACGATTGGAAGTTCATCATCGTTGAGCTTGAGGATGTCCGCGTGGTGGCAGCCCTGCTTGACGATGTCAGCCGAGTAGTAGTGCTGGCGAAGGTTGACATCGAAGATGCGAATCGCTCCCGCAGGCAGCAGCTCAAACAGCGTTTGCAGGGTTGCGGCGCTTTGTTCAGAGCGCTGGGCGAGCGTTCCGTAGCAGAGTGCGGCGGCGGATTTTGCAGCATCGATGGCCGCTGCAGTTAGCGAAATGTAATCCCAGGCGACGCCTTCGCAAATGTCATATTCGGGCACGCCACGGTCATCTAATGTGACAGCCACGGTTCCCGTGGGGTGGTTACAGATTGCGATGCCAGCCGTTTCAAGACCGGCGTCTCGGAGGAGGGTAAGGGCATCGCGTCCAAGGTCATCGTTTCCGATGCAGCTGACCGGAAGCGCGGGGAGGCCCTGTTGCAGGACGTGATAGCAAAAGTTGGCGGGAGCTCCGCCGAGCTGGCGGCCAGCGGGGAGCATATCCCAGAGGAGCTCCCCAAATCCGATTACCGTATTTTGCATTTACATGCCTACCTTAGCTCGTCCCGCGACAGCCTAAACATGTCATGGGACTTCGACATCTGGTTTCTCCCTCTCGCAAATAAGAAAAGGAAAACCCTAACTCACTAAACCGGCTTAAACGCCAGCTTCTGCAAGTCCCTATACCCAAACAACTTAATCCCAAGCGAGTCGATCAGATCACGCGTCTTCGGGTCCGTCATTCTCCCTGTCTGAAAAAAGAAGAAAATCCCCCACCCACTAAACCGGCTTAAACGCCAGCTTCTGCAAGTCCCTATACCCAAACAACTTAATCCCAAGCGAGTCGATCAGATCACGCGTCTTCGGGTCCGTCATAATCAAATACTCGTTGTAGCGGGCCAGCCAGTTCCCCGTCACATTGCGAATTTCCTGGTCATCCATAGACAAATGGCAGATGAACTCAGTAACGACACCCGGTTGAAGCTTGCGGAATGCATCGTAGTAATGCGCACGACGCGTGGCCAATGTGTCACCGTACGCGTCCTCTTTGAGGATGTCTAAGTGGACAAAGTTCTGCTTTTTGGTGAGGTTGTATTCCGTTTGGAAATCAAGCCCGAAGACGTCCTTGCCTTCCTTCATACGTGCAGGGGTCGGAGAAAGAAGCATCGGCATAATGCCCGTGTCCTTACCAACCTTTACGTAGCGTGGATAGAACTTACCCATAAACAGCGTGCCCATGTGCGAGTCGATGTGGCTTGGCTTGATGCCGAATTCCAGTGCACGTGCCACTTGGAGACGCATTTCGCGTTCGACTTCATCCGCAGATGCGTATTTAACCGTGTCCTCCACCGAGCGGTGGATAAAGCCTTCTTTGTCGTAAAGGCCCGGCGCCTGCTGGCGGGACTGAAGTGGACGCCAGCGGTAGTTACGCCACTCGCTGGTCAGGGTCAGGTGGAGACCGTAGTCCGCATCCGGATTTTTACGGCAATACTCAGCAATCTCAGGAAACCATGGACAAGGCACCATGATAGCAGCGCTGGATACGACACCTTTTTCCATGGCTTCGATAGTAGCGACGTTTACGGAATGACACATCCCGATGTCATCCGCGTGGATCATCAGGAGCTTGTCCGTTTTCTTGTAGCCCATGCGCTCAGCAAGGGATGGTTCGCCTGCGGTACCCGGGCGGTAAATCGTAATGGACATCGTCGTCTGCTCCTAGTGGTTTCGAACGCGGATTCAATGCATCCGGTGTGCGATATGTCTCTAACTTACCGATGCGCGTGCATCATGGCAATGTCAATTTCATTGATTCTGCCCGCTGAATGGTGATAATTGGATATGCCTACGTATACGTATCGCCCGAAGACGGATCAGTGCTGTGATGGTTGTCGCGACATGCTTGAGATTTTCCACGGGATGTCGGAGCCGAACAAGACAGAATGTCCGCATTGTGGAGCGCCGATCGTCAAGACGATTAGTGTCCCGCAGATCTCTGTGGGCCGTTATGGCGAGATCACGGATGCCAAGCTTAACCGTTCTGGGATGACGAAGTACCAAAATATTGGGGATGGCAAATACGAAAAGGTTGCCGGTCCAGCGGATGCCCCTAAGATTGTTGACCGGAGCAAGCTCCCGCAGAATTAGGCGATGATAATGGGATTTCCGTTTACATCCACGGTTGGTAGCGGCATCCCATTGGTGAATGCAAATGGCATCGCCTGCCCGCGGCTGGATCCACCGGGAAAGCCGAGCTGCCGCCACGCTTCGAAGACTGCCACGGCGGTTGCATTTCCGAGGTTCATCGAGCGGTTCCCAGGTACCATAGGCAGCGAAATGTAGTTCTCAACCGGGATGGATGACAGGACATCTTCAGGGAGGCCCGTCACTTCTGACCCGAGAACAAGGATGTCTCCCGGTTGGAAGGCTGTCTCGTAGACGGTGTTTGGACCTCCCGTCTCGACCGCGAAGAAGCGGCGCCCGGGGTAGTGATCGACACAGGCCTGCCAGCTTGGAAACCGCTGGACATCGGCGTATTCCTCGTAGTCAAGGTGCGCCCGCCGCAGGCGTGCATCATCCCAGCTAAACGCACACGGCTCCACAAGTCCGAGATCCGTCCCGGTGTTTGCGCACATCCGGATGATGTTGCCGGTGTTCTGGGGGATGCTTGGGTGGATGAGGATGACGGTGAGGGTGGATGACATAGATATGTCTATTAAACGGTGAATCTGACATCTTGGGTGAGATTGCTCGATGCGATGCAAACACCAAAACACAGTCATGGATGAGACATCATGGCTAAGAATCAGGTTACGACCACATCACGACATTTAAATCGCTGCAGCACTTGAACGTTTTTGCACAAATCTTTACTGGTAAAAATACTGGGTTTTGTGCAGAGTTGCTCCCACACCTCACATTCTTAAAGAAGGAGACCATTAATCCTGATACGACGGTGACTGGTATTTCTACTGTGTACTGTTCCGAATACCGTATTCAAATAGTCAGGAAGACATGTAATGCAATTCAAGTCACTGTTCCTTGGCGCAGCAGGTATCGCTGCCGTCACCGCACTGAGCGGATGTTCAACAGGTTCGGTCAAGGGTGAGTTCAAGGCACCATATTCCTTAAGCACAACATTCACCCAAATAGGTGGTGGACAGGTACTAAACAGCCTTCGCCCAACCGAGCTCAAAGTAGAAGTTGATGCAAAAGTAAAGGTTAGCTTGGCAAACAGCAACGGAACACCAAATGCTTCCGGTGAAGTCAAGATCGAAGATGAAAACCTCGACCTCGAATTCGAAGGCAAAATCTGCTACGGCTTTGTCGAAGGCGGCCTAACTTCGTCCGCGGCTGGCTTGTCCACGGAAATCAACAATGCGCTCGGTGCAAACATCGTCCCAGCGTTTGACACCGCATTGGTACGTTCGAGTGACAACTCCAACAACACACTGCGCCTCGCTGGGTTTCTAGGTGAACTCCAAGGCGAAGATGACGACAATGCCTCCAACGGTTTGTTTGCAGTTGTCCTCGCTGACTTCCCAACCATCGACTTGGCCCAACTCGTAGGTGGCAATGCCAAGCCGGTGACCAAGTTTGTTGGCTTTGTTGCTCTCGACACGAATGCACAACAAGGCTACATCGCAGCGGGCTTTGGCAACAAGGGCAAGCTCAAGTGGAACATCGTTCCACCTGTGAACTAGTCCCCATCCCCTTAAACGGGTAAAGAAAACGCTCCCCAGTGCTCCGCACCGGGGAGCGTTTTTTATTTCTTACCGCTACGTATCCGCTCTACATGCGGCGCAAGCACATCGGCGAGGATTGCATACCCAGCCTTGTTCGGATGCAGACCATCCGAGAACAGCTCCTTCCGAAGCTCTCCACTACGCGTTAGAAACGCATTTCCCGCATCGAAGACATCGATGTAATCTCGTGGATGCAGCCGCGTTTGCAGCCGGTAGTTGACGTGGTCCGGGGAGACCTTTAGACGACTGGCATCCGCGCGCGGGAGAATTCCAAGCACTAAAATCTGCGTCTTTGGCAGCTGGCGGTGGACTTCCTGGCAGATCGCATCGATGCCATCCACGACCTCATCCACGGTGTTTAGCCCGAGATTATTGGTCCCGATAGCAATGACAACAACCCGCGGCGTAGTCCCTTTGAGTTCCCCATGTTGTAGCCGCCACAACACATTCTCGGTACGGTCCCAGCCAAATCCAGCATTTAATGTCTGCTGCCCAAATGCCTTTGTCCAGCTATCCTCACCGCGGATAATCGGCGCAAGGGGCACACCCGCCCAGTAGTGCATGATTGAATCCCCAATAACGATGACATCCGGGTTTACTTGCTTCTTTACACGGAGCAACTGCGCGTGCCGCGTTGGCCAGTCGTAAACAGCCTTATCGCGGTTATGCGGAACAGGCGTGGTTGTCACTTGCCGTTTCGGTTGCACTTCCGGCTGATAAGTCAAAACATTCATCGCGACACCAGATTCCACCGTCACGGTTCCACTGGAATCACCCTTGCCACCGCGAGCCCACGGCACGACGTAGACATCTGTGACCAGCCAGATATCATCGCTTGCCTTGATACCATTCGGTACCCCTACCCGGTATTTGTTCGCACTGTCGGCAGAGCCAGTCATGCCATCATGAACATCCACGCTCACTACTTTCCCACCAACTTCCAGCGCAACCTTTCGGATGGACAGTGCATCCGCGCCGCCCGTGTACTGGAAGCGGACATCGATTAAGCTCCCAACCGCATGTGATGCAAGCTTGTAGCGAAGCTGCTTGCCCGTTGCATAGCCGCTGTCCGGTGTCCAGTTACCAACAACCTGTACACCGCCTGTTTTACGTGTCTGCTGGGAAAGTGGTTCATCCCAGAAGTTAATTCCCACCGCACGCAAGCGTGCTTTGTGGACATTTAGGCGTGCTACAAAATCGGTAAATACTGGCTTTTCCCGGCCTGACCAGCCCACTTCAGCAATGGCACACAAACGTGGAAAGCCCTGGAGTTCATAGAGCTCACGGTTAGTCGTAAAGATCGACCATAGATTGCCCTGAAGGCCGAGGACATATTGACTTTGCTCGGTTGTGAGTTCGGCAGGAATCGGCTCGTAGTCGTAAACATCCTCCAATGTCTCACGCCCCGGCCAGTGCGGAGGCTCACTGCTCGAAAAGCTCTGACCATGGTCAAGGTACAGTGGCTTGTTCGGGGACATCACCGCGTAGTGACCGCTCTTCGCTGCCGCGACACCGCCTATAGTTCCCCGCCAGCTGGTCACAGCCGCCGTTGGGGACAATCCACCTTCGATAATCTCATCCCAGCCGATCAGCCTGCGGTTGTTTGCTATGAGCTGCTTCTCGATGCGCTGCATAAACATCGCTTGCAGCGCGTGGTAATCCTTGACCCCCCGGCGTTCGGGATGCGCACAGTCTTTACACTTCGCCCAGACGGCATCATCCACTTCATCCCCGCCAACATGAATAAATGTGCCAGGAAAGAGCTTCATCGTCTCATCAAGGACATCAGAAATGAACTTGTACGTCGTCTCCTTACTTGGACACATCACATCCGCGCCTTTGAGGGTTGGAAACTCCTGACGAGTATGCGGAAAGTTGTAGAAGAAGGCCGTTTCACCCACTTGATTTGGATCACAGGCAAGGAGCTCTGGGTACGCTGCGACCACTGCTTGGGAATGCCCGGGCATCTCGATTTCTGGTACCACTTCGATATGCCGGGCTTTTGCGTATGCGACGACTTCACGGACATCTGATTGCGTGTAAAACCCGCCGTAGCGCCCGATCGGAGGTTGTTCCCGCCACGCCGCCTGGCTGGTGAGGCGTGGGTACTTCTTGATCTCGAGACGCCAGCCATGGCTATCTACAATATGCCAGTGAAAGACGTTGAGCTTGTGCATCGCCATGTAGTCCAGCCACTTGAAAATGTCTTCTTTGGGCTGAAAATGCCGGCTGGAATCAAGCATAAAGCCACGCCACGGGAAGCGAGGGGCATCGGTGATAACCATGCCCGCCAAGGTACTCCGACGCTTGAGATGCACTTTGCCGATAGCGGGTTCGGTCAGCAGCTGGAGAAGGGTTTGTGTTCCATAAAAGGCTCCTGACTCCGTGGATGCCCGCAGCATGATTCCATTTACGTTGACATCGATGCGATACGCATCCGGAGCAAGCCCAGACAACCTTTCGTAACGAATACCCAGTGGGGGTACAGTTGCAACATGCTTAGCTGGCGCGATGTTTTGCAGCTGCCTTGAAAGGTATGCCGCCGCCGCCGGGAGTGGACCTCCCTGAATATCCGGAGCGCCGCTGACATCGACTTTCTCCGATGTCGTCGAAATGCTTTGCGGGCGAGGGATAAGGCCAAGCTTTTGCACATCGGACTGGGCTTGCGCGGAGTGAATGGTCACGAAAATGGCGATGACTGCGAGGAAGAGCCGGTAGGTCATGGCGACATTAACACATAGGTTTGCCCACCTCGACGACTTATTGATGAAACTCATCGCACTCCCCCCTTCACATTCGCTTCACTTTGCTTGGCCACAATGATGCATGCTTACGCACACAATCACACCTTACGTCTACGCGGCAGCCATCGTTTTCCAGCAGGCAGCAACACCTCCACCGTTTCACACACGAGAGGCGATGCACGAGATTCGTATTGAGCTGACGAAAGCCCAGTGGGATGCGATGCAGCCGGAGCGCACGGGCGGGATGGACAGTGAATATCCAGAGGAGCGTGTAAAAGTTACCATTGATGGTCGTGACCTCGATGTTGCTATCCGGTTCAAGGGCAATGCCAGCTACCGCTCAAGCCAAGCAAGCTTTAAGCGCCCATTCAAAATCGATGTCAACAAGTTCATCAAGACGCAAACGGTGAATGGCGAAACGACCATTAACCTCAGCAATAACGCGATGGACCCATCTGGAATCCGGGAGGCGATTGCCTACACCGTCTTCCGAAAGCTTGGCGTGGTCTGCAGCCGCACGGCCTTTGCGAAGGTCACGCTCAACATCCCGGGGACAGCAGAAAATAAAGTTCTTGGTCTCTATACATCATCGGAGCAGCTCGACACCGACTTTCTGAAAACTGCCTACGGAACAGTGCCAACCCTTGTCCTAAAGCCGGAAGGTGCGCATAACATGCCGTACGGGGATGACTGGGCGCCCTACGAGAAAACCTACGATTCGAAGGGGAAGCCATCGGATGCTGACAAACTGCACTTCATGGCCTTTACGAAGTTTGTACACGAGGCATCGGATACAGAATTTGTAGCAAAGCTTGGGACCTATCTGGACATACCGCAGTTCGCCAAATTCCTTGCTGGAACCGTTGTTACGGGCAGCCTTGACACCATCCTGATGATGGGGCACAACTTTTACATCGTCCGTAACCCGAAATCTGGAAAATATGAGTTCCTCCCGTGGGATCTCGATTTGGCATTTGGCGGCTTTCCGGGGGCTGGAATCGATGCTACGCAGCTGTCGATTGACAAGCCGGTTGGCGACCGTGAGATTTTGATTAAGCGGTTTCTCGCAGTGCCGACTGCAAAGGCAAGCTATCTAGCGGCGTGTAAAGCAGCCGTTACGATTCTTGAAGGCATCTCCTCAGACATCGACCTCTTGACGGAACGTGTCGCCCCTGTCAAGAAGCTTGAAGAAATTACACAAGGTCCCGGTGGTCCGGGACGTCCAGATGGTCCGGGTGGCTTCTCAGCACCGGTTGCTGCTTCGGCAACCAAGGATGCCATCTTCGTTGTGAGCGGCAACCGCATCCTGAAGTTCTCAGCCAATGGCCTCACCCTTGAAAGTAGCGCGCAGCTGCCAGCAACGGAGGGTGATGGAATTCTTGGCGGCCCTGGCGGGCCTTTCCGTGGTCCGGGTGGCCCTGGCGGTTTTGGGAGAAGTGTCAACCTGAATGATTTCATTAAGCAGCGGATTGAACAGGTCACGCTGCAGCTAAGTGGTAAATCAGCCGGAGTTACACCCCGGAGCATGGGGGCAGGTGGTTCCGGACGACCCTAACATTGCCACTGTGCTGCACAAAAAAACCACTCCCCGAATCGCGCCAAGCGTGCAGCTGTAAACAACGATGGGGTTTAGAGAATCAGCACTGGTGTCTGCAAAGGTGTCCAAGGAATGCCAACAATCAAGATAATCATGATGCGCAATTGTCTGAATGCCTGCATTTTTAGCCTTATCAACACGCTCAAAGATTCCGATACAAAACGCATCAGACACTGCTCAGAGTGGCATGATACAAAGCCGCTAGGTTCGATCCCATGGGGGATGCTGGATGCTGGTCCCGGGGGACCACAACACTAAATGACATCACTAGAAGCAAGCGCAACACATGTCAGAAGCGGCACTGAGCTAAAGTTCATCGTCGATGAAGCCAAGGTGAATGCACTCCTTGGAAAGCTGGCGGCGACGCTTGGTCCGGACACCTACGGTGGCGGGGATGGCACCTATTCGGTAGCAAGCCTCTACCTCGACACCCCTGAACTGGCATCGTTTACCCGGGAGCTCCCAGGAAAGTGGCGCCTCCGGCGCTACGGTTCAGACGATGTCATCCATGTGGAATACAAAGCAAAGCCATCATCAGGGCAGGTTGTGAAGCACCGTTCCACAGTCCCTGCAGCGGACATCCACATGCTTGGTTCCAAGCCCAAACCCAAGTGGTTCGCAAGGGATCTCATCGCGAATGCGCTGATGCCAACGCAGCTGGTCTCGTACACACGTCGGGCGTATATGGGAATTGTAGATGGTATTGACCTCCGGGTTACCCTCGACCACGATGTCTGTGCGATGCCAGTCGATGCATTCATCATTCCGTTGCGCGTAGATACGGCAAAACCCATTGTCGCTGGGCGGGTCCTCGAAGTAAAGTTTATGGATGCACCTCCTACAGGATTTCTGGCTGAACTCACAGAGCTTGGGCTGGAGCATTTGTCGTTTTCGAAATACAGGATGGCGATGATTTGCGCGGGTCACTAGTCGCTGACACCGCCAAAAAACATGTTGGTGCCCTTGTTTCCTTGGTAGCCCTTGAAGCCATCGGCGCCGGTGTATCCGTCCTGACGCCGCTGCCCTTACAGGCAGCCATCGATTCCATCAACGGAAAATCAAAATCGCTCAGCTTCTTGCCGGCATCCTGGACACACAGCCTCCTGACACTCGCCATCGCAAGTGTCGGTTTCGCCGTCATCCAGCAAGTAATAAATATGGCCAGCAGCATCGTCGCCACGCGCACGGGACAAAACGTCACCGTCGAGCTGCGTGGCCAGTGCTTTGATGCGGCACAAAAGCGTTCGATTGCAAGCCACCTGACATCTGGAACCGCGGATGCCCTCTACCGCATCCAAACCGACACCCAGGCACTGGAGTGGATTCTCCTTGAAGGTGCGCTGCCCGTGCTGACGGCAACGCTGTCCATCATCGCGATGACAGCAGCGCTACTAACCCTCAATCTGCAGCTCGCGCTTATCGCCCTGGTTCTTGGACCAATCCTTGTTGTGATCGGACGAACGACGCGCCCAGCGCTCAAATCCACTGCACGCGCAGCCAAGCAACAAGAAAGTCAGGCCCTTGGCATCATCGAAAATGCACTCTCAGGCCTGCAAACTGTCAAGGCGTACAACCTACGGAGCTATACCCTGGCACGGTATACAAAAATTGCTGAAAGTGCGGTTGCGCGCCGTATACGGATTGCCTGGCTTGATAGCAGCCTTGGGGCTGCAGTCCAGGTGCTCTGCGCGATTGGGCTTGCGGGAGCACTGTACATCGGCGCGGATGCCGCAGCGCACGGAACCCTCTCGCCAGGTCAGGTCATCCTTGGCATCCACTACCTAGGCCAAATCTACACGCCCATTCGCACCATCGGCAAGAAATGGGCAAGCCTACAAACCCAGCTCGTCAGCCTCGAACGGATTGACTTTCTCCTGCAAACGGACACCGATGTCCCTGTCCCCATCAACCCACATGCAGTGCCCACAGACATCACTGAGATTTCCCTCACAAATGTCAGCTTTGCCTATGATGAAGCGCATCCGATTTTGCAGAATGTCAACATCACGATATGCAAAGGCGATGTAATTGCGCTCACGGGCCCAACAGGCATCGGAAAATCCACCCTTATCGGACTGCTGCTGCGCCTCATTGATCCCGTTTCGGGAAATGTAGACATTAATGGCATCCCAGCCACGCAGCTCAATCCAGAAGACCTTCGCAATCTTTACGCAACGGTCCTCCAAGAAACAGTCCTTTTCCCTGGCACGATTCGGGAGAACCTTCTCCTTGCACGGCCAGGTGCGACGGTGGATGAAATCGAAACTGCAGTCGATGCCGCAGCACTGCGGGCGGCAATCACCATCTTTCCAGATGGCCTCGATACCGTTGTTGGTGAACGCGGGGCAAAGTTGTCCGGCGGTGAACGCCAACGCGTTGGGCTTGCGCGTGCATTCCTGCGAGATGCGCCAGTTCTGCTCCTGGATGAGCCGACAAGCGCATTGGATCCGGAGACGGAGGTGGGCGTTCTGGTTGCTCTGAAGCGCTTGATGGTTGGTCGGACGGTGCTTATGGTCACGCATCGGGATGCCCCACTACGCCTCGCGGACAAAATCTACCGTCTAGAACAGGGACAACTGATGCAAGTGAACACGTGTGATGTCCCATTAAGTGGTCTAGCAACAGAAAACGCCATTCGGCAGATTTAGCGATGCAATACCCCATCTAACGCACCAAAGACGATAATTCCTCACATCGCCTTCATAATCATCACCCACAATGAGACAACTATGAAGATTTTGTGCATTGAGGACGATGAAAACATCGCAGAGATTGTCAAGCTCGGCCTTGAATCAGCAGGTTGGACGGTCGAAATAGCATCCAGCGGCACCGAAGGCATTGAGCTCGCCCGCGAAGGTGGCTGGGGCCTCTTGGTCGTGGATGGCATGCTCCCTGGCTTGGATGGCATCGAAATCTGCAAACGCCTCCGCTCTGGACGCGACCGTACACCGATCCTGATGCTAACTGCACGCGACACCGTTAAGGATGAAGTTCGTGGTCTCGAGGCCGGCGCGGATGATTACCTTACAAAACCATTTTCGATGGAAGTGCTCCTCGCACGCTGCCGGGTTTTGCTCCGCCGGGATGCACGTGAAAAGTCCCGCTACATCCACGTCGACGACCTTGAAATCGATACGGTCAACCACACGGTCAAGCGCGATGGTATCGACCTACAGCTGACCCAACGCGAATTCGGCGTCTTCGAAGCGTTGCTTCTGCGCGAAGGAACTGTCATCAGCCGCGAACAGCTACGTCTTCGTGTCTGGAATGATGATGCTGCGGTTGGTTCCAATGTCGTAGATGTCTATGTCAAGCAGCTGCGCAGCAAACTGGATGATACGCGGGAACCTCGCCTCATTCGCACGGTGTATGGAGCCGGTTATATACTGGAGCGGCACGCAAAAGCCTGAACATAAATGACTGTCCGCGCAAAACTAACCCTGCTGAATGTAGCGGTCCTCTTCCTGATTTTGATCGGGATGGGGATGGCCCTTCGTAGCCGCATTTACATCAGCATGATGAACACGCTCGACCGTGAGCTTTCCGGCCGGGCAACACAGCTCACACAGCCCCGCGGTGGACGCCCTCGAGGTCCGGGCGGACCACCGGGCGGATTGGGCGACATGATGCTCGGCCAACAACAAAAGCGCAACCAAGATCCAAATCAGCCAGGAAATGATAATCGTGTAAATCGGGATCCAAATCCAAACGATGACCCGAACCGGGATCGTCGCGACTTTGGACCGCCCTTTGATGGCTTTGGACGGCCACCGATTCCACCGAATATGCCGCTCTACAATCTGGATGGCACGCGTATGACCGACAGGCAACCTCCCGTCGCCGATGCGCGTCTCGTCATCCAAACTGCAAAGACGCGCCAAGAATCCTATGTAACCGCTGGAAATCAACGCATATATACTCGGCCAATACGGTTTCGTGATATGGATCTCGTGTTCCAGGCAGGGACAAGTACCCGCGGCCTCCATGATGACCTTGCGACCATCACCCGTGAAATGTTGGTCCTATCGCCGATCGCGCTTCTCGCAGCGACCATCGCGGGGATGTTCCTTACTAGGAGGATGCTAAGCCCCGTAGATGCGATTAGTCGTAAGGCAGAAACGATACAGGCAGACAATCTCTCCGACCGCCTTCCTGTCAACGGCACGGATGAGTTCGGCAAGCTCTCACAAACCATTAACAACATGCTCTCAAGGCTTGAGACGCAGTTTGAGCAACAGCGGCGCTTTGTCGGGGATGCATCTCATGAGCTGCGAAGCCCACTCACAGTCATAAAGGGTGCTGCCGAGCTTGGCATCGTCGATGACAATGCGACCGACCGCAGTCGAGATTACTTCAGGCGCATCAACCAAGCCGCCGACCGCACCACACGCCTCGTCGAAAAAATGCTCTTTCTTGCACGCTCAGACAACGGAGTATTGGTCGCAAACCGCCATGAAACGGATATCGCAGAGCTGATACAAGGTGCTGTTGATGAAGTTGGCGCATCGTTTACATCGCATCCCGCAGTGGATTACCACTTTCAAGTGCAGACCTTACACATTGATGGCGAGCTTATGCACAGGGCTCTCTGCAATCTGATCAGCAATGCGTATCGCCATACGCCCGAATCCGGAATGGTAACTATTTCAGTGAGTCAAACCGCCATCTGTGTTCAGGACAACGGCTGTGGCATCCCGGAATCACACCTTCCGCATGTGCAGGAGCGCTTTTACCGCATGGATGCCAGCCGGTCACGGAAAGCGGGCGGCACCGGCTTAGGGCTGTCCATTGTGCAGAGCATCGCAGCCGCTCACGGCGGGGATGTCAGCATTGACAGTATCGAAGGAGCAGGTACAACTGTCACCTTGACCTTCACTCCATGATGTTGTTTCGCTAAATAGCCCGCGCGCCTGCTTTGCCGGCATCTACGACAAACGATGCACGCTTTGTAACGACACCGCCCTCTGTTGCAACCTGATCGACAACCATAAAATCCGATGTCCACTGCGTTGGCGTGACGCGGCACCGGACATAGCCACGCTGTTGATTATGGAACTTCACAAATGGGTTCTCGCGCAGCAAATCATCAAGAATCCTGGGCTTGTCAACGCCATTCCCGCCGCTGGTAATGCTCGTTCCGACAAACTCTGTTGCAACCACCGGCAGCTCAGGTTTACGGTCATCCACCCGGATGTCATTGACCCAGTTGGTATGGATGTCTCCCGTGAGAACGACGGTGTTACGGATACGGTTGTCCTGAATGAACTTGGCGAGAGCCATCCGTTCGCCCGCGTAGCCCGGCCACTGGTCCATGGAATACTTCTGCTCAGGGCCCATCGAGCGGTCAACCATCCCCATCATCACCTGCTGCGCAAGCACATTCCATGTCCCTGTTGATGCCTTTAGCCCCTGTTCAAGCCACTCTCGCTGGGTCTGTCCAAGCATGGTTTGCTTGGGTGACAGGGTCGCATCATTCATGGGCGCAAGTCCATCCCCATTTGGCTGGTCTGCGCGGTATTGACGTGTATCAAGTACGAGGAGCTCAGCAAGGTTTCCAAATTTAGCCTTGCGGTAAAGCAGCATGTCGGGTCCGCGTGGGATGGATGTCTTCCGTAGAGGCATCATTTCATAGTAGACCTGATACGCATTTGCGCGGTGAATCAGAAATTCAGGCGTCTCGATTCCCTTGCGCTCGGAAATGTCCCCTGCATAATTGTTTTCAACCTCATGGTCATCCCACGTCACAAACCAAGGGCAGCGGGCATGCGCAGCCTGCAACAGCGGATCCATCCGGTATTGGTTGTAACGAATACGATAGTCGGTGACATTGAACAGCTTCGCATTGGTATGGCGGCGTGGACGGTTTTCTGCGGCTGCGTATTCGTAAATGTAATCGCCGAGGTGAAACACGATGTCATTGTCATCGGCGGCAAGCTGCTTGTAAGCGGTGAAATAGCCAGTTTCCAAATGTTGGCAGCTGGCAAAGGCAAAGTTGAAAGCTGACTTCTTGGCATTGTCGACTGGCAGAGTACGCGTGCGTCCAACCGGGCTTGTCGCATCCCCAGCGTGGAAGCGATACCAGTACCAGGTATCGGGTGATAAGCCATCCACTTCGACATGCACACTATGACCCAGCAAACGGCTCGCCCGTGATTTGCCGCTCTTCAAAATAGTCGTAAAGCTATCCGATGCTGCGATTTCCCAAGTGACATCGATATCTGCTGGGGGCATCCCGCCATCCGGGTCGAGCGGATGCAGGGCAAGCTTAGTCCAGAGCACAACGCTGTTTGCATCCGGGTCGCCACTCGCTACGCCAAGTGTAAATGGGCTATCCGCAAAGCGAGGATTGGAAATGGCAAATCCGCTGCCTTCAGTAATCAGTGGGAGGCTTGCAATTGTCGCAAGAAACAGGCGTCTATTCACTTTGTCTACTCTCCAGCATTCAGTGCACGTACGCCGGTATCCGGGTTGTTTGTGATCACACCATCCACACCGTGGTGTTTTATAAACCGCTGCAACGCATCTATTTCATCGTTGAACGTCCAAACAAACATTTTCAAACCATGGGAATGCATTTTCTTAAGCACAGCCAGTCCTTCAGAATTCGGCTTACCACCCACTTCGATTGCGCTGCGATGTGGGTTGATTCCAGCTGCCCATACCGCGACCGTATCGACTTTTTCCATACTTGGCAGCTCGCTAGTCAGCCACATTACTGACAGATGACAACCGTGACCATAGATTAAGCCGCATAAGTGGGCTTCCTCAAACGACTGGATGATGTAGCCGCTGGCGGGCGTGTCGACATTGTGGCGGGCAAGTGTGTCCAGCAGAACCACCTCGAGTGGCTTGCCATGGAGCGCATGCCATGCAGGGTCTTTCGTCTCGATCAGCAGTGCAGTCCGGCGGGATAGGACTTTATTCAACTGCTGGATCAACAGAATCAACTCATCGAGGGTTGCGATCTGATACCCCTGCATGGCCTCCCGTTCGCCAGCTTTCACACGACCAAAGACGCTTAGTTGCTTGAGTTCAGCGACCGTAAAGTCAATCGTGTACCAGTGGCCATCTGGGCGGCAGCGGTCTGGGAAGACTGTCGCAACATCGGTTATGGTCTCAAGCACCAAATCATGCAGGCAAACCAGCACGTTGTCACGGGTGAGAATGACATCCGTTTCGATGTAATCTGCCCCTTGTGCATGCGCCAACGCATACGCCTCCAGGGTATGTTCTGGAAGGGTGGCGCTTGCTCCGCGGTGCGCGACAACGGAGCACGGCCCATTCTGTTGGATGAGAGTCAACATCTGATTTTCATCTTTTTGCATTGCAAACAACTCAAAAACCTGGGGCTAGTTTTTATATGCCTTTGGCGAGAGAGCTCTCCCTGCGGCGATGGCTGCAAACCATTCCGCGGAACGCTCCGTAAATGGAAGCTGCATATCTTCAGTCGCAAGATTGTTGTGCGGGCTATCCATCATCGGGGCAACCTCTTTTGGTCCGCGCAGCTGATTAAACATCGTCCAAATCCCATTCGGCGGCGTTACCGTATCGATAAATCCCATCGAAACCAACGACTTTGCCTTAATACGCGGCGCAAAGTTAATGCCATCCACGTACGGAGCAACCGCCATCGCCTTTGGGCTGTTCGCTCGGAATGATGGGTAGCCTTGCTGATGTCCATGCTGGACACCATTGAGATCATTCCCGGCAGGAACGTGGACAATCATGTGGGTAACGGCATCGTGCAGACCAGCGACCGCAATACTTTGCTGGCCCCCCATACTCGTTCCCGTCACGATGATTGTCTTGCCATCCCAGTCTGGCTGTTGCATAAGATAGTCGACCGCGCGTACCCCCCGGAGGTACATTTCGACAAAGTAGTTTGTGTTGCGGTCTTCCTGGTTGATGTCCGAATAGTTCTTCAACGCCTTGGGGAGGTTGTCGTAGTAGCTCTGTGGCTCGGTTGGAAGGACGTTATGCGGCTCGATATTAAGGACGACAAAGCCTTGCGACGCCCGATCGGTGACCCAGTCACTCCAGAGGCGAAACGGCGGGGATGCCCAGAGTAAGACGAGTACAGCAGGATACTTACCCGGCTTGGATGGCTTTGCAAGTTGACCGTGGACCTTGGTGCCATTAATGTGATCCAGCTGGATGAGCGCGTAGTCCACGCCCTGACGGTTACTTGGACCGGACGTGACCTTTGCGTTGATCGGGAGCGCGCGCAGCTTGGACTTCATTCCATCCCAAAACGCATCAAAATCTCCCGGCCGTGCGTGGACTGGGCGCAGCTTCTCTGGCGCAACCGCTGCGCCAAACTGCTTGACCTTGCCACCAGCCTGCTGTAAATCTAACATCAGCATGACCGGTTTCGTAGCCGTATAAGCAATCTCAGCCGGGTTACCCGGACCAATCACGACATCGCCAGATTGAAGCACCACGCTGTTGTTCGCTTTGAGAGTGTAACGAACCACCGTCGGGGTCGTCCAGCGGTCAACGACAATCTTCCAGCGGACCGTTTCGCCACTGCGGTAAATCCCGGATGCTTTTTGAGGCGTTACGGTAAGCTGCGTGTCCTCTGCATACACTGCCGATACTGAAAGCATCAATGTGGCCATCCCCGCCAAAAATCCCAGCTGCTTCATTTGCGAACTCCCCCATAAATCAGGAAAACCCCCTTCAGATCTCTCCGAAGGGGGCATCCCGCTTGTTGCTTAGACCAACTTCCAGCCTTCACGGTAGGTTGGCTTGATCAGTTCCTCGATGCTTGCCTTCTCATTTGAAAAGTCGCCAATGTTCTTGACGCGCATCTTCTTGGCATCCCACTGTACTTCTGGGCCGTTACACCAGACAGCGAGGTTACCAACGAGGGCCATTCCGGTGAGGTCAGCGCCGTAGTTAGGGAAGTTTGAGCGTGCTTCCTGTCCGCCACGGATAGCGCGAACCCACTCTTCAAAGTGGCCTGGGGAGCGATCGAACTTGACTTCAGGGATATCAACGCCGCCGCTGACAACCTTGCCGCCACTGCCGTAGTCACCTGGGATATGGATCTTACCCTTGTCACCGATGATCAGTGTTCCGGAGGATTCCATCTTCTCGCCGACCAGGTCAGCCGGTGGCAGCTTGCCGCCGTCGTACCAGGTCAGGTTGATTTCGCCACGCCAGCTGTTCTTTGGGTAGTGGTACTTGATGATGCTCCAGCTTGGGAAAATGTCCTTGTCATGCCCGCTCGTCTCGGCCTGTACTGTGACAGGGTCCTTGAGGTCGAGGGCCATAAAGGTCATGTTCATCTGGTGGCATGCCATGTCTCCTAGCGCGCCGGCGCCGAAGTCCCAGAAACCACGCCATACAAATGGGGCATAGCCTTCAGCATAGTCCCGCATCGGGCGTGGGCCAATCCAGACATCCCAATCGATGCTGTCGCGGACAGGCTTGGCTGCGCCGCGCTTGTGGCCCTGTGGCCAGACTGGACGGTTGGACCAAACGTGGATATCGGTGACATTACCGATGATTCCAGCGCGGACCTGTGCAGCCTGCATCCGGAGACCATCCTGTGCCGTACCCTGGTTGCCCATCTGGGTGGCGACGCGTGCCTTCTTTGCAATCTCCTGCATCTGGCGCGCTTCCCAAATCGTGCGGACAAGCGGCTTTTGGCAGTAAACGTGCTTGCCAAGGGTCATCGCGAGGGAGCTAGCAGGATAGTGGTGGTGGTCAGGTGTCGAAACCGTCACAGCATCAATCTGATCAGCCATCTCAGAGAACATTTTGCGGTAGTCACGATAGACCTTGGCATTTGGGAATGCACGCTTTGCACGTGCCATTTGGACATCATCCGGGTCGCAGAGTGCAACGATGTCGCCATTCTCTGCGGAGTCCATGACTTCGCCCCAGCCCTTGCCGCCAACACCGATACACGCAAAGCGGATCTTGTCGTTGGCCATGACTGGCTTCTTCACAGATGGCTTGTCATCCCATGCCGCACGGGCTGGAGTACCATCCGCAAATACAAATCCCAAGCTCGCAAGCGTTGTGCCCGCGATAAATTCCTTACGATTCGGACGCCACGTGCGGCCTGTTTCGCGCTCTTCCATGTTTGAACATCCCCCAAAGTTCCCGCGTCACCGCGGGGAAAATCACTGAGAAACCGTGTCTCCCCGAACACTGCAATTACATCACTGGAAGCAGCTTCAGGACGAACACCACAGCGCGCCTACATCGGCGCACAGCCATCCGCATTTTTACATGAAACTTAGATGAATGTGATACCCAAGGCATCAACATTTTCGGTTTGCATGACTCTTTACCGCTTCGAGTGCACATACCAAATGCATCTACAGGTACAACAGAGCGTGAATTCATCCGATAGCCAGAGCCCACGCTTTGAAAACCGCCTCATCCATGAGAAGTCGCCGTACCTGCGGCAGCATGCCAATAACCCGGTGGACTGGTGGCCTTGGTGCGAAGAAGCCCTTACGCTTGCGCAAAAATTGGATGTCCCTATCTTCCTGTCCATCGGCTACGCTGCCTGCCACTGGTGCCACGTGATGGAGCACGAATCCTTTGAAAATGAGCAGGTCGCTGAGCTGCTCAACACGCATTACATCGCCATCAAGGTCGACCGGGAAGAACGCCCCGACATCGATGAAGTCTATATGACAGCCGTGCAGCGGATGACGGGTCATGGCGGATGGCCGATGTCGGTTTTCCTCACACCAGATGCCAAACCTTTCTACGGCGGCACGTACTTTCCGCTCAACTCGCGTGGTGGACGTATCGGATTTATCAGCCTCCTTACACAGCTCTCAGCAGCGTGGAACGAACGCAGGCCGGAAGTCGAAGCTGTCGCGACGGCGGCAACGGAAGAGCTCGCGATGTCGGCGCGCCAGCGTCCAATCGCCATTCAAGGGGAATATCCAGACACCGAAAGCCTGATTAATGCCGCCATCCAGGACCTAACCGAGCGCTTTGACCCGGACTTCGGCGGCTTCGGTGCCGCACCAAAATTTCCACCACACCACTCCCTGCGCTTGCTGACAACCATGTTGCCAAGCCATGTGGAAACCATTACTCCGTTGCTGGAAAACACCCTCGACCAAATTGCCTGCGGCGGAATCCATGACCATGTCGGCGGCGGTTTTCACCGCTACGCTACCGACCGGCATTGGTTTACGCCCCACTTCGAGAAAATGCTCTACGACAACGCGATGCTCGCGCGCATTTACGCCCTTGCCGCCGGACCGCTGGGGCGTGAGAGCTTTCTCACCGTTGCCACGCGTACTTGCGACTACGTCATAAGAGACCTGACAGATCCGATTGGAGCATTCCGCTCCGCCTACGATGCCGATGCAAATGGCAAGGAAGGCAGCTACACCGTCTGGGACCACGCAGATGCCACCCGTATCGCCGGGGATGCGTTTGTTTCCAAGTACAACGCAAAGCCTGCGGGAAACTGGCGGGATGAAGCAACTGGACATCCAGAGACAACAAACATTCTGCACATTGGGTCAGGGATTGGGGATGTCCGCTACCCGGCGACTTCGGACTTAATGCTTCCCGAGCTGACAACTCTGCTCCAAGAACGTAACCAGCGCACACCGCCGGTGTGTGACCATAAAGTGCTTGTCAGCTGGAATGGCCTGATGATTGGCGCGCTGGCAAAAGTTGGGCAAATCAGCGAGCGTCAAGACCTTCTGGATGCCGCCATCACAGCCGCAAAGGCCATTTTGGACCATGCAATGATCGATGGAACCTTACACCACAGCATCACGGAGAGTACGCCATCGACTACCGCGGGCTTTCTGGATGACCATGCGTTTTTCGCGGATGGCCTCCTCGACCTTCACGATGTAACAGGTGACAGCATGTGGCGGGATGCCGCAGTGCTCCTGACAGACCAAATGATTGCACAGTTTACAGACACCGCCGAAGATGGCTTTTTCTTCACGAGTGACACCCTGCATGAACGGCTGATTGTGCGGACAAAAGACATTTTTGATGGCGCTTTGCCGAGTGCCAACAATGTCGCGATACGCGTGCTCCACCGACTTGGTGGCCATTACAAAGCTGTTGCCGACACGCACTTTGCGACGTATGCCGGTGTCCTTGAGCGTGCGCCAAGCGGCACGGCAACGTGGGTGGATGCCCTTGTCGCATATGGAGCTACCCCAGCACTCACATTGACTGCAGAGCCTGACCACCTCAATGTATCTCCGGGTGCCAGTACAGAAATACGCCTGCAGCTTACAATCCCAACCGGTTGGCATATCCCACCGAGGCGTCCGGAAACTGCCGGCAAAATGGCGACTATTTGTTCCCTCGAGACACTCTTGCCGGCTGAGTTCGGCCCCATTGTCTACCCATTGCCCGTCCCGATCACAGACGGCTTGAGCAATTTGGATGACAATACGCTTGGCTACACAGGAACGATCACATTTGTGGTGCCGGTTCAGATCAATGAAGATGCCCGTTCAGGCGACTTTATGTTGATGGCCAGTGTACGAACACAGCCCTGTACGGAAACCGAGTGCCAGCCACCAATCATCATCCGGACAGAAATCACCATTCGGATTTCTTAGCTGGGGTTTTAGATCGGCTGAAGGGATGCGTCCAGCTGACTGCGGACAAATGCCCGTGCCCGGTGGAGGCGTGACTTTACGGCAGACTCAGTGATACCAAGGGCATCGGCAGTTTCCCGTGCGGACAGTCCCTGTACATCGCGGCGCTCGTAGACATCCAGGTAAATTCCAGGCATGGTAGTCATCACACGAAGAACGCAAGACTTCGTCTCGGCTTCAATGAGCTCCAGCTCGGGCATCCCGGTGTGACCAGCCGGGTCAAAACCGAACTCCTGGAGGGTGGTCAGCTGTATCACTGGGTGGAGCTGCTCTCGCTTGCGTAACCGTCCACAGGTCCGCCTAGAGATAATCGCAAGCCAACCCTGAAAGGCATCTGGATCGCTAAGCTGGTGTATTGCCTTTTAGGCATTTAGCAAAGATTCAGCAAGGACATCCTCAGCATCATCTGGATTCCACACATCCTCACCATTGGCGGTAAAGAGCATCCTTGTGACGGCGAACAAGTGGGTCGAATTCCATGTGTAACGTCATCCCGGGTTTCAGTGCATTGTGGTTCAGTCGCACTGTGTAACATTTCCGGTACCATGGATGTATGTCTAACTACTTTGGCGTTCGCGGCGAATACATCACACTTGGTCAGCTCTTGAAGGCAATGGGGCTTGCCCGAACGGGTGGCGATACCAAAGATATGCTGGCAACGGGTGAGATTCGTGTCAACGGCAAAATGGAAGACCGCCGCGGCGCAAAGCTACGTCCTGGTATGGCATTGGTTTTCCCGGATGGTCAAGCCTTTGAGCTTGTAACCGAGCAAGACGCTGCGGCGCGTGATGCCGAAAATGGTGCACCAAGTGTGCCGCTTGAGGTCGCGGTGGTGGACCCGAATCAACCAGTTGTTGGGAAAGAGCGTCGCTTCGAAGAGGGCAAGCCGCGAAAGCGTAACCTAGATGCGACGGGACAGCCCAAAAAGACGCACACCCAAACCAGCAAGTATGCTACCTACGGTGAGTATCAGAAAGAGCGACGTGCTCTTCGTAAGGAAGGCCGACAGCTCCTCCCCTATGCCCAAAAGCCCGGTACTGAGAACATCCCCGCCGGACCCCGCCGCGGTTCTAGCCGTCCCAAGTGATGGCCCGAGGTCAGGCAGTGGAGTGTTAAACAAACGGATTGCCTGACGTACCACCCACGCATCGAGAGCCACGCCACCGATGAGCAGGATGGACGCAAAGACACGCCCTAGGGTGTCCGATGTCTTGGTTGGGGTAGTACTCATCGTCTTCATAATACGACCAGCTCAGCCCGCCCCGCACCCGGAATCACTCCGCAGCAATCCCTAGTGCGTCAAGAATCCGCTCCATCACCAAGCCACTCGCAATCGCAGAGACACGCATCCTTGCGATTTCGGTTCCACGGAATGCCACAATCGGCACCATCCACTGAAACAATGGAAGCAAGTATGCAGCCTGATTACCGTCATCCCCGACACGGGTCGCTGCCA
>Ga0114971_10000617_pt1 | contig 23420 bp, 29 predicted proteins | sample M_140625_MF_Meta_FD_87320 | JGI IMG/M metagenome (GOLD analysis project Ga0114971, IMG submission 87320) | Freshwater microbial communities from Lake Montjoie, Canada to study carbon cycling - M_140625_MF_MetaG | ecosystem: Environmental > Aquatic > Freshwater > Lake | place: Lake Montjoie...
CGCAGGCTGGCCTGCATGGCCGCTCCCACCCCCATGCCGATACAAACCGCCAGCGCCTGATGCCAGGCCGCCAACCAGGTGCTGTTGCTGCTGAGCAGGGGCAGGATCGCCAGGATCGGCAACAGATTGCGGGCCACCAGGAGCTTGTCGGGCAGGGTCTGGCCAAGCAGCTGGGCCCAGACCGTGACGATGGCGAACTGCCACACCAACGGCCCATCCACCAGCTGCTTGAGCAGGGTGCCCAGGGCCAGGCCCACCACGACCACCACCGGCAACAGCAGGAACAGGGCGGCGGGCACCCGTCCAAAATCCGGCCGGATCACCAGCACGGCGATCACCACCCCGAAGGTGCTGGCGGAACCGAGGCCCAGGGCCAGGCCGATCGGCCAACTCAGCCCCGCCGCCAGGGCGACACAAAGCACGAGACGCACGGGCCGCGAGGCCGCCATCAACGCCGGGCCGCCTGGCTCTGGAGCACCCCCACCAGCAGACTGAGCATCAACAGGGCAAACCAGAACCACAACCGCGGCGGTTCACTGCGGCTGCAGAGGAACAGCAACACCAGGCTCACCCAGGGCCAGGGTTGTCGCCAGGGGGTGAGCCAGCGGGAACGGCTCATTCGCGGGCTCCCGTGAGCCAACGCCAGAAGGGAAGGACATAGCCCAGGGGCGAGCGCTGCTCCAGCTCCACTTCCACCTCCGCCGGGGTCCGGCTGGGCAGGGGGCGGGGGGGGCCCTGGCCCTCGCTCCACGCCAGCCCCGACGGGGTGGAGGCCCGTTCAAGGCGCACCACCCCCAGCACCAGCGGCGCCCCCACCCGATCGGGCAATTGGGCGGTGAGGTCCCCCCCTTCCCCGAAGGAACGCTGACGGGCACTGGCCATCAGATGGGCCGCGTCCGCCTGGCTCCCCAACTGGGCGGCCACATCCTCCAGGGCCACACTCTCGTCGGACAGCTGCTCAAGGGTGCCCTCCACGCTGCCGTAGCGCTGCCGGGCTCCACCGAAGCTGTCGCGGCTGAGCAACTGGGGAATCAGGTGCACCTTGGTGCCCAGCCGCAGGCGCGCCGCATCGGCGGTGGTGAACAACACAATGGCGCGCTGATCGTTCCCGGCCTGGGGAAGGGCGATGCTGCCCAGCCGCTGCCCCGGAGCCACCGCCTGGCCGGGCTGCACCGCCAGATCCAGAATCCGACCACTCACGGGGCTGAACACGACCTGGGACAGCTGCGCCGCCTGGAGGGTGGCGCGCTGGGCCCGCAACTGGGAGGACTGGGCCTCCAGCAGGGCCCGCTGGGCCCGCAGCTGGGCCGAGCTGGCCTCAACGGCGCTCAAGTCGGCCTGATTGCGTAGATAGAGATCCTGGGCACCCACCCACAGGGGGCTGTAGCGGGCGATCACCTCGTCCTTACGGAGCGATTCGAGGGCCTTGAGCTGCTGATGCACCGGCCGGTTGGTGGTCACGAGGGCCACCCGGCGGCGATCGAGGGCCTGCTGTTGGGCATCGAGGGCCTGGTCCTGCTGGCGCAGCACGGCAAATTGCTCGCTCACCGCCGCCAGTTGGGCCTGGGTCACCTGCGGATCGGGGGTCACGGTGCCGCCCCCGGGGGCGGCCTGCCCCACCTGATTGAGGGTGAGCACCACCTGGCCCTGAGCCACGGTCTGCCCGACCGCCGTCCGGATCGCCTGGACCTGCCCTGGCCCACGGGCATAAAACCCACGGCGGGTTTCGGGGCTGGTCATCAACCCGGCGCCCCGCACCAACACCGGCACCGACGGCCTGCTCGCCCAAACCAGGGCCAGCCCAGCCACCAGCAGGATCGGAAGCGCCTGGTACAAGCGCCAGCCGGGGGAGGGGGGAGCCTGAACCATGGCGCCGAATGTAGTTGACCTTCCTGCTTAAGGTCGAGCCACTCTCACGCCGCATCGGTGCGCCAGCTCCGCTTTGTCCTGCTCCTTCGCCGGGTCGGCCTCACCACCACGGCCGGCCTGCTGATGGGCTGGGCCGGCATGGGCGCAGCCCGGGCCGAAGGCCTCAGCCTGGAGCAGGTGCTGGAGCGGGGTCTGACCCACTCGGCCAGCCTGGAGGCCGCCGATCAACGGGTCCGCCGCGATGGGGCCGTGGTGGAGCTGAACCGCTCCCTGCGCCAGCCGCGCCTCAGCCTGGTGGCCAGTGCCAGCTACACCCAGATCGGCACCTCGGTGGGGGTGCTCACCAGCCTGCCCACCCTGGGGGATCTGAGCCTGTCCTTGAGCAATGGCGGCTATGCCGTGCTGCAGAACAGCTTTGCCAACGCCGGCGCCATTTTTGAATTGAATCTGCTGCCCCTGCGCCTGAACGCCCTGGTGGACGCCAGCCGCGCCCAGGTGGAGTCCAGTCGGGCCAGCCGCGCTGAAAACGAACGCCAAACCCGCTTCGCGCTGGCGAGCGCCTACCACCAGCTGCAACTCAGCCAGGCCCTGATCCCGGTGTGGCAGCAGGCCCTTGAAGCCTCCACCGCCCTGCTCAAGGATGCGCGCGCGTTCCGTCAGGCGGGGCTGGCGGCCCGGATCGATGAGCTGCGCAGCCGAGCCCTTCAAGCCAGTGATGCCCGGGGGCTGGCCCAGGCCAAGGCCAGCCTGGCCCAGGACCAAACCCGTCTGCGGGTGCTGTTGGCGTTGCCGTCGAGTGAACCGCTGCTGGCGAGCGATCCGATCGGCGGCCAGCCCGCCTGGCCCCTGGATCTGGCCACCACCGAGGCCAGGGCCCTCCAGGAGCGCCCCCTGCTGGAAGCCCTGCGCCAGCAACAGCAGGTGCAACGGCAACAGGCCCGCGCCAGCCGGGCCCAGCTGCTGCCCTCCCTCACCCTCCTGGCCGGCGCCGGTCTGAGCAGCGACACCCTCAACACACCGGTTCTGAGTAACAGCGTGGGGGTTTCGGGCACGGTGACGGGCAGCCTGCCCACCCTGGACACCCCCAGCTCCGCCTCCGGGCAGTACTACAACTGGGGCGCGGCGCTGCTGGTCCGCCAGCCCCTGTTGGATGGGGGGCAAGCCCGGGCTGGGGCCCGAGTGGCGGAACGGGAGGCGGCGGTACTCGCGGCGGACGAGGAGATGGCCCGGCGCCAGATTCTTCAGGTGGTGGGCGAAACCTGGAGCGCCCTGCAGGCGGCCCCCACGGCCATCGCTGCCGCCCAAGCAGCGGTGGTGGCCAATGAGCGGGCCCTGGCCGATGCCCGCCTGCGCTATCGGGCCATGGTGGAACCCCTCACGGAGACACTGCTGGTACAACGGGATCTGCAGGCAGCTCGGGCGAGCCTGCTGACAACGCTCACCCGTCAGGCAATCGACCGGGCCGTCTTGGTGCGAGAGCTCGGGGCGGATCCCCCCCGCTGACTGCCACCTGCGGGCCTGGGTTCGGACTGAGGGTGTGCAGCTTGCCCAGACTCCTGGGGCTCCATTTGTAGCTCCTGGGCGGAGATGCGCTCTTCGCAGTGGGAGCCATCGGGTCCCTGGCGCCAGATCTCCAACACCTCCTCGGCGGGACAGGAAAAAATGGCCAGGTCGAAGGGAAACACCACCTGTTCAATTTTGGTGCTCGACCCCGCGGAGGAGCGGATCAACGCCAGGCGGTCGCTCACATTGCGATAACAACAGGTGGGCATCTCCATCAGCAACGGACTGGACGCAGAAGATTCATCTAGGCATCGCCGGCAGCGGCTTGCCGTAACCAAGGACACCGGTCCCAGCTCTGGCCCCAGGCCCCTCTCCACCCACTCCACGATCGGTCGCCGGGCAGTGCTCGCCAGAGAACGAACGATGGGCCACGAGGTGTCCAGGATGACAGAAGTTGGACTGGCACAGAGCCACCATGGATTCCCGCCCCAAAGCAAAGCCAGTGCTGCTGAATCGCAACCTGCCTAACCAGATCTCGACAACCAACCGGGCCTATCGCTTGATTGATGGCCGCGGCTTACCCCACCCCCAACTCGACAGCAACTACAGCTCGATCGACGACGCCTTGGCGGACGCCATCAGCTGGATTCAGACCCAGGGGGCACGCGCCACAAGCCACTGGATTGGCATCGAGGTGAGCACGCCCTGCGGTAGCTGGCGCACGATCCACCAACCGGACATGCTGCTGTGCCCTTGGCCTGCCTGATTCACAACCAGTTCAGGAACGCGAGGATTCAGCTCCGGTGTCGCTGCTGTTCTGATGGCCCTGCAGGTGCTTTTCACAGGCCTGCACCCCCGAAGCCGCAAGGACGACGCCAACCAGAACGACCAGGCAACTTGTCGCGATAGGGCTGCGACCGCTGGCGAGAGCTCGAGACATGGTGGAACTAGGGACTTAAACCATCTTAATTATCAGACGCCCACGGGCGAGGCTCGAAGGCCAAAGATGCAGGGATGCTCACCGGGTGACCAGCCAAGCCGGGGGACATGGGGCATCCTCTCCCCTTGCGAAGTACCGATGAAGCGTTAGGTTGGATTGCGAATCGAACTCCCCTTTCCCATGCTGACCGGATCCGATCTGCTCGCCAAAGTCAAAGAACTCGGCGATGTCTCCAAATCTGAGCTGGTGCGGAGCTGCGGCTATGTGAGCACCAAGAAGGACGGCGCTGAGCGGCTGAATTTCACGGCCTTTTATGAGGCCCTGCTGGAAGCCAAAGGGGTCAACCTCGGCGAAAGCGGTGGCAACGGCAAAGGCAAGGCGGGCCGCAAGCTGAGCTTTATTACCAAGGTGCAGTTCAACGGCAACCTGCTGGTGGGCAAGGCCTACACCGCCATGCTCGACCTCAAGCCAGGCGATGAATTCGAAATCAAGCTGGGGCGCAAGCAAATCCGCCTGATTCCCGCCGGCGCCCTCGACGACGAAGAGTGAGCCGCAAGGCCCCAGCAGCGATCCAACCCTGGGATGGGGCTAACGCCCCTCCCTTGGCCACCCAGTCCATGAGCTGAGGACCTCCTCACCCATCAGGACAGGACAATCCGCACCTCCCACCATCCAGCGACGACTTGTGGAGTCGTCCTTAGGAGGTACAGGCGCTAACGAAGAGCGGCCCAAGTCCATCTCCGGGATCAATCTCGAGATCAGGCGCTGGAGGCCACGATCTGATCGTCAGTCGCGGTACCTGTCGATCGATCCGGCTCCCTGGTCAGGGCGTTGACCGGCCCGATCGTGAAGGTTCATGCCGGCCATGCAGACGAGGCAATCCGAGACGTCTCAGGCTTCAAGAGTTTTGAGAATGCACGCAGCACGGGTTCCCCCCATCCCTGGGAAGGCACGAGGGAGCCAGGGAGAGCCCGTTTAAATCATTTCCAGGCCAACCCCCAGCAGGCTCGCCACAGACTGTTCAAACAACTCCTCACTCCTGGAAGGTGACGCGGGCCGACCATAGAGGTAACCCTGAAGAAAGTCACAGCCAAGCCCCAGGAGAAAGTCAGCCTGTTCATGGATCTCAACGCCTTCAGCTACCACCTTGATCCCCATGGAGTGGGCCATGCGAATGACCGCTTCAACAATCACCTCATCATCACGATTGCGGCCCAAGCCCCAAACAAAAGACCTATCAATCTTAAGAATTTCAACGGGAAAACGACGCAGATAGCGCAAGGATGAGTAGCCAATACCGAAATCATCGATGGCGAGTCGAACGCCAATTTTTTCGAGCTCGGCAAAGTTCTGTACCGAAGCCGCAACGTCTTCAACGAGGCTTGTTTCCGTAATCTCCAGAAACAAACAACCACTCTCAAGACCTGATTCGGCCAACACGCAGCGCACTCTTTGGGTAAGAAGAATATCGGAAAGGCTGGGAGCAGAAATATTGACGGATAAGCGCGGGCAAATGCCCCGCTGGACACTGCGCCACTGGCCCAAGGAATGGCACGCATCACGCAGGACGGCCTCATCCACATCGCGCAGAAGACCAGCCTCCTCCGCAATAGGGATGAAGTGGTCGGGTTCAAGCCAACCCCGCTGGGGATGGCGCCAACGGGCCAGGGCCTCAAAGCCCACCACTCCACCATGCACCGCCGCCACAACCGGCTGAAAATGGGCGATGATCTCACCGGCCCGCAGGGCAGCACGTAATTCCAGTTCAATCAACGCTTTTTCCCTTCTCTGCTCCCGCATCGATCGATCAAAACACACGTACACCCCGGGCCCTTTCTGCTTCGCTGCATACATGGCAAGGTCAGCATTTTCCATGAAACGCTCCGGCGTCTCAGAGTCTTCTGCCATGGCGATGCCAATCGACACCGTATACAGTAAATAGCGGCCCATCACCTCAAAAGGATTCTCGAAACGCTCTAATATTCTTCGCGCCAGAGTACGGACTTCCGAGATATCAGAGGCCGTCGTGATGACAATAAATTCATCTCCAGCCAACCGACCCACCAAGTCGGATGGGGCCACAAAAGCCCGCAAGGCCTGACCAACAGCGCGAAGATATTGGTCACCTGTTCGATGACCGTAAACATCGTTGATATGCTTAAAACGATCTAAATCGATATATAGTATCGCCGTAAATTTATCCGCAAGAGAAGGGAGGGAAAGTCGGTCGGCAAGGTAGCGAATCACCAGGCGACGGTTGGCAAGGCCTGTGAGTTGATCGATTGTGGCCTCGCGAATGGCCACCTCCTTGGCCTGCCGCTCCGCCTGGCGAGCAGTCCGTTCCGCCTGGACGGCGGCCAAGACGCGAGAACACAATTCAATACTCCTGCCCATGGCCCTGAGCAGGGCCCGCTCCTCCATCGAAAAAATCTCTGAAAATCGACCAACGACCAACCATTCCACGCCACCCAGGGAGCTCCAATACAGGTGGAGCGAACCAGAGCGACAATTCAGCTCGTGCGGACGCACGGTGCAACTTGTCCGCAACAGCTGCTTTTCATCCTCATCAAGTCCAGTACATAAGACATAATCGTCATCTGCAAAAATAGCAGTAACTTCAGCATCAACGGCCTCACTGACCCTGCTCAGCACATCACGCAGTGCCGATGGGCTCTCGACGGTAAACGCCGCAAGTACTTCAGAGAGCACATGCAGTGACCATGGCCCCGTGTTCATGCAATAGCCAAAGCTACAATGGTCTGGTTGTGAAGCCCCCCGGATCCCGAAGTACGGGCAATTTCGCCGTAGGTATAGAAACCGCCGATGGAAATCCCGGGCTTGACTGAGTCCAAGGCCAAACTTTGCTCAAGCAGGCCATCCTCGGCCAACAATGATTTGCGCGCCACACATTCCAAAAGCATGAATCCCTTGGCCGGGAGCCCCTCCAGCCCCGCCTCGGCAATAGCGCAGACCTCATTGGAGGCATTGAGAACGGAGATCGTATCGCCCTGCATGAGATAGGCCATGGCCCCCTGAGGAACCTCGGCAAAAATCGACAACGTACGTGCCTGATAGTCGGCACCATAAACATAACGAATCTCGATTCGATTACGTCGCATCACTCCCACCGGACGAGTATGGGCAAATTTGAAGAATTTATCCGGATTGTTTCTGATCTCCTCGGAGGCATCGTAACAATCAAAGTAAACATCCAAGGCCGGACGATCATCCAAGGTTGAGAGGGTATTGCTCCGACTCTCCGTGACCAGCATCGGTTCGCCCAGGGGTTGCCAGCCATGGGCGATGCCCACGGCCATCGGTGCATCGGAACTGATGGCGGCCGCCACGACGGCATGGGTGAGCAAGAGGCCCGAATGAATTTGCTGGGTGGACTGCAGTTTCATATCGTCTCCGGCGCAGCCCCCCACCAGGGGAACCGTGGCACCAGCAACGTCATAGGCCCCCCGCACCACCTCCATCTGGTCGCCGCACAGGCCATCGGCCAATAGGAACAGGATGGTGTGCTTCTTCCGTTCCAGGCGGTTGAGACATTGGGAGGCATCAAACGCAGCCTGCCGCAGGCCAGTCTCGGACGACCCCTGCCCTTCGCCGGTGGTCACCGCAAAACCCTCCCCACCCAGGGCCCAAATCAACAAACCACCGTCAAGGGCTTGGTTACGTATTAATTCACCGGATGTGGAACAACCGATCATCTCGCCCGAACCAATCGAGGCCTTCACCAGGCTGGATACTTCAGCTAGATTGTAAGCAGGAGAACAATAAATGATGGTCAGCTTCGGATCGGGCTGGCTCACGATATTGACAAGGGCCTCGGCGACCGCCACCACGGGATCCGTTGCCGTTGATGTGCCGACTTGGACCCAACGATCGGGTTGCGTGGTCAAGCTGAGAGGGGTTGGGGCCATGGGAACCAGAAGAATGCCGAACGGTTAAAAGTCGAGGGGAGCAGCCTTATCCATTTGGGGCCTACCGTGGCCTCCCATAAGACTATTACCGATCCAGGCGAAACGGGGCCGGGCCCACACCTTAAACAACCAAACTTGCCGAAACGTCATGCCATGCGGCCCAGGAACAAATCCTCCCGAACTGGGGCTTGGCTGGAGCCAGCCGCAGCGCGTCGCCTCCGTGAGCATCGATCAACAAAACGAACTCCGGCCCAGTGAACGCTGACGAGGCCGGCTCGGTGAAGGCCCGCCTATCGAGGTTAGATCGTTACCTGCCGGTGTGGATTCTTTTGGCCATGCTCGCAGGTCTGCTACGGGGTCACCAGGAGCCTTCGATTGAGGCGGCCCTGGATGCGGTGCAGCTGGGCCGAACCTCCCTGCTACCGGCCTGGGGGCTTGGAGCGGCCTTGCGCACCGGCCTGGCCACGGAGAACGGAACCTTCTCGATGGCCGCGATCGCCATCGCTGTGCGCCTTGGTCGCTGGGGGATCAGCTGCCGCCAGGCCCTGGCCGGCGTGATCGGCCCCCTGATCGAGGTGCCTGTTGGGTTTCGCTGGTGTCCCTGCGCAACGGGTGAGCTCCAGCGCCGGGACGCTCCGCGCCTCGACCCGACAGTGGCCGCTGGGCCGTTCTAGGTTGGACCAGCTCATCCCCCAGTGCCATGTCCCTGTCCGGCCTCGTGAGCGCGATCGGCCCCGACACCCTGCTGGTGCTGGCTGCCTACGCCCTGTTGGGCGGGACCTACCTGGTCGTGGTCCCGCTGGCGCTCTACTGGTGGATGAACCGCCGTTGGACGGTGATGGGCCGGATCGAGCGCACCGGCGTCTACGGCCTGGTGTTTCTGTTCTTTCCAGGCCTGATCCTGTTCGCCCCCTTCCTCAACTTGCGGATGGCAGGCCAGGGCCAGGCCAGGGCATGACCAACGGCAAAACCCTGCTGCTCGGCTTGGCGGTGCTTGGCCTTGGCGCCGCCGGCTACTGGACCTTCCAGGCGAGCGGCCTGGAAGGGTTCTCGTCGGGCATTGCCTCGACGGTCGTGCTCACCCTGTTGGTGCTCGGCTGGACTGGCAGCTACCTGGTCCGGGTGGTCAGTGGACGCATGACCTACATGGAGCAACGCCGCCGCTACCGGGCCGGCTACGACCAGCTCACCGATGAACAATTGCAAGCCAAATTCGCGGCCCTCAGCCCGGAGGAGCAGGCTCGACTCCTAGAGGAGGTGGGCCAACTGGACTCGACCCCATAGGCTCAGCAGATTGCCAAGCGTCCGGCCCGATGAGCGCCGCCCCCGTCCTGAGCCCAACGACCACCCCAACCCCGATTCAGCAACGTTTCGCCTCCCTACGGGAGCAGGGTCGCTGCGCCCTGATGCCGTTCCTGATGGCGGGTGATCCTTGCCTGGCCGACACCCGGGCCACCTTGCTGGCCCTGCAGGCCGCTGGTGCCGACCTGATTGAGCTGGGGATTCCCTACAGCGATCCCCTGGCGGACGGTCCGGTGATCCAGGCCGCCGCCGGTCGTGCCCTCGCCGCCGGCACCACCCCGGGGACGGTCCTGGACATGGTCGCCAGCCTGAAGACGGACCTTTCGGTGCCCCTGGTGCTGTTCACCTATAGCAATCCCCTCCTGAACCGGGGAATGGAGACCTTCTGCCGGGACGCCGCCGCTGCGGGAGCCGCTGGGTTGGTGGTTCCGGATCTGCCCCTGGAGGAAGCGGAAACCCTCTCGCCGATCGCGGCGGCCCACGGCCTTGATCTGGTGCTGCTGGTGGCGCCCACCACGCCGGCCGAACGCATGGCCCGGATCCATGGGGCCAGCCGCGGCTTCACTTATCTGGTCAGCGTCACCGGCGTGACCGGGATGCGCTCAAGCCTGGAAACCCGGGTGGAACCCCTGGTGCAGCAACTCAAGGCCCAAGGCAACACACCCGTGGCCGTGGGCTTCGGCATCTCAGGCCCCGAGCAGGCCCGCCAGGTGCGCCACTGGGGGGCCGACGGCGCCATCGTGGGGAGCGCGCTGGTCAAGCAGATGGCCGCCGCCCAGGCCGCCGGCACCAATGTGGCCGAGGCGGCCGGTCGTTTCTGCACCGCCTTGCGGGCCGGCCTGGATAGCTGAAATGCCCGGTCCCATGGCCCATTGACCCAAGTTCTAGCCCGTTAAGGTGAGCGATAGCCTTCAACCTTTCGCCATGCGTTTCGTTCTTTGGGGCACCTATTGCGACAACGCGCTTGAGCGACGGACTCCCTATCGCGAGGAGCATCTCGCCGGCCTGAAGCAACACAAGCAAGACGGCCTCCTGATCACCCCCGGCCCCACCGAAACCAGCAGCCATGTGTTCGGCATCTTTGAGGCAGACAGCCTGGAGCAGGTGGACACCGTGGTGAAAAACGACGTGTACTGGCGCAACGGCATCTGGACAGCGGTGGAAATCTATCCCTGGATCCAGGCGTTCTGAGGGCAGCACAAAAAAAGAGCAGGCACGGGGCCTGCTCCAAGTGAAATCAATGAAGGTTGGCTGGTGGATCGTTACGCCAAGGCAACGATCCACCCGGGCCGATCACCACAGACCGCGGATCGGGGCGGGAGCCGGAGCGGGCTCAGGCATGGGAGCGGGAGCGGGAGCAGGGGCGGGCTCGGGAGCGGGAGCGGGCTGCTCGACTACGGCCACGGGAGCTTGACCGAAGCGATAGCGGACGCCCAACTTGGCACCCCAGTTGCTGAACGAGGAGAAGTTGACGTCGGAGTTGTTGGTGGTGCCGGAAGCGCCGGAGTAGATGCCTTCGGCATACACATCAGCGTTCCAGTTCAGCACGTAGGCGAGACCCAACTTGGCCTGCCAACCGAACGCCCCCCGGTTGGAGCTACCCACATTGATCCGGGCATCATTGGTTGCAGCACTGAAGCCAGGGGTGCCGATATTGGTGTAACCAATACCACCACCGATGTAAGGCACGAAGTGGGTGCTCACCGGGATGTCCAGATAGAGGCTGGCCAGCACGTCGTTCTTGTTGCCCGACCCGGAGGTGAACGCCGTTTCACGGCCACCCTTGTAGTTGAGATCGATCTGGTTGATGTTGAAGCGGCTGTAGCCGTAGGTGAGTTCGGTGCGGATGGCACCGAAGTCGTAGCCAACACCACCATCAACGGCAAAGCCGCCGCCATGCTGAATGTTGCCGTCGAAGTTGAAGTTTTTCAGGTTGTCCTGGAAATCGCGGTCCGAGGGCCAGGCGCCGCCGGCACCCACGGTCAGGTACCAACCGGTGCCCTGCTCGGAGGCGGTGCCCACTTCACCCACCAAGGGGATGTAGGTCTGGGCGATCTGGCTGCCGGCCACCGTGGGCTGGGCAGAGGGGGCAGGGACGGCGAAGGAGGGGCCGGCCAGAACGGCGGTGCTGGCGGCAGCAAAACCGAGGCCGCTCAGCAGCACCTTGCGGAAACTGTTGGTCATTGGAACAAAGGGGTCTCACACCTTTGTCTGTCTAGATACAGAACTGATCAAGAACAGAGCGAGATGGACACTGCATTCCGTGTCACAGAGGCCAAAACAGCCCACCCGTCACAAAAGCGCAAGAATTCAGACTGGTCAAGATCCGGGGCAAGATCTGGGTCAGGTGCGGGGCCAGCCAGCCTCCGCCTGCTGCCAAACCCAGGCCGCCACCCGTTCCACCCCCTCCGCTCCGAGCACGTCCCCGTAGCCGCCCATCTGGCCGACCCCGGCCGCCGCGATCGTCGCCACCGCCTCCGGCGACGTAATCCCTTGGCGCTGGAGAGCCGCCAGCTTCAAGGTCTTACCGCGACGAATGATGTTGCCCCCCTGCAGATGACAGCCGCTGCAGTGGTTTTCGAACAGGCTCGCCCCGCTGGCGGCCTCCAGCCCCAGGGCCCCTGGGGGCCAGGCCAGCAGCAGCAGCGGGATCAACAGCAGCAGCCCCAGCCGGGCCAACCACCCGGGAGCCAGCGGCTGCGGATTCCGCAGCGCCTGAAGGTTGACCATCGTTGGGCCACGCCACAGGCACCAGTCTGCGCCGACGGGCGCTAAACAGGGGCGATTCGGGGCCGCCCGTGCCGATGCCGACCTTCCTGCACAGCGCCGACTGGCAGATCGGCAAGCCCTACGCCCGGGTTCACGACCCCGACAAGCGCGCCCGCCTGCGCCAGGTGCGCCTCGAAGCGATCGACCGCATCGGCGCCCACATCGCCGCCGATCCCCCGCAGAACGCGGCAGCGGCCCTGTTGGTCGCCGGCGATCTGTTCGATTCCCCCACCCCCAGCGCCAGTGATGTGAGCGCTGTCTGTGCGGCCATTGGCGCCCTGCCGATCCCGGTGCTGGTGATCCCGGGTAACCACGACCATGGTGCCCCCGGCAGCGTCTGGCACGGGGCCTTCTTCCGGGAGGAGTGCCAGCGCCGGGCCCCGAATTTGCAGGTGCTGCTGGAGCGTCGCCCCCTGCTGCTGGAGGAGGCGGTGATCCTGCCCTGTCCCCTGCTGCGCCGCAGCGACAGCGCCGATCCCAGTGGTTGGCTGCGGCAGCTGGACTGGACCAGCCTGCCGACGGACCGGCCACGGCTGGTGCTGGCCCACGGCAGTGTTCAGGGGTTCGGCGCCACCGATCTCGATCCTGCCGGGGACGGCGACGAGGAGAACCCTCGCCATGAGGGCAATCGGCTGCGGTTGGAGGGGGACTGGCTGAACGAGGTCGACTACATCGCCCTCGGGGACTGGCATGGCCTCAAACACGTTCCCCCCAAGGCCTGGTATGCCGGAACCCCGGAACCTGATCGCTTCCCCCGCTCGGAGGACTACAGCGCCGGGCAGGTGCTGAGGGTCACGGTCGAGCGGGGCGGCACTCCTGAGGTGCTGACCTGCGCCACCGGAGCGCTGCAATGGCATCCACTGCAGTTCCACTGCAATGACGACGACGACTTGAACCGGCTGGAACGGCAGCTCGACACCCTGCTGGCCCATCGGGTGGGACACGACCTGCTGCGGCTGGAGCTCAGCGGCAGCCTCAGCCTGGCCGGCCAGCAGCGCTGCGGGGCCCTGCTGGAGCGCCTGGAGGCCCAGTTGCTCCGCCTTAAACAGCGCGGGGCCTGCGCCATCGCCCCCAGCCCCGACGAACTGGAGACCCTCACCCAGCGGCCTGGCGATCCCCTGGTGGCCCTGGTGGCGCAGCAGTTGCACCAGCAGCTGATCTCCAGCCAGGCCGCCCCTGACGCCACCGACCCGGACCGCGAAGCGGTGATCCGGCTGGCCCTCAGCGACTTGCACCGCCACGTTGAGGCCCTGAGCTAAACCATGCGCCTGATTTCCGCCCACCTCCGCCATGTGCGTCAGCACCGGAGCCTGCAGCTGCAGTTCCATCCCCAACTCACCGTGATCGGCGGGACGAACGAATCCGGCAAGAGCACGGTGGTGGAGGCCCTGCACAAGGGCCTGTTCCTGCGGGCCGGGGCTACGGGCCGCGGGGTGGAGGAGCTGCGTTCGCGGCAAAGCAGCGGCCTGCCGGAGGTGGAGATTGGCTTTGAGGCGGAAGGACGCCCCTGGCTGCTGCGCAAACGCTTCTCCGGCGCCAGTGGCACCTGCCAGCTGAGCGACGACCGCGGCCTTGCCCTCAGCGGTGCCGCCGCCGAGGAACGGCTGGCGGCCCTGCTCGGGATGGAACGGCTGGTGGAGGGGCGGCAAATCGGCCAGCTCAAGGAGCGTTGGGCCCATCTCTGGGTGCGCCAGGGGGAGAGCGGCAGCAATGTGCTGGAGGGGGATGGCGATCGCTACGACCTCTCCCGGCTGGTGGACGAGCTGCAGGGACGCCAGGGTGGCAGCGCCCTCGAATCCCCCCTGGACCGGGCCCTGCTCGAGCAGCTGCAGGCCCGACTGGATCAGCTGTTCACGGCCAGCGGCAAAGTCCGCGCCGGCTCGGCCCTCCTGGTGGCGCGCCAACGGCAGGCGGACTGCCAGGAGCGACTCAACGGGGCCCAGGCCCGGCTGGCCGACCTCGAGACCAGCATGGAACGCCTGCAGGCCATCGACACTCGGCTGGACAGAATCGAGCGGCAGGAACGGCCGGCCCTGCAACAGCGGCAGCGGCTGACCAGCACGCTGCAGCTGCAGCGGGCCGAAGTCCGGTCCCTGAACCAGGAGCACGACAACCTGCGTCAGCTTCTCGACCAGCGGCGCACGCTGGAGGCCCAACTGGCGGCCCAGCGCCAAGAAACAAGTGAACGGCAGGCCCTGCTGCAGAGCGTCCAGGCGCAGGTGCTCCAGCAGGACCAGGCCCTGCGAATTCAAGCGGGCGAACAGCGCACGTTGCTGGAGCAGATCGCGACCGTGCAGCAGCAGCAGCAGCTGGGACGGCTATGGCTGGAACGCCAACGCCTGGCCCAGGAGGCCGCGCAGCTGCGGGAGTATCAGCAGCAGTTCGAACAGCTGCAGCACCAGGCAGGGCAGCTGAAGCAGCAACTGACGGAGCTGCCGGCCCTCGGCGCGGCGGAGGTGGCGGCCCTGCGCCAGGCCGAGCAGGCCCTGCTCCAGGCGGAGACCCGCTGCCAGGCGATGGCCACCGGGCTGGAGCTGCTGGCCGCCGATCAGCCGGTGCTGGTGGATGGTGCCCCCATGGCCCCCGGCAGCAGCCGCCAGCTCAGCGATGGGGTGGAGCTGCAGGTGGGGAGCAGCGGCGGCGTCCGCCTCCGGATCCAGCCCGGGGGGGGGCAGGCCCTGGCCGAGGCCCGGGCGCAGGTGAGCCAGGGTCATGCCGCCTTGGCGGAGCAACGCCGCCGCCTGGGGGTGGACGACAGCGACGCCGCCGAGGGGATCGCCACCCAACGCCAGGGCCTGGAGACCGAACTCGCCGGCCTGCGCCGCGCCGCCGCCGCCCTTCCCTGGACGCGCTTAAAGGACCAGATCGCCGCCCTCAAGCCACGGCAGCAGCGACTGGATCGCACCTTGAGCCACCATCAACCCCTCCTGGAGCAGCTCCGCGCCCAAGGGGAGGAGCCCCCGGAGCAACCCACCGCCTTGGAGGCCTGGCTGGATCAGCGCCAGGAGGCGCTGGAGATCCTGGGCGGCCACCTGGCCAGGGTGGAGAAGGAGCTGGCGGACCTGCAACGGCTCCGCACCGAGCAGGAGAGTGGCCTGAAGGCCCACCACACCCGACTGGACCAGCTTTCAGGCTCCCTGAGCAGCCTGGGGGAACGGCTGGAGCAGCTCACTCAGGGCCACGGCGACGAGAGCGCGTTGGCGGCGCGGCTGGGCCAGCTGGAGACAACCCTTCAAACCCGCCAGCAGGACCTGGAGCGCCTCGACGCCGAGCTGGCCGCCCTCCCGAGGCCCTCGACCGCCAACGAACGGCAACTGGAGGAGGAAAAAGATGCCTTACTCACCCAACGGGGACACCACGAGGAGCGCTGCCAGAGCCTGGGCGCCAGTGATCCGGCGGCGGCGCTGGAACAGTGCCAGGCGGAGGCGGAGAACGCGGCGGCCGATGGCCGGGCCATTGAGCACCAGGCCAGGGCGCTGCAGTTACTGGTGGGACTGTTTCAGCAGGCCCGCCGGGATCTATCCCAGCGCTATAGCGACCCCTTACAACTGGCGATCGGCACCTATCTGACTCACCTCAACTCCGACGACGCCAATCTGGACTTCGATCCCCAGCGGGGCTTCGTGGATCTACGACTGCAGCAGGGAGCCCAGAGCTACGGCTTTGCCCAACTCAGCGGGGGCATGCGCGAGCAATTAAGTGCGGCCCTGAGACTGGCGTTGGCCGAGGTCCTGCAACCGGCCTACGACAACTGTCTGCCGATCATCTTTGACGACGCCTTTACCGCGACCGATGCCACCCGACTGGCGGGCGTGCATCAGATGGTGCGCCACGGAACCCACCAGGGGCTTCAAGTGATCCTGCTGTCCTGCAACCCCCAGGATTACCAACCCCTGAGCACCGCTGGGCAATTGATTGTGCTGCCACATCCGGAGCGCTGAAACCGGGAGTGGGCCCTGGGCCAGGCGGGACCCAGCGGGCCCTCACTCCTCGTCGTCGTCGGCGCCAGCGGGAACCATGCGGATTTGCTTGCGCCCCAGCTTGATTTCGAATTCATCGCCGGGCTTGAGGTCGAGCATGGCGGTGTAGGCCTTGCCCACCAGCAGGTTGCCGTTGCCCTGAACGGTGGCCACATAGCTGAGCTTGCGACCGCCCTTTCCCATTCTGCCGGAAACACCGAGCTCCACCCCTTTAGCTTCCAGCAGGGCCTCATAGAACGCTGTGAAATTCAGCCGCTCAGCGCCGTCCTTCTTGGTGCTCACATAGCCACAGGAACGGACGATCTCCGATTTGCCAACATCGCCAAGTTCTTTGACCTTGGCCAGCAATTCCGATCCAGTCAGCATGGGGGGTACGGGTGGGGGTTTGGGGTGATTTGCTGGGGGCTTTGCCCTAGATCACTCTGAAAAGATACACCAGTCACAACAGCTGACAAGGGTTAAGCCAGAATTCAAGGGCTAACGAGTGACGGCATGGTGTGGCTGCGAAGACTTGAACCCGCGGATCTCAACCAAGTGACGGCCGTGTATCGCGATGCCGTGATCAGCCAGGCCCAAGGGCTCTACAGCGAGGTCCAAATCACCGCCTGGGCCAACCACAGCAGCACCGATGAAGGGGTGCGACGCAGCATCTGCCGCGGCCATGGGTTAGTGAGCTGCTCCAGTGACGATTTCCAACGCATTGAGGCCTTCGCGCTGCTGGAGCCGGTGGATCGCCTTGCCCTCCTTTACTGCCGAGGCCGGGCCTGCCGCCAGGGCCGGGCCACGGCCCTCGTCACCGCCCTGGAGGACCACGCCCGCGGGGAAGGATGCCGGCAATTACGGACGGAAGCCAGCCAGGTTTCGCGGCCCCTGCTGGAACGCCTGGGGTGGCAAATCGAAGCCGAGGAGGAGGTGATCTTCGCGGGGGAGGCCTTCCGGCGCTGGCGGATGATCAGGGCACTGATCTGACTGGCTGTCACGCCAGTCGCCGCCATGGCCGAGGCCCAACTCGCTGCGTTTTTAGAGAAAGTCCACCAACTCAATGCGTTTGTTGCCCTCAGCGAACAACGGCCGGAGCTACGTCAGGCCCTGAGGGACTGCGCCCATCACCATCAGGTGGTGGAGCTCGCCCACGCCTATGGCTTCGAGATCGGCCGACGCTGGGGCGATCAGGCCCCACCCCTCGCCCCGCAGCAGGGGAGCAATCTGTTGGGGAGCGCCTGTCCTCCCCCCGGAGAGGAACGGGTGAGGGTCCTGATCAACGGACCACAACTGCGGTTGGAGCAGATTCATTCCTGCCAGGCCGCCAGCCCGCAGGACAGCTGGTACGACCAGACGGAACACGAATGGGTGCTCATTCTCCAGGGCAGTGCCCGATTGCGCTTCGAGGATGAGGCGGAGGATCGGGAACTCAATCGGGGCGATGGGCTTCCGATCGACGCCCATCGTCGGCATCGGGTGGTGGCAACGGATCCCGCCCCGGGAACGATCTGGCTGGCCCTGTTCTGGCCTTCCCCTTGAGGGGCTCCGAACTGCGCACCAGCCAATAGGCGGCGGCAAAGGCCAGAACCGCAACGCCCAGACCGATCAACAGCTGGGGCTTGTTCTCCATCCCACTGGGCAACACGATCACCTTGCGGGCCAGCGCCGTGATGGCAGTGATCAGCACCAGTTCAATCTGAACGGCGCGGCGCCGCAGGTAGGAGGTGACGTTCTGAAGCACCTCCAAGGCGATCAGCACATTGAGCAGATCGCCGAGCACGCTGATCAGAGGGTCGCCCAACCAATTGCCCCGGCCCGCCAGCAGATCCCCCAGCAACCCGATGACCAACTCTCCGACGGCCACCCCGGTGACCAGGAGCATCAGCAGCCCCAGGACCATGGCGATCAGCTGCTCACTGCGCTCCACCAGGTGGAGATAGCGGCGATGGTTGAACAGCCGGCGCAGCAAAGCCATCAGTTTTTGAAGGGCTGCACCACCGGTTGTGCCTTCGTGTCCCCCGGAGGATTCACCACCTTGGTGTCACAGGTCAAGGAACCATCCTTGGCCGTGACGCAATTTTGGGGCTTGATCTTGGTGTTGGGACCCACCTTGCTGCCAGGCCCCCACATGAATTTCTCCACCTGGGCGGCCGCCGGCTGCATCGCCATCGACAGCACCAGCAACGCCAGCCCCAGGCTGGAACGGACACGGGAAACGGAACGCACGAGCGAGGGCAGGGGAATGGCCCACCCACTCTGCCTGGCCCAGAGCGATCACGCCGACTTCTGCTGCTCCTGGCGAATTTCCTCCAGCAACAGATCCAACTGAGCCAGGGAATCCTCCCGGCCAGCGGCGGGACCCATGGCCCCGCCCTCCTCCTCCTGCCACTGGTCATCGATGCCGCAGAGGCGCTCGGCCAGGGCCGCCAGGCCATGGAGCTGGTGGATCCGATGCAGCTCCTCCACCAGCACGGGCATGCGAATCGAGTTGGCCCTCAGGGCGCGGCGCAGATCCGACTGGGTGCGCCCGGTGTGCCGCAGCCAGTCCTTGAGGAAGGTCTGCAGCTCATCCAGCTCATCGCTGTTGAGAACCGGGCTGATCGGCGGCATCGGGGGGCGTCCCTAACGGGCGGACGGGAACCATTGGTCCAGTCTGCGCTGTGCCCGCTCACGGATGTCGGTGGTGAGGTGACGATGACAGAGCCCCAGCAGGGCCGTGAGCGCCACGAGGTCATCAGTGAAACCAGCCGCCGGAATGAAATCGGGGATCAGATCCAGGGGCACCAGCAGGTAGGTGAGGGCCGCCAGCACCGTGACCCGTGCCTGGTGGGGGGTGGAGCCATCGACGAGCATCTCGAAGCACTCGAGGGCCGGGCGGGCGAGGGTGCGACCGGCGCGCCGGAGCAGGCGCACCAGCAAGGCCTCATCGACGACGGACCCCTGCAGCACCTCGGGCTCGAGGATGGGGGGGGCGGAAGGGCCCGCAGCAGCTTGGGCAGCGGACATGGCGCGATCTCCGGGGTGAGGGGGCCCCTGGACGGGGCGACAACGGAGGAAGTCTGGAATCCTCCCCCCGTTCGCCCAAGGGCCGGATCTCCCTCCGAACGGTCGGGAGAACCGGCGGGAGCGGGGGGGGGTGCACCAGGCCCCAGGCCTCAGACCTCCACCAGGCCGCTGTCGATGCCGGCCTGGCGCAATTTGCGCAGGGCCCGTTGCACCACCTGGCGGCAGTATTCGCGGCTGCAGTCCAACTGGCGCGCCACCTCCGCCAGGGTGCGCCATTCATGGCCGCCGTCCAGGCCAAAGCGGAGCATCACCACCGTGCGCTCCTTGGGGGTGAGATTGGCGGTGTCCAACAGGGTCCAGACGGAGGCCATCCGTTCGGCCAATTCCGCCCGCTCCATGGGCGCCATCTCATTGCTGGGGAGCACGTCGACCAGCTCGGAGGGATCGCTCATGGAGCGCAGGGTGCCCTGCAGGCTGACGGTGACGCTGCGCAGTTCACAGCCGAGCAGGTCCTCCACCTCCGCCAGGGGGAGGTCCATGGCCCGGGCCAGGTCGGCGGGGGCAGGGGACTGGCCGTTGAGCTGCAGATGGCGCGCCTTGGCGGCCCGCAGGCGGGTGAGCTTTTCGTTGACGTTGACGGGAATGCGGATGGTGCGGCTCTGGGTGGAGAGGGCGCGGTTGAGGCCCTGACGAATCCACCAGTAGGCATAGGTGCTGAAACGGTGACCACGGGTGGGGTCGTATTTCTCCACGGCGCGGGTGAGGCCGATGGTGCCCTCCTGGATCAAATCGAGCAAATCAAGGCCTTTGCCCTGATAGCGCTTGGCCAGGTTGACCACCAAGCGCAAATTGGCGGTGATCATCTGCTGTTTGGCCCGCTCGCCGTTGCGCAGGGTTCGTCGCTCGAGATCGTCGTACTCACAGGCGTCGCCACTGCCACCGGCCTGCTGGCAGCGCTCCTGGAGCACCACCATGGCCTGCACCTTGCGGCCCAGGGTGAGCTCCTGTTCGGGGGTGAGCAGCTGATGCCGCCCGATTTCGCCCAGGAAGGCACTGAGGGAGCTCGCCATGAACCAGACCTACGAATAGGTTGAACCTAGGCCGAAATTTCAATAAACAAGAAACCAGCAGAAAGGCTTCAGTGTTCACAATCAATACCGATTCCAGAAAGAACGCTGAATTCAGATTTTTGTCCATATTGACTACAGAATCTGGCGGCAAAAACGGCACAAAACCAAAGATTGTCACCCTAAACACCGCTCTGAACGTTGATCCCCACACAAAGAGGCCGCTGCCGCCACCGACCGTGCAACGGCGGCCGTGGCTACTGTCTGAGCGTTTCTGACGCCCTCTCCGATGGCCGCCTCCGTTGCCAGCGTGTTGCCCAGCGCCGCCATCGCCTATGGGCACTACCTCAGCTTCATGGTGTGCTTCGGCGCCCTGGTGCTGGAGCGGCGTCTGATCCGGGCCGATCCCAACCGGGCCGACGCCACCTTGATGGTGATCACGGACGTTGTGTATGGCATCGCCGCCCTGGGCCTGCTGCTGAGCGGCATCGGCCGGGTGCTGCATTTCGGCCAGGGGAGCGCGTTCTACACCGAAAACCCCCTGTTCTGGTGGAAGGTGGGGGTGTATTTGGCGGTGGGCGGGCTGTCGCTGTATCCAACGATCACCTACATCCTGTGGGCGATTCCGCTGCGGAAGGGCGAACTGCCCAAGGTGAGTGAAGCCCTGGCCCAACGGCTGCGCTGGATTCTCAATATCGAACTGGTCGGCTTCGCCACGATCCCCTTGATGGCCACCCTGATGGCGCGGGGGGTGGGACTGCCCGGCTGAACGGGCCATGGCCTGCCCTTGGCCCAACGCAGCTTGGTTTGGTGGACCGGCCTGGTGGCTGCTTGCTGGGGCCTTGATCCTGGCCAGGCCCGGCGTTGCGGGCCCGCTGGCGGCCGCCGGTGCGGATCCCTCGGATCCCTGTCCGGCCGAACAGGCCCGCCGGGCCGCAGCACCTCCCAACACGCCGCCGTCTAACACAACCCCGCCCAACCCAACGCCGCCGCCGGATCCGCTGGGGCCAGGCCCAGGCCCCACCACCGACTACCGGGAACGACTGCAGGCGGGCCCCTACGGCTGGGTGCATCGCCCCCACTGGTGTGTTTGGGTGGAACCCGCGGATAGCACGGGAACCGCCACGGCGGTGGAGCAACGCTGGCGGGCGGCGGTGGAGGCGGCCCTGGTGCCCTGGCAGGGGGTGGTGCCCCTCACGCTGGTGAGCGAACCGGAACGGGCCCAGGTGCGGGTGCGGCGCCAACGGCCGCCGCTGCGGCGGGAGGCCAACGGACGGCAACGGGCCAGCCACGGCCGGGCCCTGCTGGAGGTGGGCGAGGTGCAGCGGCGGGGCCAGTGGCAGCTGGAACCGCAGGTGGTGGTGTTGATCAGCCCCGGCCAACGCCAGGCGGCCATCCAGGCCACCGCCCTGCATGAACTGGGCCATGCCTTCGGGCTCTGGGGCCACAGCGACAACCCGGCGGATGCGATGGCGGCCCAGCCCGGCCCCCTCCCCATCCTGCAGCTGAGCGCCCGGGACCGGGCCAGCCTGGGCTGGCTGCTCCGCCAGCCCAGCCGCTTTGCTCCGCCCTGAGCGCTCGGGGAGGTCAGAGGATCAGGGCGGTGGCGGGCAAGCTGGTGAGGCCGGCGATTTCGATTTGGAAGTCGGGGTCGAGGGTACCGAGGCAGTTAAATATAATGGACAGCGGCTGTGACAGACAATTGCAATAACTTTTGAATTTCAATTGCAATTTGTTCCGTCTCCCGCCGCGAGAAGGGACTAGTTCGCTTTGGATTAGATTTTCCACATAGCGACGTCTGCAGCAAGTAACAGCCCCCCACAAAACCCCTCACGCGTTTTTTATTTTTCTAAAAAAAATTCCAGCTTTTCTGGGATTAGCTGTTGCATTCACGCCCCGCTGCATTCCCATGGCATGAGCAACTCGTGCGCTTATCCGTGGCATCCCCGCGTGTGCGGGGAAAAGGCAAATTTACGTTGCCGCCCCCTGAATCCACTGAGGGCCATCCCCGCGTGTGCGGGGAAAAGTCTTTAACCCAACATAAACCTGCCAATGGTTAGTCCAGCCATCCCCGCATTGTGCGAGGAGAACCAAGAAATCCCTGGAAACTGAAGCAGGTTCTGAGGGCCATCTCCGCGTGTGCGGGGAGAACGGGAAGGAAGGAAGACAATACGCCCCCGTTGATCGGGCCATCCCCGCGTGTGCGGGGAGAACGTCGACCCAGTCGGAGCTGTCCCCGATGTTTTCCGGGCCATCCCCGCGTGTGCGGGGAGAACGACACTCATAGCGCCTCCCTCACCCTCAGTCTCGGGCCATCCCCGCGTGTGCGGGGAGAACGGAGTTCGCATGAAGCCGCGAACACCCAACAGCGGGCCATCCCCGCGTGTGCGGGGAGAACGCTTCAATCACTGGGCCTGTGGCTGGTATGAACGGGCCATCCCCGCGTGTGCGGGGAGAACTTGCGGATGATGGGCCGACCGGGCCGGGGCAGCGGGCCATCCCCGCGTGTGCGGGGAGAACTTCGCTTGCCGGAAGGGGTTGCGCCGTTTCGCCGGGCCATCCCCGCGTGTGCGGGGAGAACGGTGACGTTTTTATTGGTGTTGTTCCAGTAGGCCGGGCCATCCCCGCGTGTGCGGGGAGAACGGCCAACCTTTCACCTTTGACCTTTGTTCCTTCGCGGGCCATCCCCGCGTGTGCGGGGAGAACGCGCTTGGCATCCATCAGCAGATCGTTGTGGAGCGGGCCATCCCCGCGTGTGCGGGGAGAACTTATTCATTCCTCAACGAGGAAAACCGCTGCATCGGGCCATCCCCGCGTGTGCGGGGAGAACTCGAATAGCCGCTGGTTGGCCACGCTCGATTCCGGGCCATCCCCGCGTGTGCGGGGAGAACGCGGTGCGTTGGCTGCTGGCAAATTGGCCCGACCGGGCCATCCCCGCGTGTGCGGGGAGAACCCAAACCGGACATCAGGGGTTGCGGCGCCATTGCGGGCCATCCCCGCGTGTGCGGGGAGAACTTCCCGGTAGCCGGTGACGTGTCGGGAGTGCTCGGGCCATCCCCGCGTGTGCGGGGAGAAC
>Ga0114971_10000618_pt1 | contig 23405 bp, 14 predicted proteins | sample M_140625_MF_Meta_FD_87320 | JGI IMG/M metagenome (GOLD analysis project Ga0114971, IMG submission 87320) | Freshwater microbial communities from Lake Montjoie, Canada to study carbon cycling - M_140625_MF_MetaG | ecosystem: Environmental > Aquatic > Freshwater > Lake | place: Lake Montjoie...
CGTCGAGCTCGATAGAGGACGCGTCAGTCGTGGGCTGGGTATAGTGCTTGTATCCAAACACCCGCAGTGTACAGTTGTTAGGCAGTACGAAATACTGTGGCATGTGCAGCTTTCCATCAATGAAGTCCCATCCACCGTTAGCTTCGCTAACCTGTGAGAAAGGTACCGTAAGCAGGAGCTTGCCAGCAGAGTTATAAGCATCCACGCGATAGACCGCGTCCAGCGTGAGTGTGTCAATAGTGAAGAAAGCCCCGACAGCCGGAGCAGTATAGGATGCGGTTTCATATGTCTCCTGTGGGCGGACCCTGGAGACTTCCTGCGTACCCCACTTGATCATGTCGTTGAGCTCATCAGTCGACCACGTTGGGGTAGCGCCGGAGTCACGTAGATCCCGACGTACTAGTGTCCTTAGTGCGCTTAGTGTAGTTGCCATGTGATCTCCTGTTGCTAGGGGGAGGGGCCGAAGCCCCTCCCCGAAGCTATCTAACTCTTAGAGCGTCGAAGCAACTGACTCCACGCGGATGTAGCGCGGCTGGCCAGTCGAGGTATTGCTACCATCGAACTCACCGGTCGTGCCCTCGCCACGGAGGATTGCACCGAAGCGCATCTTGAAGCCAAGTACAGCGATCTGCGAAATTGGATCGCTGTGGTCGCCACCAGGAGCCACGAAGTAGCTCTGGAGGGTCTGGCTGTCACCGACGATGTACGAGTCCGGACCAAAGAAGTAAGACGAGTGGATAGTGAGGGCCCCGCCGACACCACCAGTGAACGTCTTAGCCGTTGGCGAAACCAGGAAGCGAACACCAGCGTACGCGCCGATCTCTCCGTTGAGAAGGTCGAGCGTCTTGGTGTACTTCGAGGCTTCGAGGAAACCGTTCGCGCTGGTATCCGTCATAAGGTCAAACTCGACCGAAGGATGGATGATTGCGCGATAGAAACCGTCAGCAAACGTTGGAATGTTTGCAGCCTTGAGCTTAGCAACAGTCTGCTTGACCTCTAGGCCAGTCAGCTTGTCGGTGGACTGGACAAGTGAACGCGATGCACGACCAGCCACATAACGAACGTTAGTACCCTGGGCGATGACGTCACGAATAATCTTGTCCATCGACTCAGTCGCAACACGAGCGAGACGCTCGGAAGCGATAGAGATCAGGTCATGCGGACTGTCGAGCTGCGCAAGGTCTGAAATCTTGAGAACCTTACCGTACTGCTTAGGCACGAAGGACTCAGTCGTGATCGTGAGGTCATACTCAGCCGGGGCGCCTGCCTCGGTGAGTTCATCGCCCACGCCAAGCGGCGTGAGGTCTGGGTAACGCGCATAACGAATCTCGTTGCTGCCCTTCTGGAAACGCCCTGCCGTGTAGTTACCCGGCATTGCATGGACCAAACGGTCGCGCAGGTTCTCCTGAGCCTGCTGAGCTACGAGCTCCGTAATGAGCGCAGAATAAGCGTTTGAGCTGCCCGAATCGAGCGTCGCACGCGTCTGCGTAGCCATTATATTACTCCTTTATTACTCGCCCCATGGATTGCCAAGGGCAGCGATGTCCTTAACAATCTCATTGGCACTTCTCTTCCCTGCCGCAGTCGGTGAAGACTTGGCAGGCTTATTTGGATCTACGGACTCATCAGGAGTCTTTCCACCAGCCTTGACCAGGGCCTCAAATTCGCGTGCCCGATCTTCATCGGTAAGCTCCGCAGCCTTCTCTTGCCACTGGACATAGTTGGGGTAATCCTTAGCGAGACGAGACTTTGTCTCAGCTTCCCTAGTAGAACGTAGTTCCTTTTCCAACGTCTCAATCTTTCGTTGAGCGCGTTCGAACTCAGTTAGACTGGCCTCTTCCATCTGAAGCTTCCAGGTTTGCACCTTTTCGTATTCAGACTTAAGCTCATCCAACTGCTTCTTGGTAGATGTCAGAGCTTGGTCCTTACCAGCCAGACGCTTCTTCCAAGTGGTGATATCGTTATCGTCCTGAGTGACAGCTTCCTGCGACTCCTGGGCGTTTTGATTCACGACTTCGTCGGTCATCTTCGTCCTCCATAAATATCGAAGTTAGGCCCACGAGCGATACCTAAACCGCTGGCAGGATCAACCTCATTCGCTCCCGATAAATTATCCACGATTTGCTGCGATGCGCCAACTGTGTTGGCCATCACCTTCAATGGACCGTACTGGTCGAGATTGCCCAGAACGTCACGCCCCACGAGGTCTGAAAGGATTTGATAATCCTTATCTCTCCCTGAAGCGCTGAGTACAATTGCCCTCGACCATGCAGGCGGGAGGGCTGTGATATCCCACGGAACTCCGGGGAACAACTGAGATACCAGGAATGCAACTTGCTCGTTGTCCTGCAACATCTTCCTTAGACCGTAGTCTGTTTCAAGTTCGTTCTCAACGTATTCCCTGACATGCATATATGCTTGGTACCCGGCGCCGGGGGCCTCTGCGCCAAACGGCCTCTTGAAAAGGAACTCAACCATCTCAGGAAGAATCTTCTTGAACATATAGCTGTATGGATAGAACCCAAGGAATGGGTGGTTTATTGAGCGCTCAAAGAATGAGCGATCTGGGTTTGCGTATGTAGTAATGTTGGCTTGCTTTAAAGCTTTTTCGTAGCTATACTGAACCCCTCTGTAAACCCTCTCCTCTGTTCCGTGAGTTACAACAAGCTTGTAGCTTGCATCGTCTAGAGCCCTAACAATGTCTGGGTTAGATTCAACTGCCTCTCGCGCCATCCTTCGGATCTGCGTTTCGTATTCTCCAAAGTTCCTTAGCGGTGCCTGGACTGAGTCAACAATCCTCTGAGCGATAGTAGCAATCTCTGCGATCTCCGGTCCATATCCGTGACCTAGAGCAAGAGCTTCAGCGATCCTAGATCCTTCAAAAGAAAGCTTCCCGATCTTAGACCTTGAGCTACCCATAGCAAGGAGCATCTCATCGATTACTGACTTGCGGTAGTTTGCCATAATTTTGTACTCGTCAATCTTCTTGAAAGAACTCCTTATGTTCATAAGCTTGGCCCTAAGCTGGGATGGAATCTGGTCAGCCTTCTGGGCAACCCACCCAGGGTGTTTTACCTGTGTGTCTTGGACTGTGTAAAGGAATCTCTTGAGTCCTTCAAATTCGTTAGCCAAGTTCCCTATGCTCATGTCATATCCTGCGTCGAATAGACGTGAGTGAGTGATATCAATATCATTAATCATTGCAGATGGGTTGCTTAGAACTCCGTTAACAAGAACATTCATATCTGCCTGAGCAATCCTTCCAAGCTCAATGTCAAATACCTCACCGAACAGGTCAGCTTTCGCCTCTGCCATAACCTGTCCGCTTCTGTCAGGCATTACACGCCATCCAAATCCAGCAGGACGAGAAGCCTCGATGTCTGAAAGAACCCTATCCGGATCAGACATTCTCCTTCTTGCATCCATTTCTCTTACAAAGATAGTCCTGGAGTCAGATGTTCCGTGGTGCCTGACAAGTGCGTTCCATAGCTCCATGTCGTTTTCCTGTAGCTCTTTTGCAAAGTTCTTTGATGTAATGTCAAGGGCCAGAGCATCCTTCCTAATCTCCTTACGGAGTACAAGTACATCTCCCGCTTCTCCCTTAAATGCAGCTCTGCGAAGTGTTTGAGACAGGCTTTGCTCAGACAGCTTCCAGTCACCTGCGACAGCGCTGGATAGAGCTTTCTCCCTGAAGATTGTAAGGAAACTGACCTGATCGATAAGGCTGTTGGTCTCAGGTCCTACTTTCATTAGGTCCTTGAGCTCAGATGCAGCCACACCAAGAGATCTTCCGTCAGCTCCTATGGCCCTAACAACTTCCCTGTCTACACCTCGTGCTCCGTTTAGAAAATCCGACTCAACAAACTCCTGGATCCAGTAAAGAGGGTTAGCCTTAAACCTGTACTTTGGGTAGAAGTTGTCTGTCATAGAAGCCACGCCAGGGACCCATTCTTTTAGCTTTCCTGTTGCCGACTGTGTGAGTCCAACATACTTTGCGTCTCCCCTGAAAGCGTACATGAGTGCGTCAATTGGGGAAAACTCTGACTTACTTGTAGTTGCATCTCCCCACCTTCTAACAAACTCATCGTATCCAGAGAATCCGTCCTGGAACTTAAACGCCCTTTCGAAAGCGTCCTTTGCAGCCTTCTTGCCAATGCCCCTTGCGCTAACGCCTTGGGCCATGGCTTCGTACACAATCTCATCCATAACCCTGTCTACGTGACCTGAGCTTATCCCGCCCCTGGCAAGAAACGCAGTCATGCGGGTACGGATATTATTATTTATCTGAGATGTAGAGATAGGGTCAAACATTCTTGACATAAATTCCTGTACCCTATTGGCCTTGTATACACCTGAGAACTGGTCTTGGACTTCGTCGATGTAAGGGCTAGTCATGTCTACGTATGGCTTGATAGAATGCTGGTAGATCAACCTCTTGGTAACATCGTCAATGTTAGGGTTCTCTACAATCTTAGATACTGTCTTGTATGGCCTGTTTGGTGAACGGACAAGAATGTACCTGGATGCGTTTAGTGCGTTCGTTATTGATGGGTCAACACCTGAAGCAGACATTAGCTTGTATACTGCGTTCTTTCCGTAGTCGTCAAGTGGGCTAGATGCTACTTCGTCAAGACCGTTTTTAATAAATGAATGGATTCTATGTGGGTCAGTAATCCTTCCCATCTGTGCTGCGATAGTTTCGAACTGCTCTAGCGCTGCATCTGCCCACATCTTTTTAAGCTCTGCAAGGTTAGCTGGCTTATCCTTGCCATTGATTAGCTTGTACAGTTTCTGCAATGCTTCTTTTGCAAGAGTGTCTCCAGACCCGTCTGCTTTTCTAATAAGATTATTAATCTCTCTTCGCATCATCTGAACGTCTACTTCTGTACCGACATACCTAGCAACTGCAGGCTCTCCAACAATCTGGCTCTTAACGGCGTCCCTATAGTCTATGCCCCCAGACTCTATGTCCATAATTGCTTCGTATACTTTGTCGTAAGCAACTGCAATAGGCCTGAGGAATGAGTTCTTTCTAACTATCTGGACACCATTGTTACCGATGTACCTTGCCGCCTGCTTTAGCTCAGCGTAACCGTCCTCTCCATGCTGGGCAATCATTTTCTCTACCCACTTAGGATCGGGGCTAGCCTGGAGGAACGGACGAATGGTCTCATTAATCCTAGATGCAATCTTGTTAGAGCTGGCGTAAGATGCGTAGTCAAGAACAAGAAGCTGTCGAGCAATCTTTTGAATGTTGTCTGTCTTTGCATATCCGGCCTCGTCAAATAGTGACCTAAACATAACCTCAAAGCTTTGATCAGCTTGCGCCCTAACAGCATCTGTCCATGGGGTGCTGGTTGCTGCTGAGATGCTCCTGAGTCTGGCCATGTACATTTCTTTAACCCTAGGCATAGACGTTACATCTACTGCAAGCCTGGTTACAGCTTTTTCAATTTCCTCTGCGGCTAGCTTACCAACTCCCTCTGCGCCGATAGACCTTACAATGTCAGCAATTCTAGCCTCTACTCCACCAGGCATCTTAGCAATTTCTGCAAGCTTACCGGCAACGTAAGTGTTTTCAATGTACTCCATGAGCCTAGCTTTTGAGGGATTTGCAAGCCTGCCCTGAGCAAGCAGTTGGAGCTCATCGGTTTGTGACAAGATCCGAATACGATCCTTTAGTTCTGATACCCCACTTATTCCTTCTGACACTCCGTATGTCTTGACCATGCCGCCTGTGTTTGCCTTTGCGTTTTCTGACATGATGTTAGCAATGTTGTCTAGGTTTTGAGGGGTAAAGACTCCCGACTTCTTTTCAAGTCCAATCTGGCTAATAGCCTCAAAGTAACCTTTAGTTGTCACCTCTGCTACAGCATCCGCCAGAGCTGTTTCTGGCTTTGTAACTAGTCTTGCTGTAGCAAATACGGCAGCTTCAGAAGCACCTCGTCCGATCATCTCCTCCACTGTTCCCCTGATATCTTCTGGGAAGATGGCAGAGATTGAGTCCTTCATTTGGTTGAAGCGTTCTCCTCCAAGCTGAGACACAATCTTCATTGAGTAAGGGATTGTAAGGGCACCTGCTAGCGCCCTTGCCGAGGATGAGGCAGCACCTTTGGCTCCAATGAAGCCGTTGTACAATCCTGTAGAGAAACCGTTTGTAATGCCCTTGCTTGTTTTAATTGCGATCCTAGCGTCCTCAATCTCAGACTCAAGATTTTTAATCTTCTGGTCAATGATCGGTGTCTTTGACTCTAGCTTCAAACTTTCGATCTGACTTTCCTTAGATGCAATCAGCTCTAGGTTCTTTGCCCCGATTGATACCCTGTTCTTCAGGTCGAGGCCGTACCCTGTGCCCTCTTTCCCCTTGTCAAGTGTTTGAACAATCTTCTCTACAGTGCTTAGCTCAGAGGTATTTTTTCCTGCAATAAGGGCTGCGTCCAAGGACTTGCTGGCCCTACCTGCCATCTTGTACCCGGCAATTCCTCCTGCCACTGCGCCAGGAAGGCTCCCCACCAATCCTCCTCCAACTGCTCCAGCGGCTGCGGACAGAGGCTTTAGTAGACCTACCTTACCTAGAGCAAGTGGTGTAAAGTTTAGTGGATCAAGAAGAATCTGGAAGATAAGGTTCGCTGACTTGTCATTAGAAAATGCTCTCTGAGAGTTTACAAGGTAATCAGCTACTTCACCAACGTCTTGTCCTGAGTTAAGCATCTTGGCAATATCTGCCGGAAGAGAGGCCCTATCAGTTACTGCTATGCGCAACCTGGCCGCAGCCTGTTGGACCATCCAGCTTGGAACGTTAAGAGCGTCAAAGGCTTTACCAGCCACAAATCCAATCGGTGATTCTGCTAGACCCTTTGCAACGTCTGAAATAAGCGGCAGCTTTGTTGCTAAGTTGATGCCGGTCCCAATAGTCTCAGTGACCGCAGAGCCTAGGTCCCTGGCTAGTCTCTCGTCTGGCCTAAGGTCTTTTACCCTCTGGTCTCCACCAATGTCAATGTTTAGGGCAAGGTCCTTACTCTTAAGCTCGTCGAGTTCAGGAACCGAAGGAGAAGAGCTACTATAAATCTGAGGCACTAATTAACTCCCCTTGTATAATTAAACCCACTTGTAGCAGTTGATGAATTCCCGGCAACAGTCGTCTTAGTAGGTGCTGTAGTCCCAGTCTTAGGTGGGACGTAAGACCCAACCAGAGGCTTAGTCGTAGCAATGCTTATTGGCTTAACCTGAGGGACCGCTTTTGCATTTACTTGTGGAGCCTTTGCCGGAATTGCAGGGGCCATCCCAGGCCTGTTCCTAAACGCCTCACCAAGGAATGGGGAGTAAGGTGAAGCTACACCAGAGTTAGCTGTTGGAAGTGGAGAACCCTTAGTTACCTGTGTGCCCGGTGGCGCGTAGAATCCACCACCCCCTAGCCCAAATCCTGCGCCTGTAGACTGGACTCCGCTGTTAACTACACCAGTCAATGGCATTGATGTTCCAAGTGTTGGGAATGCTGACCTGATTTGAGCTAGCAAGTTAGTGTCCTTAGCAAGAGCATCTCTTACAGCAGTGTAAGAGTTGTTCAAAGCAATTCCAGGTACTGATTGGATGGCAGCGTCGACGTAGTCGTCAATGTCTGGAACTGACTTACCCTTGGACACTGCAATGTTATTTGCAAACGTTTGGATCTGTGTCCTGTTAACAAGAGATGCGCCTGCCGCTGAGGATAGCTCGTTGTTAGTGTTCAGCGATCCTGTAAAGAAATACGTCTTTCCAAATTCAGATGGTGCAACCTTAGATCTAACTCCACCGATTCCAACAGTTTCTAGATTCCCGATATGGTACTCACTATTTGGGTTAGTAAACACGTTGTTCCAGAAGTCAGCCTTATTAGATCCTATAGTCTGAGTGTCGAACTCAAGGGTGATGTTCTTCGGTACGTTTCCGTCTTTGCTAAACATATTTGCTTCGTTAAGGCTAAGGCCAGCGTATTCTGCTGCCTTGCTAAAAATTGCATAGGGCACGATTACAGATGTAGTTGGAAGAGTGTTTCCTCCTGCGTCCTTCATGGGTCCTGTAATTTTAATTAGAGACTGTCCATACCCGAAATCGCCAGGCCGGCCATAGTTCCCCTGTTGCCTGTAAACCTGTACTGTTAGTCCGTTAAACAGCCCTGCGTCCGCATCGGTTTGCCCATCCGGCATTTTGATGGTGGACGGCACAACGTATGCAATAGTCTTTTCGCCATTGTAATCGATTACTGTTGGCAAAGCGTCCTGGGATACTTCCTTAATTCCCCAGGCCGTGATCGTTGTGAATCCGTTTTCTCCAACTACAGCTACTGACCCAGCTTTCATAGCTGCCTTACCCCACTGGGCGTCTACCCATGCATTCGCAACGGCAGCAGCATTGATTTGAGAGTTAGGGATAAATGCCATAGAAAGGTTGTTCATAGTCTTAACCATTAGGTCTTGTACCTGGTTTACTTGGAACAATCCGCTAGAGAATCCTGTTTGCATTTCAGCTCCGGTAACGTATCCGTCGCCAGAGGTGTCAAACTTTTTGAACTCATCTGGCAGAAGGGATGACTCAATCCTGTCGCTACCAAAGTCAGTTAGCCATTTAAACTCAGACGAGGCAGAGCTTCCGCCAATACTCTTTCCGTAATCTGTTAATGCAGCTGAGATAGCAGATGGATGTCCACCAAGGATTGTTACTCTTCCATCAGCAGTCGTTGTGAACTGAGCACCTGCGTTTGATAGAGACGTGCTGAAGTTTGTGGCAGCGTCCCTAGCAGATGAGGTGCTAAAACCAATGCCGCTGTTAGCAACAAAGAATACTCCATTTCCTCGAGCGGTTAGCGACGTGCTTAGAAGGTCAGCCCTTTGGGCGTCTGATACTCCCTTGAACCCCCCATCAAGAAGCCTTGCAAATTCCTCGTTTGAGTCACCTACTGCCTCAGCGAAAAGGGCAGACATAGCATCTCCGCCTCCAACAGCCATGATCGAATCGTAGAAACCACCGATCATTTCGTTGTTCTTGTTCTCTGCTAGATACTGCAGCATGGAATAGTATGGAGTGGTAGTCGATCCGATGTTGTCCCAAAGGCCCTCAACCTGAGGTCGGACAGCTGGATTTTGCTCAAAGAACTTTTCAAGGATAGCCTTTGCGGCCTTGTCCGGTCCTTTTAGGATGTTGTGGATTGATTTCTGGTACTTCTCATACGTGCTGTTCTGCCCCTCTGTCTGAGCTTGCTTATTGACTTGGGATTGCTGAAGAACGATAGACCTGTACACTTCGCTGTTCTTTCCGTACCCTGCCTCAGAGGCAGCCTCTAGCTGCTTACCAAGCCAGTTGCTCCAGGAAGCATAGCTGAGATCTCCATTATTAACAGCTGCCTCCTTGCCGTCATTCTCTGCGTTAAACCCTGCAACAAAGATAGCTCCCTTGAGTTTGTCGGCTTGAGTAACGTCCCCATCGGCTAGTAGCTGGCTTACCTGTTGATCACCCCAGTTGCGCACGTCAGACAAGGTAACCTCGTCAATGCCCTTGTTTTCAAAGTTAGACCCAAGAAGGCCAAAGTCAATCTTTGTCCCTTTGTTCATTGAGTCAATTACAAGGTTCTGAATGTCAGTCTGGTACTGCTGCCTAAAGGACTCCAGCTTAGACTTGATCGTCTCGTACTCAGTGCTTCCGGCTGGAAATCCTGCCATCATAGATTCGTAATAAGAGATTACAAAATCTCCGTCAACGTTTTGACCATTGAACTGAGACTCATACATTCCAGCTGTCATGTTGGTTTTGTACGCAGTTAAAATTGAATCAAGTTCGTCAGTCATTTGCTGCTTCATGAGCTGGTAAACAAGCATCGTTAAATTCTGGCTGGTTCCAGATCGACCGAAACTACCTCGTCGTGCCATTTTCTATTCTCCTTGCTGAGGGACGCCGCCCTGTGCTGACTGCAACATTGACATCAGGTCTGCTCCGCCGCCCTGTGCGTTTTGAGGAAGAGACTCTTGCGGAGGGACTGCTCCCTCAGTAGGGCTGTTAAGCATCTCTAGGCCTCCCTGAGGCGGGTTAAGGCTTGCCATGGCCTCCATAGCGCTAGCCTGCCCGGCTGATGCCTGCTGCTGTGCGGCCTGCGGTGGCTGCTGCTGCATCTGAGCAAACATCTGGATCAATGCGCCCATTGTTTGCACCGCTGCAGGATTTAGCGTGGCGTCTGTCTGCTCATCTCGCATGAGGTCCTTCTCGCCCTCTGGGTCTGTTACTCCCATTCGGTCCATAGCTCGCTCAGCTGACCAGAGCCTGTTCTGCACTAGGTTGATAGCAGTCTGCGCAAGCTCAATCGTATCTCGAGGAGTCAGCTCAGGAGGGGTAATAGCAATAGTGTATTCACCGTCAATAATATTCTCAACTGCCTTATCCTTATTCTCCCAAATCCTGGCGCATACCTCCCAAACATTCTGAACCCAGCTGTAAAGAAGTTTACGCTTAGGACTGATCCTAGCTTCGTAGTTCGCCATGAGCTGAGCAATTGCCCGGCTAGACCCAAGAACGGTAGATGGAGCAAGTCCAAGTAGAAGGTCGTTAAGACCGGACACTACTGCGAGCTCGCGGTCAATGCGCTTGTTGTAGTCCTCTACCTGGAACTGTGGGATAAACGGATTGATTGACTCAATACGGTTCCCTGCCCCAGGAGTTGCAACCTGATTAGGCTTTGGAATTGCATTGGCAGGGACCTCGTCAGGGGCTTCCGCACCCACAAGCTGCCACATCTGTCCACCAACTACAGAGTGAATCATCTGAGCTTGGGCTGTGATCTTTTCGTCCTTCTCTCGAAGTAGCTGCTCAATGTCGTATAGCTCTGGCTTGCCGTATGGGCTTCCAGGGATCATGCTGTTGCGAAGGATGATGTATGGGATTACGCCTTCCATCTCAGGGTGCTCAGTCTTCTTGACAACGGTGTTGCCAACGATGATGGCATTGCAGACAAGAGCCGGCTTACCTGGCTGTGTAGGGTGCTTGTACCAGTAGTCCATAACCTCGATCTTCATTTGGTCATATGCTGTCTGATACCGCACAGGGTCTCTGTGATAACTGTTCAGGTAAATGCTAGCAATCGGATCATCGTGCGTGCTAGCTGAAGTGTAAGGATACCACTTGCTCCCATCGTTTACAGGGATAACGTTGATTCCATAGTCCTCAATAGCAACTTGAGGAGAAACTCCGTAGCTGTACAGAGCCCAATCGATCCGGCTGTAGTCTGAAGTTCCGTATCCAAGGTATAGGTTTTCTGGTGTGTCAACAATCTGAACCCTTGGCATTTTTCGAACAGGGTCCCAGTATACTTTTGCCGCAGTAGTTCCGTACAGTGCCTTTAGAAGTGTTGCCTCTTCAAGCCTAAGGTCAAAGTCATTGTTGTCCCACCAGGCGTAAAACAATCTCTCTCGTCGAGTAGCTTGCTTTCGCTCTTCTTCAGTAGGCCCTGTCGGTGTATAATTGACAATAGGAGTTACAGCCTGAAGGGACGCCGGAATGCTCACATAGGACGAGTGCACATTTACAGATACGTGAGACCTGCCTGACAGGCGAGCGCTTGGGTCTTCTGCCCAGTGGTCTGCCCCCCCAAGGGTGAAGGTCTGTGGGTGAAAGTAGTGGTCGTATCGTCGATATAGGGCACGCATTCGGTTCTGCTCAGGCTCTACCATCTGCTTTTTTACAATGGCGTCACCGATAATCCCAAAGTATTCGTTCTCTTCAGCAACCTGGCCAATGGCGTTAAGTCGCTGCTTCTCCATGCTGAGAGCTTTCTTCTGTGCATCTGTAAGGTTTGACATCTTAGAGTAGTCGGCGGAGATCTTCTTTACGGCAATCTTTCCACCTGATATGATCATATCCGCTACAGTCTTAATGCCCTTTCCTGCAGGCATAGCCTTACGATTCCTGTTGGCACTTTGTCGAGGTGGTCTCTTCTTGGCAGCAGAGATGGTTGGCTTCTCTCCGCCAAGTGCCTTCCTTGCAGCTACGGCAGATGCCTTGATAGCAGCAATTGCAGCGTCAGGGGCGTCAGTGTTAGCAGGGGAGATGCTAGCTACTACGTTTCCACCGTTCTGGTTAAGCTTAGACGGCTTGCCCTTCATGGCCTGTCGCGCCTTCTCAAAGTTGGCGCCGATGTCCCTGATTGTGCTGGCTGGTGCTACAGCCGGGTCGTCAGTGTACAGGGAAGGCTGCGGCTTCCCATTGACGAATGAGCCTGGTAGCTTCCTAAGTCCCTTGCCTTTTGCCATTATGATACATACTCCCCAAAGTAGCTAAACACAGGCTTCTCAACCGGGTTGGAAGGATTGCGCGTAGCGTGCCTGACCGAGAGGGCAAGTGCCATCACGGCGTCTGTTGAAAGATTCTTGTCAGCAAGCTTGTATCCAAGTAGCTGTCGTCGAAGTTCCATCCATACACCTGTACGAGGAAGCTTAAGTTGACCACGGTCAATGACAGCCTTAAGGTCACCAAGTAGCTCTAGCTTCTTTGCCTTAGTACCGCCGAAGTCGTAGTCTCGTAGTGGCTTGATGATGCTAAACTCCTGTCGAAACAGCTTGCCACCGAAGCCAGTTGAGTCAACGATAGTTGTGCACGTTGCCCCATCCTGTGTGTATAGCAGGTGTCCCTCTCGCACCATGTTGATGACTGCGGGGATAGTCTGCTTTCCAATCTTGCGTCGGCATCGAACCCCTACCATCATCTGTCGATCAGTGTAATCAATAGTTACTGCCCAGGTTGCATCAGAGGAAATACCTGGGTCTACTCCCTGTGCGTATCGTCGCTTTGCGGTAGGGGGCTGCTCGTCTTCAAACTCTACAAAGCATCCATCAACCATCTCAGCGTTGAAGTATGCATCTCGTGCCTCGATGAAGAAACCATCAATGTTCTGCGGCACCAGGTACTCAGCCTGCTGGCGAACGATTGATTCAAAGGTTTGCGAGTTTAGTCCAAACCCTACGTTGTCGCGGGTAGATAGTCGGAAGCTCATAAACTGATCGTCCTTGTTTGGGTTCTTAGGATTGCCAAGCTCCCATAGGTCTGCGTAGTCGTTGATTCCTTCTGTAGGTGTGCCAATGAAGTGCAGCTGTCCACCGGTGGATAGGCGGCGCAGGTTGAGAACTTCCTGATAGATCATCAGAAGGTGAGGCTCAAACGCGGCTTCGTCAAATGAAATTCCATTCATGTCCTTTCCAAGCAGGGCCTTAGCCTTGTCCTGGGTTGTGCGGAAGTGGATGTTAGCTCCGCCGAATACAGGGTGGATCTTAATCCACAGGTATTCTCCACGGTACTTTTTGTCAAAGATGTACACTGGACCTAGCTCCTTAATAATCGGACATCCCCTACCGCGTTGGGCTGGGTGCGAGCCTTGGAAAACCATAGAAAGCTCACGATGCACCAACTCAGCAGTCTCCTGCTGGATGCCGATGTGGTACCACTCATAGGGCTCCGTAGTCCAACGCTCAGCGTCGGCCTGGTTGTTCAGTTCCGATGGGCGAAGCCCTAGCTTGTATGTGGCAGAGTGCAGGATGCCCACAGCCATTCCAAGCGTCTTACCCGCTCGATTGCCAGCGGAGCAGACAGTGGTCAGGTACTTGGGCCTGTACCCTGTCTCATCCCTGGCTGACATCCCCTGGAGCCAAGCAAGCTGGCCAGGGTTGAGATTGATCCCAAGCCAACGAGAGGCGAAGAAACCGATGTCGGCTCTGCCTCTGGCTAGATCTTGAGCAATCTCAGTAGTAAGATTCATTTATTCCTTGCGCTAATTGCCTTGGCCTTAGCCTTGGCATCTGCCTTGCTGCTTGCTCCCCAAGCTTGGAGTGAGAGTAGTAGCCGCGTTGGGCGTCCCTTTGAGTCCCGCTCTGGCCCGGGCATGTTACCCATGCGAGCCAGGAACGAAGCCCTTCGCGGATTGTCTCCGGACTTAACCGGAGCCTTGAGCGTGCCGCCTTTATAGCTGGCACGCCCCTTAGCATTCAGGCCGCCAGAAGGGCTCTTGCCCTCCTTGCGAGTCCATGCGGCTGTCTTAGCCACGCTGTGCGGTTGAGCGGTTCCCTCGTAGTGTCTTTCCACCCTTAGGACCCTTCTTGAATCGGGCTGCCATGGCCTTCTCGCTCTTCTCGCCCTTCTTGCCTTCCTTCTTTTCGTGCTTGTTCTTAGCGGCCTTGCTCTTGTACTTCTCTACCTTGTTTCCATACTTCTCTAGAAGGAAAGCTGGCATCTTCTTCTTGCCGGGCATTATCGTGCACCAAGCTTTGGCTTAACGCCAGGCTTTGGCTTTGGCTTAGGTAAGACCTTCTTCTTTCCTGGCTTAGGCATACCACGGCCATATCCGCTAGCAGGAGTATCAGTAAGTCCTTCACGACCAGTAGTTGTGCCCTCCATAGTGCTACGAGGCGAGTACTGGTACGTTGGAGCGCTAACGTATGGTCCAGTTGCGCGAGGAGTTGGCTTCATTCGAGAGGTTGTAATTACCTTATTGCCGTTAACCTTCTTGCGAACTACAGTGCCATCAGCCTTTGTTACAACTCGATTGCCATTCTTTCGAACGACAACCTTTTCGCCCTTCTTGTTTGTGACTGTCTTGTCACCAGCGCGAGCCTTGATGTGGTAGCCTCGAGTGCTCTTAGTAACTACGTTTCCCTTAGAGTCAGTGCTGCGACTAAAGACTCCAGATTTAATTGATGAGTTTTTAGTTTCCATCTTCTTCTTTTTAGCTGTTGGCATCTTCATCTTCTCCCTTGTGCCCGAACGCTTTATCGTTTGGATTGAGCCAGCGGATAACCACTGGCAGAATTGCAGCTAAGCCGGCTGCTACGACTGACTTAACGGTATTAGCGTCAGAGTCAAATGCGCTGCCCCCAAGCGCAATCCATTGCGCCAGGCATGCAGCCAAGAATGAGCGTCCCCATGACGCCAGCGTGGACTTAAGCTCCTTGCTCATCCATGACCTCCATTGCTGTACCTTCTACCAAATATCCGCCACCTAGGATTCCAGCCATCGAGATGGCCAGTTCACGGTCAGCGTTCTTTTCCTTACGTCGGTCAATCATTTCCTGAGCCCTGAGGCCCTCAGAGAGAGTTGGGATTACGTCCCCATTCTCGACCATCTTATAAACATATGTGCTAACCAGGCGAGCCAAATCCCCATTTGTAGTCTCAACCCTGATAGCGCTCTGGATGTTCTTAGTAAGCTCCTGTCGTGCCTTAACGTGCTCAACTGTCATGTGCTGCCTGCGGTGATTTCCTAGAGTAATGCGGCTAATGTAGCTGCTCTCAGCCTTAAGCCAGTCAGACACCTTCTGGTCAGAGATACCCTCTGTCATCTTACGGTTGATTACATCAACCATTGGATGTGCGCATACTGCGCACTTACTCAGGATTTTCAACTTCTGGCTCTGGATCAGGGTATCGCTCGTTCTTGCCGATGACCTTCCCAGTCTCAGCGTCTCGCACGATCTCCACAAGCATCCCAGTCTCTGGGTCTAGGTAGGCTGGTTCAGTGATGACTGCCATTATGATACCTCCGCATAGAAAGCAGAGATTGTACTATTTAGCGCCCCACGATCAACTGATGCTGTTAGGTCTGATTGTGTTAATACTACATAATATGGATAGCCAGTTGCGTTTACAGCAGCGGTTGCTGCCCTGGCTGCAGACGATAAAACAGTTCCCATATTAGTTCCAACTGCTATAACTGCAATAAAGTATTCAGATCCAGCGGTGAGTGTGTATGTTGCTGGGTATCCACCAGTTGTATCAAGTGCCCGTGTATATTTAGTGTTTGCTGTAGAAAAAATTGATGTGTCTGAGGCAGTTCTAGCAACCAATGTGAAGGTTGATCCGCTTCGTGTGTAGATTCCAAAACGACAAAGTGTAAGTGCAGAAAAAGCGTTGCTAGAACCCTGGAATGCTATATTGGTGACAGTAAAATTCTTATGTGGTGCAAGTAAACTCCAGTATATAGTCCCAGAAGCAAATGATGCACTGGATGTCGTGAGGAGCCATCTTGGAGTTGTTGCAATAACACTAGACGATTGATACAGAAGATATGAGAGTGCGTCAGCCTGAACTGCCGTATCAGCCTTAGCCTGTGCTGTAGCGGCATTGGTGACCCCTGTTGATCCTCGGTCATAGGCTGACTTCACCGCCGTTGGGGTGGCGGCAAGGATGCTGCTCGTGACATTGGTGGCGTCACTGAGTTGAACTGTACCAGCAGCACTTGTAGAAGCGGAAGATACTGAGACTGTAGCAGTTCCACTTACAGTTGAAACAGAGATTGGACCTGTTCCACCCACGGCAGAGACGCCACTTGACTGGGCAACCCAGGAAAGGCCTGTGGCTGCTGTGCTGTCAGCTGATAGCACGTGTCCATTTGTAGCTGATACAGCAAGACGTGAGACAGTGTCGGCTGCTGTGCCAACGATAAGATCTCCCTTTGCGTCCACAATGGTCTTAGACACCTTGTCTGCCTCAAGATCAGTAACACGGCCTCGCAGGGTAGATCCCTCATCCGTGTCAAGCCATACGATAGTAGGCTCAACTGTACCAATGTCCTGATTAAACTCCTCATAGAACTCGTCTGGAATCTCGAACACGGTGTTTGCCGGACCCTCAAGGAGTAGTCCGTTCCAGCGAAGCGAAATTGGGCGTCCAAAGCGTAGTCTAGCCATAGTTCTCCTTTAAATATCCCTCATATATATCCACTTTTGTCAAGTGTTAACCTCATCGATAGGTGGAAGCAGCCTAGATACAGGGGTAGATAGGGCATCTGCCGCACGTTCTACCTCCACATTGAAGACATTGGAGATGATCTCGTACCCCTCCCGGCCCAGCACCCCCTCAAGTGACTCGATTGCCCTTTCAGCCCCAGCATAGTGGACGTGAAGTAGCTCATGGGCGATCACACGGCGCTTCTCAGTGTTGTCAAGGGTCCAGAACTCAGAGGAGACACGTAGCGTGGCGGTCCAAAGGTTGTCGCTTACCTCGATATCAGCCCAACTGTCCTCCTCGCAGGGGTGCTTAGACACCTCTACCTTCCAATGGGCAAGCCCAAGGATGGTAGCTGCCCTGTTTACGTAGTCCTGTAGCTCTGAAATGCTTCTCATCTATACCCTCTCTCCATAAATATCAAATAAGTCCTTCTCTGGCTTGTATTCTGCTGGCTGTTGGCTATCCGGAGTCGAAGTTGCTACGTTTGCAGGCATCTGCTGCATACCATTGTTCCCGGTAATGGCAGAGTACAGGGTATCGGTGGCAACCGACCCAGCATTACTGCCAACAAAGGCTCCTGCTCCTGCAACAAATGGGTTTCCAGTCAATGCGCCAGCTGCCCCACCAATAATACCTCCACCGAGTGACCCAAACAGGTTTACCATAGCCCTGAGCATGTCGCCACGGTTCATTGCTACCCAGCCTAGGTTTGCCACGGCACCTGCGGTGTTATTAACAGCCCCAATAGCCTCAAGCGCAACTGACGGTGCAAGGTTAGCCTGTGTGATCTCGTCACCCTGGTCTCCAAACTGGATCCTATTTGTGATAGCATTAGATGCGAGTCCAAGACCAATCCCTACTGCGCCTGCCCCAAGAGTCATCTTGCCGATATTCCCCTGTCGCTGAATTGCCCTAATCCTACGGAAAAGCGCTACATCGTCCTTTGTGTAGTTTGTCCTTTTTTCGTCAACAGTCCTATAGTTAACTGGAAGTTTTCTACCATCTCTTGTAGGAACAGTGTTCAGGCCAATAGATTGACCACCCTCAATTGCTGAGTCCAGCATAGGGTCAACAAATTCTTGCGTCCTCTCTACGCCGGTAGCTTCCCTCCCCAGGGCAGTGATACCGGTAGGAGTCATCCTGTCAAGTGAGGCATCCTCAACCATAATATCTGATATCTGCTGTCGGGCGGCTTCCTGTACGGCGTCTATTGTATCGAGGATTTTTCTTACTTCAGGAGTTTCAAATTTGCTCCTATCCATCTCAGGCCCTTGAAGAAGATCCCCATTATACCTAGGTGACTTATTTTCTTTATCGTATGTCTTCAATTCAGCCTGTAGCTTTTCAATAATCCTGGTAGCTCGCTCTCTGACTTTCCTGATCCTGAAATTCTTAATAGCGCCTAAGTCTTCGTACTCTCCGGCCTTCCGCGTCAGCCTACCAAGAGGTCCGGTAATTTGCATTACCCTACCCTTAGCTACACTGTCGTCTTTATCTGCACGAATAACTTCAATTACCTTGTCGGCCTGACCCTCAGGTGAAATTTCGTAATCATCGTACGGCATTTCAACGCCCTGGGAAGCTAGGAACCTTTTGATTTTTCCAAGTTGTGAGATTCTAAATCCTACGTCTACAGCATAGGAAAGAACACTTTCCTTTATAGAGTCTTTCCTGTCTCTAAATCCATTAGCTCTACCAATAATTGTTGCAAATTTAGACATCATTCCAGGAGAAATATCTACGGTATACGGTTTGTCATAGCCCTCTCTTGTGTCTCCTAATAGAGTTGTCAAACCTGTATCGTTAATCTCTTCAACAGGTTCAATTGACATAGTTCTATCTGCTCCAAACTTGGAAAAGGCTTCAAGAGCCTTAGTAAGCCCTACACCACCACTCCTAGATGTTTTAATTTTTGCATCGAAATGAACCTTTTTAACCCTGCCTGTCCTTTTATCTACATCTGCTTTGGCAAGGAAAATAACTTTCTTATCCTGATCGAACACTAAAGTTAGCCTGGTTGTTTTCATTAGCTCTTGCAAAACCTGAGACTCCATGACATGTGGAGTTTCTGCAATTAATTGAACTAGCTCCGGCTCGCTAATCTCCCTAAGTCCCCTTCCACGAACTGCAGGCATTCTGATAACACCAGTTTGGTCTAGGAACATCTGGTTATTAACAATAAGCTGTCCGCCATTTTCATTAAACCCATCTTGAATTGTGCTGAGAATCTTATCCATGTTAATGACATCACGGATGATAGAAACATAGCCGTCTCCGTCTAGGTCTCCGGCAAGGTGCCTTGCGTTTGCCTCAAGCGCCATCTCGATAGCGGCTTTCCTGTCTTCTGGGCTAAGCTTTCCTAGCTTAGAAACAGCCATCTTGATCATCTTTTCTGCGTCAGGGCTAGTTGTCTTAAGCTTTCCCCTGACGCTAGTAGGAAGAACAAGCTCTCCGATGTTGTCTTGTGCAAACTTCCTAACCAGGTTATTTAGAACCTCAACAGTGTTCCTGTAGTCACTCTTTATAACATATTTTTCCCATGACGCCTGAAGTGACTTCTCAACGTCAGACCCACTGCCCCTTTGCCATTCATCTTTAAGCATACCTCGTCTGCCGGTAACTAATGCCCACTCATCAGGAAAGGCTGGAAGACTCCTGCCTTCAGCATCAAGATCTTGAAGAACAAATTCATCGGCCCCCATAAAATCAGCAAACGACTCTGGGCCCACCCTAAGCATCTCGACTAGCATGGCCCTTTGCTTGGTGTCTTCTACGTTGTCAAAAACAAACTTAATCATCTTGGAGGCAGTTTTACTTCCGCTGTCAGTTAGTGACCCAATGGCGCCAGACACAGACCTGGTCTCTGCAGCGGAATCAGCGACGTCTGGAGCATCCACTCCGATATCAGCCGCCGCCGTACCTAGCTCTGCTGTCTTTGCCGCGCTTTGAGCAACGTATCCCTCAAATGAAATTGGAGCTTGATCAGACAACCTAACCCCTGCGTCTAGATCTGCAATCGCCTGGTATAGTTCCTGTGCGGCTTCTGCAACCTGCTCGTCTCCTGGTGCCGGGTTGATCTGGACATACCTGGTGTTTCCATATTTGCCTTCGCTAGAAATAACTACCTTAGGGTCATACTCCACAAGCATTGGAGTCCAGTACCTTCGGTCAGGACCTAGATAGTCAAACGCGGGCACGACGTCCTTTCGGATAAGTGAGTCTAACTCTGCTGCTTCAAGTCCGCTATTTACTAGGAACTCTCGAATCTTTACAGTTTTAATAGAGGATTCTTTAATACCGGTAAGGTCTCGGTTTGCCTTGGCCTGGTCTGGGCTAATGTTTTCTCCAGTGGTTGTTATCATCGCAGACTTAACAGCGCGGCGACGGATCATAAAGATAAGACGAGATTGAAGTTTTGCAATGTCTGCAATTTCTTCTGGTGTCGCATCAACGATCTCAGTAGGAAGTAGGGACTCAATATCACTAGATCGAACAGATGTCTCCTCTTCGACCCTTAGCATTGACTCCGCAAAGTCGCTTGCCTCACGGTAGACCCTATCCGGTTCAAGCTCGTCGTATAGGTCTGCGCCATCGTAGTCTCCGTGGAACCTAGGGGCCGTCTCTAGATCTGTGTCCCCAGGCTGCCCGACGCTCTGAACGTATAGGGGCTGTAGGTTCTTTGCAATCTCCTTGCCAATATTCCCCCTGCCACCGGCAGCTTGGTCTTGCATTCTTTCCAGTATTGTTCTGTCAGCTGGCTGTGGTTGGCTGCCAGCGCGTGTTAGATCCCCAACCGCAGCTTGGCGATCTGCTTCATAAAAAGGCTCAGCATTATTTGGATCAGACGGCTTTGTGGTAATGGCAACTGATCGCTGTGGACGTGTTTGCTGCCTTGCCCCCTGAATTGGAAGAAGAGATTCCTGCATCAACCCCATCTCTCCCTCAGATCCAGCGTCAACCTTTGTTGAATCTTGGTATGGGATCCCGGCAGCTTCTTCATTTTGAATTGCACGAGTTGTTTCAAACCCTCGCCGTATTTCTCCTGGCATGTCTTGGCCAAGATCTGGACGCCCAACTTCTGCATACAGCTGTGGGTCTTCGTCAATTAAGTTTCCGAACTGGTATCCGTCAATGTACTCACCAATTCTTGGATACGTATCGCCGCCTTCTCCGGTAGGCATAATCCTTGTAGAGATTACGTCAGGGTCGTTTCCTGGCTCTGACTTATCGAAACTTCTTACTGTTCTATCAGACCCAAACCCATCAAAATTATCTGGGTAGTATACGCCCCTAGGGGCCCATCCGAATGGGTATTGCTTTGTTGGCGGAGTTCGCAATGGAATGCTGTGCCTAACGGCAGGATAAACAATTGGGTCTACATCGAATTTAATGAACTCGTGCTCTCCTGAGCTTATAGATCCAACAGGATATTTTACAGCTTCACCAATCCGGAATGGGCTGCTTACAGAACCTTGATTTCCAAGCTTGGTCAGAATTTCTTTAACCCTTGGGTCCAAAGCATCCATAATAACGAATCGTTCTGACACGTCAAACGTTGACCCATCAGCAAGGCCAATCATACCCTGCATGGTCATTCCTTTTCCGATAGAAATCATAACCATCTTTTCTGACGGAAGCTCACCTAGGACAGTGTTTCGAATAGCTTCTACTTGATCATAGTCTGTGGTATATGGAATTGTCCTGCTGAGCTTAATTGAAGGTGAGTTATCGTCGGCCTGCAGCATAATGCCAAGCTCTGACGACGGAGATCCTCCGCCGGCAAGAGCTGCAGCCTGCTCAGAGCTTTTTGCTCCCCATGTACCAAACTGTCCAGGGAGATCTGCTTTGTTTGGGAGCCTTGACTTTAAATACTTCTTTAGAGCTCTAGTCGCATCAATCTCTGCGCCAATATTTCTAGGAACTAAAGACCCAGATGTTTGCGTTCCAGAGGTGGTGTCGGTACTAATATTAAATGAAATAGCAGCGGCAGACGCTCCGGTAGGGTGATTGGCATTAGAGAACACTGGAAGGTCAAGACCAAGGGCGTCTACGTCTTGCCACTTGGGATCGATAAGGCCAAGCCTGTCTAGGGCATAGCGTCGCTGACCGCGCTTCCTGTAGTTAATGAGATCAGCCAGGCTAACAGATACCCCTGCTGTACGATGGTCATCAGACCAACCCTTTACTGATATTCCCTTTCTGAGGTCGTCGAATGCTTCGTCCGGGATATCTAGTGTAGGGTCTCCTGTTACCTCTCGAATAAGATCCCTTAGCTTCTCCTTGTCCATTTCGTCAATATCTTTTTCATCAAGATCAGTAATAGAGCTTACAAAAGACCTTTCTCGTGTTGGGTTAAAGTCTTCACGAATTCCAGTGGTAAGCTCAGTGTTATAGGCCTGAACAGTGTCAAGGCCCCACTTGATAAACTGTGCATAGTCAGGATGATTTAGAACACCAATCCGTCCGCTCCTGTGGAACTTTTTGATGATGTCGCCAATCTCTTGCAAAGCCAACAGGTCTCGCTGGGTGTTGTTTCTCTCTGCTAGCTCAGGTGTAACCTTGCTACCAGGCGCGGCAAAGGATGGAGGACCAAATGGGTCCTTGTAGCTGCCAATCTTGGTTTCAAATCCAATTCTTTCAGCATCACTTAGCATGCCCATAGTTCGTAGGATCTCGCGGAATGCTTCCCTTTCCGCCTCTACCCTTGGCGTGCTAGATTGCAAGTAGTTCATCATTTGATGCAAGAAGTCGCTACGCACAGCCTGTCGGCCACGGTTTTTAGCAACTGGGTCAGCAGCTGAGTCTAGGGCTTTTAGCCTGCCCTTTGAATCAGTATCACCAATAACCCTAGACACGTATAGGTCATAGATTCTGTCTGCACCAGAATGCGGCTGTGACATAAATTCAATTAACCTAGCCTTGTCACGGCCCCTCTTTGCCCTTCTAACGGAAGGCCTGGTGTCCTCTTTTTGAGACTGCTGCTGGACCCTTACGACAGCTTCTCTAGATACTGCTGTTCTACCCTGGACCCCTGCATCGACCGGCGCATCCGAGCTAGTGTCTTGTGGGAGTGCGTTGACCTCAGCTTCGAGCCTTGACAGCTCGCTAAGTGGGTCGGACGCCGTTGTGTTTTGTTCGGGGGCTACACCACCTAGCTTAGTAAAGGACGAGTCAAAGGTTGTACCGTCTGGTCCATACTTGTACCGCATCCCCTGCTTGATTGCTTTTGCACCAGCTGGAAGTGTATCAACTCTCTCAAGGATGAAGGTTCTTGAGTCAGGTTTAATAAGCTGGCTTAGGAGTTTGCCGCCCTGCTGTTTGATTCTTTCAAAGTTCCAACCTTCTGTTGACTCCCAGGCAGAAACATCTGCCGGGTTATTAAAGTTGTACTTCTTGTATCCCTTGATTTTCCAGAATCCCTTAACTCCATCCTGGCTAAAGTCAAGGTAATCCCCTACTTGCCAGTCAGCAGCCCTAGTGGTAGATGTTCGGAGGCCAGCATTCATTGCTTCGGCGGTGCTAGTAATTACACGACCGCGCTGTACACTTGCAGATCCGCCCTTGATTTTTTTATAGGCATCAATCCACATCTTGATAGTCTTAGACTTTGACCCAGTACCTTCCCAGTCAGGCTTACCGGTCCCCTCATGAGTAGATGCCTCTAGGAACTC